>JAABUO010003859.1_pt1 | contig 17794 bp, 24 predicted proteins | sample 5559291 | NCBI WGS metagenome assembly JAABUO01 (sample SAMN10711878, study PRJNA513372) | rock metagenome | isolation source: Antarctica rocks | place: Antarctica: Victoria Land, Finger Mt sud | reverse complement strand
GCTTGATTAGTTTATACACTTTCAAACAAATTGCAAACAGACAACTTCTGCTCGCGACATGTGTGGCATGCTTTGCTCTCTTGGACATCGTACATCAGTCATAGGCAGCCAACCTCAAGCTTGCTCAGCTCAACATTGCAAGCAATGAAAGGATGGATGGTCATGTGTGTGCAATACTGATGCAGGATGACTCAACCTATCTTGAGGCTGCTCCTAGCGGCAATGCTAAAGATACGCAACCCACGGATTGTAGCGCAAATCCCCTTCCTTATGGCAGTGCATCTGATCCAGTGTACAGACAAGACTCTGATGCTGAAGCAGATGAGCTCAGAGAAGATGAAAAGTCAGGCACCGAGCTCATTGGTTTAGCATCCAATGGGGAGCCATCAAGGGGTCGACCTCAAATGAAGCCCAGCTTAAGGGCAAATAAATCTGCGCAGCAGAATTCTTCCCTGGTGGAAGGCCAGGTGCATGGTAGTGATGCTACCAATGGTGTTCACATGCAGCAGCAGCAGGAAGGAGTCCCTGATGAGGCTCAAGATCGATTCACTCGCATGCTGCGAGACAGTGGTGTCACTGCGGAGGAGCTAGCAGAAGGTGGCTACTAGTGTGAGCATTGTGTTGCATAGAACAGTTCCTCTCTTGACGTTGTTAATATCTGACAATCTTGAGTATATTTCACTGTACATGTACCGGTTCTGGGGTCCACACAAAGGTTGAGGCAGGTGACTGTCAAAGTTGCATGCTGTCTGAAGCCTCGGGTTCCCAGCAGGTCTTATGGCGATGGTTCAAGCAATTAGCAGCCAATCATTGCAACGACGTTGTGTGTTTGCGTGCCTGCATACTATGAATACAGTTGCAGGTCATGCTAAGCGCATTTCTGCTTGCTAATAACGTGGTCGATCAATGTCTGCCATAAGGGTACTGGCAATGACTGCCATGAAGGTAGACATTTTGCCATGACTAACAGCAAGCCGCTCTGGTCTGTGGCTATGCACAGTTTTGCAAATTCTGATCGGTCAGCTAGCGGTATAGCAAACTACGCTTGGCTGCAGACTTTATCATGCCTGTCAAGCTGGCTGACTCCCAAAAATGTACCCAAGCTCACTCGTGCTTGCCGGATCGGAGTCGCCTTCCCGTTCAGGTAAAGCATTGATCGCTACAAACTGTCAGGATGACACACGTCCAGAAGAGCACGTCACCTATTCCATGGCTTTACAGGTGCACAGTTTACTGCGGCTTTGGCGTCACCAAGAGACTCAGCGTTTACGCCGCTTCAGAAACCGCAAAGACTTCAGGAAGCAGGAACCAAAACAAGCTGCAACTCAGCATGCTCACCTCACTCGAGCAACGCACAGCAAAAGATCTCCTGCGGTGCATTGTGCTTCTGCAATGTTTGAGGAGAGCAGTGTGGTTGCCGGCATTCCAGTTTCGTCTGCGAACACCACTGCCGGGCATAATCTCTGGCAAACCTTGCAGCAGAAGCAACTCGACTTTGTGCCAGAAGTTCAGAAGTGCCTGCACGAGCTGGCTGCACAGAGCGCAAGCACAGAAATGCAGGACGTACAGCAGGAAGGAGTTCTTGTCAGCACTAGACGCAAAGCTTTGCTGGAGGATATTCTGTATTACTGGGCTGTTGCAGAAGCGTATTTGGCTGACGCCAGCATACAAGCATCATTCAGGCAAGCTGTGCCGTGGTGATGCACGTGCACTCATTCTGCATACAGAGTTGTGTGCAGTAATTCATGCTATATCTGGTGAAACATTCAACATCTCACAATGTTTTTGTCACCTTGTGAAGAGTGAAATGGTTCTCCAGACATAAAATGGATCAATAGACACAACTCTGTGCTGGTGTATGCACATAATCTTGTACTGCATACAGAGCTGTGTGTAGTAATAGATGCTATGTCTGATGAAACATTCAACATCTCACAAGGAGCCACTTGCGTTTGTCACCTTGTGAGAAAGTTGCATGTTTCACCATAGATAGAATGGGTTACTACACAGGAGCAGTCTTGTTATTCGTTTAGTTGAGATTGTCCTGGTGTGCGTGGCATACCGCCATGGTTTCTGGCACAAAGTTACATTTTTAGGCCCTACTCCTGAGGGGGCATCGGCCCCTTCCTGTTACACAGGAGTGGATCATCCATTCATCAGCCTGCGTTGCTTTGCGCAGGCAGGCTCTAGGACGAACTGGAACCATGCTGCTTGCACAAGGCAGTGACGGCATCAGGCTGCAGTCACAGGTGAAGCTGCTGGATGAGCAAGAAGGCCAGTACATGATTGGCTCTGTGCAATTTGCCAAACCTGGCGAAGCCTTGCAGAGAGGTGCTTCATCAGCACAGCTGGACCTGCAGCCAGGTGTCTCAAGTCGCCCCTCCCTGGACTCTGTGTTAGGCTCTGCCAGAGGCCAGGCACTTTTAGACAGTCAGGTAAGGCTTGTCTGGCAGCCTGCAGATCATTGCACTGCATCTCCTGGTGCCTGAGGATCTATGTGGACAAAATGCCTGACGGCGGATCGTGTAATGCATGGAATGTATGATTGGAGGTAACACTGTTTTTTGCTCCAGTCTGTTGCGTTTGACAGGTATTGCACATGGCAAGCATTTGTGTCGAGAATGACTCACTTGCAGGGCAGCTTGCCAAGCAGAATGTCCAGAGAGGGAGCTGCACGCACATACCACATGTACACATACTGGGGTTACTTTAATAGGCGTATGTCGGCCAGAAGGCAGCTTGAACAGAAGACAATGCCAGGTTCCAAAGAATCTACTGGCATAGCCTTTGGAGACAACAGTAAACAGCAAAAAAGCTACTATGGGGAGATGACCAATGTCTGGCGCTATTTTGAGAATGTTCCTGACGCCATTAGTGATTTGAGAACCAAAGAAGCAGCACAGGTTGCTGACAGGCATCTCAGGTCAGTGTTTAGTCTGAATGCAGGCCATGCTCAGTCACCTGTGACTTGCTTTTGCCATATCCTGCCGCTATGCAGCATGAACCCGTACAAGGAAAGTAAACCATATAGTTTTCAGCAAACAGCTCTTTTGCCTGCAGTATGGCTTTCTGCATTGAGAGCACTTTCCTGAAGCCACATGCATGGTTGCTGCATGCAGGGCTCTCTTTGGTGATCAAGAGGAATGCCTAACTACTTTGTTGGCATGGCAGCAGATGACAAACGAGGCCAGATGGTTTGGACGTGCTCTTTACGATGCAGAGGAGATTGTGCTGCAGAGCTGCAGGCATCACATGACAGAGCAATAGTCATTCTGTGCTCCACTGTTACTGCAGCTTCCTTGAGCTTTCCAGTATGCTGTTACTAGCAATTCAGTCCAGTGTGCTCTTACAGATCTGTCTAGAACGAATGTTTACATTCACAGCCAACTAAACATAGCAACATTATTTCATGCCCGGTTCCATTTCTTCTCACTCAGAGCACTGCGCGCTGCTGCAATTTTGGCTTGCTGATCACGAGCGTCTTTGGCCTTGACGGATGCTGTTGCCTTCATGTATGCCGGCACATAGCCTCCTGCAGAGTTCTCCCCACCACGCTTCTCAGGTGGCCGCTTCTGCCTGGAAGCTGGCAAAACAGGTGTTTTGCCGTCTGCTTTTCTGGGTCTGCTAGCTGCTATGCTGCTGATAGACTTCGCTCTGCTGTTGCCGTGCTGACCAGCTGTGGGTGCTATTAGACTAGGTCTTGTGGGCGTTGCTGCTTCCTTGGCTGCTGTTTTCACTGCCTGCATGCCCAGAGTGCGTCTCAATGCAGCCAAACTGTACTTCCTAGCGTGCAACGTGACTGACCCGCCATTGCAAAAATACGTGTCTGGGTCACATGCCATTTCAGATTATGCAGCTGAATCAGTCCGTCCATGCTCAAAGCAGCATACAAAGACTTTACAGAACACTGCGCATTTCATGGGTAGGCTACCTGAACAGCTGCCTGGTGTCTTCCCACCGAAGCTACACGGCCAGCACGACCCAGCCTGATCCTGATGTCCAGGTAGCGTCCTATTTGCTGTGGTGTCTGCAAATGAAAACACAGATTTCAACACTGCCACTGCACAACAGACCAATCAGTAATGGTCACTCAATTGTTGTGAGCTGCAACATATGCTGCATATGTTGCTGCATTGCCTATGACATCAGGATTTTTTAACAAGTCAAATAATGAAGAAGGAGGTGAATGCACTGTTGGCTATGCTGAGATCAGGCAGCACAAGCAGCAGGCAGCGAGGTGAAGTGGCAGCAGTACATAGTGCACACACCATTTGTGAACGTGGCTGTTCTGAAAGGACAGACAGCTCCTCCGTCAACTGGGCCAGCTCTTCATCACTCAGAGCTGCAGAGGCAGCGCTTGAGGACTGGCTGGGGCTGGCCTTCTGTGGCACAGCTGCTGATGCCGTTGATGCAGCACTGCTGATGTTGGGAACAGCATTCTCCCCATCTGCAACATGCAACCCAAGTGTAAGAGGCTCTGCCGCAGGTCATCGGTGCAGATGCAGCAGTAGCCATTGTGAGAGAATCTTTGCTTGATTTGAGGACCCTGTACAGCTTGTGTACACGCGCACATAGCATGATTTCTTGCACCGTTTTTGTGCGTAACACAGTTTGTTGATGCTTGACAATTGTCTGCGTTGGACAGCACAGATCTGCTTGGTCTGGACCGTCCACACATTATGCTATGAGTCAAATGGCTGTTTACCTGATCTATAGTCCCTGTTGGACATGATGGTGCCAGCTACAATCCAGCCTTCTGCGATGAGGGACTCATCTGGGATGCTCTCCCTGGAGGCAAGGCTGGCCTCTGCATCATCTTGCCTGCATTGTAAGCAGGAGTCTTCAGTCAGGCCATGAAGGCCAACCTTCCACAGCATCAGCTATGACTGGAGCAGTGCGCTTGCTATGCCTCCATGTGAAGCATGTGCAGAGGATTGGCAATGGCCCATGAGCACAGTGTCACAGTAAAGCAGGCTTCACCTGAGCTGAGCCCGTGCAGGATTTCCATTGCACCGTGCAGCGGTGGCATTTGCGTCATTATGAGTTGTCTCTTCCTGAGCAAGGCGTAACAATGTTATGTAGCCTGCTGACTGTCAGCAGCAAGCATTGCATGATCAATGCGTGATGGAGCAAATCTGCAGTCATTGGAATGGCAATGGCGTACCTTGTACGCTGCAGCTGCTGATAGTCTTGATGGCTCCACTTGGCTGCTTGGCTGATGCAACAGCTGACTGGCTGTTGTGGGACCTGGTTCCAGAGCAGAGTGAGCTGGACCTACACTGCCAAGCATCTGAGACTTGCTGACTGCCAAGTTGTGGCGCACTGGGCTACTGCAAGCCTTACTAGACATGCTACCAGCCTTTGTGTAGAAGCTGCTTGCAGATGTATTTGAGTGCATGGGTGATGAGGCATCTTGCTGACTTGAGGTCAAGCTGTCGCAGCTACCGGATGCTGCAGCTGCCTTCGGTGCCTTACTGTTGTGGAAATCTGCTGAGTCAGCACAGGGTAAAGAAGTGGATGCTCCAAGACTAGAATCCTGGGCCAACAATGGAACACTGGAGAGATTTGCCGCATGCACCAAAGGCTGCCCTTGCAAAGCATCTGCAGTTGTGCTGATATGGGGCTGGCGTGGCATCTCCAGGTTTGCTGGACCTCCGGTAGATACAGGGTCAACAGCTGGCACTTGACAGCTGGACTGGTCTTGCCCACTGTCATTTTGATACCAGTCACTTGCTTCATGCACAGAGCCAGAGCCTGGGTGCAAAACTGGAATGGCATCGGCAAGGACTGGCTCATCTGACCAACCAGGCTCACCATGCACGTGTGGTGAATTGTACACCATGACGTCAGGTGGCCGCTGTCTGCTACCTGGCAGCTGTTGGTGATGTTCAGAACTGACAGAGGCAGCTGTTGGCGTTGAGTGTCTGCTTGCTGACTGGCATGAGCCAGAATCAGAGCCTGCAAAGGCAACAACATCAGCTACTCCTGCTGAATTGTCCATAATCACACTTGCTGTGCAGCCATCTGATAATTGCAGGCAACATCTGCTGATGCTGGACAGAGTCCATGTTATGCAAACGCACTTGCCAGAAACTGTACCTGATGCCGAGTATGGAGACTTGCTGGAGCGTTTCCTGGCAAAGGTGTTCAGGTTGGCAATAGCTGCCAGATGTTCTTGCCGCATGCTATGCTTCCTGGCAGCAACTCTCGCCTTGCCTGCCTCTGATACCGGACCGTAGTTGGAAGCTCTAGGTGTGTCAAAACGCTCTATTGACGCCAAGGTATTGCTGTGTGACTGAGGGCTGGCAGCAACATATGGGATGTCCAGGTGAAGAGGAGTCTGCAGAGGTGCACATGTTTTGCAGTGTATAATAGACTGCACAGTTTGCTGTCGTGGAGCAGACCTCGCTTAGTAGCAGGCTTACCACTTCAGGGACTGCACCTATGCAAGACAGAGAGCAAGAAGCCACGGACAGATCGCTAGAGCTTGGAGCAACAAACAGTCCCGGTGGCAAATCGGTGAGGTGGCCTCCCCGTGCCGCGCCAGCGTTCTGCAGCACCGCAGCAAGGTCCGAACCTCGGCGTACCGCGCTTTGATCAGAAACGGACTCGGCGACGACGCAATCTAAGTATCAGAATATGGGAGTATGAGACTCAACATCAACCGTGAAAGTTCTCACAGAGAGCAATAGCGTCAAATGCTTTGCTTATGACGCCAGGCACGGGTGCGAGTGCAGCGACGACTGCTACTTTGGTAGTATTGCAAACTTGCCTTTGACTTCTTTCGGCCGAAACTGAAGCAGCTCACATGAACATCATCCTCAACCTGTTGATCGTACGATCTCCGCTGAAACATAGCCGTGGACGACAGGCATATCGCACTGTCAGTTGAAGCGTTTGGCGCGCCACGGCAATCGCACTCTGATTCCGAAGAAAGCTTAATTCGAAGTCAAAATTTTGCAGCACGTTCAGATTTCCTTTTCCGAGAGCCTTGCGTGGAGCAGCAGTATCACACCCATACGTGCGCTGATAACATCTGCACGCTCGCATTGATGACAGCTCTCGCCATTCAGCGGATCAACTTGCGTATCTTGCGTCCCATTAGGCGACCAAACACCTTCAAGCGGTCCTGCTTCCGAACCACAGCTGACATGTCGACGGCAAGCAAAACAGATGTCGTCAAGGGTAAGAAAGAGGATATGAAAGGCAAGAACATTGTTGTCACGGGAGCAAACAGCGGCATCGGTCTCGCTCTCAGCAAAGCTTTGGTCTCACGAGGAGCTCACGTCACAGTTGCGGCTCGGGACAACGCAAAAGGGGCCGAGTACGTGCTGTATGCGTTTCGCACCTGCTATTTTCCAGTTTGCGAATCCCTTGTCAAACGCTCGGCTTCCTCTGCCCATCGAAGCCTCGCTGTCCCAGTCGTGCATGCATGCATGTGTGATCACAAGGGCTGTGCTGCACCATATCGACCACACTGCTCATGTCGTCTTCCTAATGCAGGGCTGTCAAGATTTTGGAAGCCATCATTAGCGAGGCTGGCAGCAGTGGGTCTGCAGATGCCCTTCACCTTGACTTGCAATCCTTCAAGTAAATATTTGCGCCTTGCACTTCCAGCAAAAACTCCATATGGGCCTCACTGCACGCTGAGAGGTGGCCAAGGCCAACATTTGCTTTGCTAAGTTTGCAGATCGATCAAGGAGTTTGTCAAGAAGATTGAGCAAGGAAACAAGCCATTGGACATACTAGTTAACAATGCTAGTATCTTCATTACTGGGGATGAGGTCACAGAAGATGGACTAGAGGTGTGCTTCTTTACAGTCCACTCCTTAAACAGTCTGCTGCTGTTTGTCTTTAATCCTGGTGACACTCCAAGTCCCCTTATTGGCTTGTCATGGTTGTGAATGTGGTTCCTTGCATCTGCAATGTCTGTCAGTCATAGCTGATGCATTTTGGCATGTGCAGGTGACCATGCAGACAAATTACCATGGTCCCATGGCACTCATGCAGCTGCTCCTACCCAAGCTGAAGGATAGCAAACCATCCAGAGTTGTCTGGACAAGCAGCGGCCTTGAGTCTATTGGCACTCTTCCTGACCTCACTAATCTGGACGCCCTTGAGTGAGCCTGCTGACTGCCGTCTGTCTGAGCTGACCTGCTTTTTTTCTTCTTTGGCAGCTGTTACAGCCTGCTTTTCTGCAGTGTCTGACACAAGTCAAGTAAGCTGCATTGCGCTTAGCATAGCCTACATATCTTCCATATGTGTGTTCAGCAGGCATACATGCAGCATCAACAGTCCACCCTGAGCCATAGTGGCTTGTGTGTAATTAATGCATGGCATGCAGGGGTCATGGCATGAAGAACGACATCTGGACCTATGGGACCACAAAGCTTCTTCTCCTGATGGCTTGCAAGGAGATGGTGCAGCGCCTGGAAGGCAGCGGTGTCACTGTCCTCACTGCCTGGCCTGGAATTGCAGGTATGCACACACACATCTGCATTGTTTGCTGTTTCCACGTGTATGTCTATTGCTAGAGTACTCGTGCAATTGCATTGCATGTTCCGTGTGGTTGTCTTTCCAGTACAGGCATATACATGCATTTGCACTGTATGCTGATTTTGAATGTCTATTTGTTGCTGTGCATGAACGTGTGACTGGTCCTCCAGAACCCCTTGGCTTGACTTCAAACTATCAATTTAACAGCAACTCTCATTCTACTGGTATTGTTGGTCCTGTAGACCAACTACTGCATGTCAGATGTATTTCTCTGTCCCTGGCAACGCTAAACTGCAAGCTTGCTGCAACAGGGTTGCTGCCTGACCTGCAATTTTGGTATAGTTTGAAGTCAGCAATACACAATGCTATTCTGCGCAGACACTGGCATTCCTGGCAAGCAGGATTACTCCAAGTTCCAGTCTTGGATCATGTGGCTGGGCTTTAAAGGCTATGGCCAAAGCCCTGAAGATGGAGCTAAGCCACTGGTGTATGCATGCTGCGCTCCAGAAGAAGACTTGAGAGGTAGATGTGCTATATCAACTACAATATAGCAAGACACGCTTTGGTAACAAGGCAGCTGTGACGGTGTCTGTTTGTGCTGCTGTTCTGTTTATGTAAGGCGTTCTGATATTTGACAACCTTATGAAACTGTACAGCTTAGCCTGCATGTAATGTGGTCACAAATGCATCAAAACCCTCATTTCACTTATGTGTCCTCTTTTGCTACATGTGCTTAAGGTACCTCTTGACCAGTATGAGCGTACTAAGGCCAATGCAGAGGCACAGCACCAAGACACTGTGCTTTGCTGCAGAGAAAGGCCTGGGTGGAGATGTCATGTATGGCCCCATCCACAAGCGACTGCCATACTTCCCCTTCAAGGGCTTCCCAGCCGGCACTCTGAATGCTTTTGGTCTCAGCACTGAGCTGAACGTGACTGATGACACCCCAGAGAATCCAATTGTGCAGGATGCTGGGGCGTGCAAGAAGGTTTATGAAAAGACAATGGAAATTCTGCAAAGCAAGGGTGCATTAAGCCTGTAAAGAAGGGCATCTCAACATTGACTGATGCTAGAAGATGGCGATCTGGTTGTATTAGAGCTGTACACTACCTTGGGAGAACTGTGTGTGATGGGCTGCCCTTTGGGTTTTGTTGTGCGTATTTTATGCCTTGTTTTTGCATTGCTATGTCTAGAATGCAGCTTCCCCTTGCTGCATTTGCATGTTGCTGCAGCATGCTGCACCAACGCTGGCAGTTGTGCGTCAAAAGTTTCATATCACAGTGTCTCTTTGGCAAATATGTTGTCCTACTTGTCATGAGGAAAAATCATCATTGCTCCTAGACTGTCTGCATAAACTTTCTCATCGCGTATCAACAGTGTTGTCAGCGTTTATTTTACTGAAGGTGCTGAAGGTGCAAGAGGATTCTGCCCTAGGGCCTATTGTATAAAGGGACACACACTGCAACACAACACGCTTCTCACATCTGGCACTGCTTTGAACAGCTAAGTTAGATGATATTGATAAGAAAGCAGATATGCATGCACAAAAGGCTTGCCCAACATGCACTGCTATCTGACCTTTACTTCAACGCATATACAACACAACATGCTACACAGATTCCTGCAGGCAAGGTCGGCACCACAGCACCAGGCGTGACTGGTGAGCCTGGCATTGACTCTCAAATTCTTGCTTCTCACCTGACCATGACAGTTGTGCATGAAGGCATGTCAAGGCTTTGCTATCAAGGAAATAAGCAGAAAGTCGAGGCACTTGTTGAGCCCTTTGTCAAACGCCATATGCATGTATGCAGGGGGTACTTCAAGATGTACATACAGCTTCAAGCTGCCTGACAGCGGTAAGCTGGCTGGGATATGCCGCTGTTGAATCTCCAATTTTCCTGAGTTATGGCCAGGTTATCACTCAGCTCACAAAATCTCCCTTCATTGGCAAAGCTCCAGGCTCTGCACTTGGAGTTGCCCTCGCAGTGCAGCCTGCAATCTCGCTTGTCCACCACATCACTGATATTTGCTAACAAGTTTGAGAATTTTGTGCTGTACCTCACACCTGTTCGATCAGAGTGAATACCCCATGTGGCCATTTCAGCAAAAATGTCTGCCATGTTTGCTTGGCCATGATGTTTCAAGTCTGCTGCATGCAGCATGTGCATCTCCATTGGCATCACCTGCAAGAAGAAAGTCATGTTAGCATCATGAACAGGGGGTTGTCGATGGAGATGAGAACAGCAGTAGAGGGTTGTGAGACCAAGGATAGAGTAATAAACTGACGCCATGCATGCAACTATGCAAAGCTGCTAGCAGGCCAGCTAATGCTAGGCCAGCTTCTCATAAGATGCGCAAGCTCTGAGCACAAACACTAAAGTCCACACGGCACCACATGGTGTGCAGCTGACAAGGAAGCATACCCCATGAAAGACAACAGGATGTAAGCAAGGATCCAGCCTGCCCCAATCAATATTCTTGGTTGGCGCAAAGTTCATTGCTGGGTAGCTGATGGTTGTGTCGAGGTGTATGCCAATGTCTTTGAGGCATAGGAAGAGCCTGACATCATCCAGATAGCAGTCCTGACTGGCTATGGTGCACTCCACAATAACCTGCGCCAGCCTTTTCATGGCCCCTCGAGAAAGGATCATGCCACAGCCAGCAAGCGCAAAGGGCCTGTCTGATGGTTTTGAACCTTCTGAAGCACTGGGGTCTCTGCAGATGCTTGCTCCTTGCCGAGGGTAGCCTATGTAGTGCTTGTGCTGTGGATCTAGACCCGAGAGCAGCTTAGCAAGGGCTCGGCGAAAGACAAATGTGTCGTCATCAATCATGATGTACCAGTTGGCTGCTGGCCACTTAGCATGCATCAGATTGAAGCCTGGCAGGACTTTGTGGGCTGTGTGAGAAAAGGATGGGCGCTGTTGCCTGAGCATGTCTGTTTCTGCCTCTGGGTCTGACTCCAGCCTCTGTTGCGGCCAGTGTTCTTCCCAGCGTGCCAAGGACCATCTCTCAATGATGTGGCTAGTGTCTGCCAGTTTGACCTTCCCAATGGACTCCACATCTGCAGCTTTAGCCTGAACTTTGGCCTATGGTTTGCTTGCAAACGTGCAATAAGCAATGCTGTTTGCTGGCCATATTGCAATTGCCAATAGTACGTGATTTTCTGAGCTGACTAGTAAGGCAATTGATTTCAGCTTGTTTCAGCACAATTCAATTGCAGCACTAAAAGCACTCGACTGATCTGTTGCATTGACATTACCTGCTACAAAGCCGGCGTGTCTTGATGCTCGCTGCAGGAAAGTGACCACGACGGCAGCCACCGCCTCTTCAGCGCTCTGTCTGCCGGTCTGGACTACCCAAGCGAACTCACTTTCGTTGAGCCGGTCTGACTGATGAAGCGACCAGTTGTGGTGTGCATTCTCAGCTGCAGGATTGTGAGGGGCTGCATGCGCATACTTCAGCGAGGAGTGCAGCACCAGCGCACACGCCAGCGTGGACAGCAACCGCATCCTTGCCGTTGTTTTGCAATAGCTGCTGCAGCTGGAGGTCAGAAGCTCCTGTGGCAGCTCAGCCCCATCATGCACGGCTCTTGGATCGGCCAACAACAGCTGAATCCATATATATACTGGTCCAGGCAGAGTATGAGATGAGTTGCGCCGATGCCACAGCTTGCTGGTTGCAGGAGAGTCATATGATGCATGTTGTAACGAACAAAGGGCCGCGGGACCCACGCAAACCCACGGCAACCCATTGCGGCCGCAGCTCTGCAGCCTGTCAAATCGGGGGTGAGGTTGACTTGTCTGCTGTACGACCCAGCCTGAGTACATATCAGATAAGGTGCTGCATTGAACAAATGCTAGAGCAACAGCTTACCTGCAACTCAACAACTCAACAACAGCAGACACTCTTATGAAGCTTGGTAGCTGTAGCATGTGCACAACAACAGGTTGTGAGTCATCAACACCACATTCATATGTGTTCCAGTAGCAACAATGCAGCTCAAACTCCCGCCCAAGAGGTCACATCACAATACTGATCAATGTCACACAAACTAGATACATCAAGACTGGTTTCAACAGTGTTCAGTGCTCGATTAGCACGTTGCAGTCTGAACTGACCGCGCCAAAGATAGCTGTGGCCTCAGGGAATCTTGCAATTGAGGCTGTGAGAAGGTATGTTCACCATCAGCAGCAACATTCACAGGCTGCGCTATGGGATCTGTAGTCAGGCTGTCTAAGTCTGGTGCAAAGTAGCAGGGGATGCAAGACCATTGGAATTGCTGGTGCAGACGGCTTTTTCTAGATAAACCTGCCAATTTTCAACCTTAGACAGCTTGCTTGCTTCAACTTGTCGCACCTGCAGCTTGTCCAACCCATTGCACACTCAGCTCCAATATGCCAGTACTGTGCAGATTGTGACAGTGTGAAGTGAATGCAAGCCTTCGGCATGTGCCATTCGCTGTCTAAGGTCTGCCATCAGAGCTCCAAACTGGTCACACTTCTTCTATGTTGCATTCTGACTGCAAGAGGCAGGTCAAACTTTTAATGGCGAACTGCGCTGCTGCAACACAGGCGGCCCATGGGCCACCAACAGACGAGCAGGTGTTGCTGCACAGCATATTGCCTATCAGTGTCATTGTGCAGCTCCTTGTTGTCTGGTTACTACTATATCTGGCTTGAAATGTGGCTGTACGTTTGGAGGCAGTGTATTACATGGCACAAAGCAGATGGCTGAGCTCATGTATAAACCAGTGTGGGGGTATGGCTAGTCCATCTCTGCAGCAGAGCAGCTATTTTGGTGCTTGTTGGGCATTATTCTGTTGCACTTTCTGGACCACTGGCAAAGTCGCCGAGTGGGTGATGGGCATGGCTGTGTTCTTTTTGTGCATGTTATCTGTCCCAAACCGTGGGGTCATGCACCTGGTGTAACGGAAGCTGTAACAGTCACAGAAAACAGCTATTGCACATTTCTAGGGGTCGGAGTTTGATGGACGCTGTTGACAAGATGCTGATCACACTGCCCGTTGCTGGCATCTCCTGGCTAGTAAATGTTGTTTTGTATCCACCGTAGACTAAATTGTTACATCTTTGGATAGGACGGTTGTTGAGTTGTTTGTCACATGCAATCTGCATGTGCCGGAGCCTTCAAGTGAGGTGTGCCATGTGCTTGTGTCTGGTTGCGCCTGATGTTTCTCCTGACATGCTTGTTTGCCATAGAAACTGTTGCCAACTGGCCGCTTGCAACTGCATAAGTCATGGCACAGGTTACGGGCCACTGTGGGAACTCAGAGGGATGTTGCTGGGGTGGTGGCTTGCATGTCTGAATTTGTTTTGCTACAACAGGGCTATCCTGCCCTCTCGCTCTGGTGCATAGTAGGATTGCCAAGGGTGTGCCTGACTGGCCAGGAAAATACATCCCTTGACAGCATATCTAACTTGCACCAAGACCTGGAGGTTGGCAGGGAAGGACAGGGCAGGCCTTTTCTAGGGAAGCAGTTCTGTGAAACATGACTACATGCATGCAATGAAGTAAATCAGCGCAGTATGTCCCTTGTCCAAGCAAGAGGCCAGAAACGTAACTTGGCTTGAGGAAAGCAAGGTGGAGATCATCATGACCATATGATCTCTGGTCATGATGGTCAGAGGGTGTTGCTGAATAGGTAAGGCCACCGTGGCTATATACACCACTCTGTCCTCTGTGGGCAGCTTGTGTTTGTATGCTTTATTTTCAACAGACAAGGGAGAGCAAGATCAGACAGTTTCACATGTCAACGCGTAAAACCTGACATTTGCCAGAGTCCATGCCAGTAGTCCGAGTGGCTTGCAGTGAGGTGGTGGCAGATGCAGCATTTTGCTGCCAGCAAATCAGCATAAAATGCACAATGACCTACCCTCAAACTCTTGTGCAATGAGCTGGTAGCTACCAGCTCATTGCTGCGAGTAAGTGACGGAATCTGGATAGGTGCCAGACTCCCGGGACACCTCGCAATTTGCACCGCAGTCAGTCCTGACCTCCTGCGCCGAGCTATTTTGCAGCCACTCGAGCAACACACGTACAGCCACCTCGACCCCAGGCCCCGCTTACTGCTGTTCCCAGCATTGCCGCAGGTGCCACGTGAGACTTCACCGTGCTTTCGTTGGCCATGCTGACTACCGATCTTTGACCGCTTGCGTGAGCAGCTGTATTGCTGCCGCCAACGCTTGCGCACATTGTATTGACGGATTGCAGTTGCCAAGACCGCATCTCGCAACTTGCGTGAAGTACATTTTCACGGCTTGCGCTCACAACGAAAGACCTAACACACTCTGCGTCTCATCGCGCAGGCGACACATCAGACAGCACTGTTGCCGTCAAGATGAAGGCTCACATTCCCGGTACCTCTGAGCACAAGCTCAAGAAACATCAAGACAACGTAGACCATGCTCAAGAGAACCTGGCAAAGGATCAGCAGAAAGTGCAGAAACTAGAAACGAAGCATGCACTGAAGGAAGACAAGAAGCTGCACAAGGCGGAAAACAATTTGCAAAAGCAACAAGACAAGGCAGCAAATGCAGCTGACAGACTTCACACTCACTGACAAGCAATATTCATGTTGAGTGCTAGCAGGATGGACCACAGGGCATCTGTAACTGTTATGTTCAAGTTCATAGCATCACTTGTGGGTTGCACAAGCTGACAACACCATGGTCTTGCTGATCCCTGCTCAAGAGTGAGTGTATGTTTATAGAGCTGCAGCACTGATAATTGATTACGTCAAATCTGTCAGGTGTCAACCTTGTCCCGCTTATGTGATCAGCTGGGTCTTCAAAACTTAGTCGAGTATAACAGGTTCCCCTTTGGCAACCAGGTCTGCAAGCATTTTTAGTCCTGTTTGGCCGTATTGTGAAAAGTGTGCTGTATGGCATACAATGCTTGTCTATCCACAGGTAACCCACAGCACCCTCAATATCTAGTGGTGTAGTCTAGAAGGTCTTAAATGAATTCAGAATGTCTGCTGCTTGAGCAATGCTGTGATTGAACACGTGCATGTGTGTACAATTGTGAAGCTGTACAGGAGCCTGAGGCCGAAATCAGGGGTGGCAGCTATCAGAGTTCTGCATGTGGATAATAATAACTCTTGATTCACACAGCACATCGAATCTGCACATACATGTCAGCAGATGATTAAGCTTGTTCACACAGAAATCTTGCAGAAGACTGTGAATGGTCATGTCTGTCACCAGCTGCTGTGGTCCTACCTTGAGATTACAATCAGACTGGTATTTGTTATAGTGCCACTTGATACCAAAAGTGGAAAAGGAGTCAAAGCCAGTGCTGCTGCAAATAGCTTCATTGGGGAGTCATACCAGCTGTTAGTGCAAACACTGACAGCTTGGCAAGCAAGCTGAAATGCAACTTTGCCTGGCATGTGATGTGATTATTGCGTGACCACTCTGCACACATACTTCAGTACCCATGCAGGGGATTGCACCTGATCTGGTAAATACAGAACCCCTTAGTCCCAAACAGCACCATTATGCCCAGAGCACCATCGCAGCTCTGCCAACAAAGCTGCAGGATAGCTGCATGCTGTCCTGGCAGAATTTTGACACATGAACTGTTCGGCAGAGCGTGGATAACATGGTCTCATAGTGTGCACTGACCAGAAAGCTTATCTACAATTGCCAGACCAGCTGCAAGAAAAAGAAACACAACAATGCACAAATCAAAGCAGAGATTTTGCTTCTGTTGGTCAGTATTGTCAAGGCACACGACCCCAAGCCTATCAATAAGAAATGCACAGCAGCAGAGCAAGGCTAGAAGAGAGCGTGCTTGTGTGCACAGCAGGACTGCACGGCTGACATGCAACCTGCAGAACTACAGCTTCAAATGGTCTTTCTGCATGAAAGGCGGCATGAACTTCTGGCCTTCCCCTACAGGCCTTTGCTCTGCAGAGGCTGCTTTGTTGGCCGGCTGATATGGTGGCAGTGTGTACACCACCTTGTGCTCTGTCAAGATCTTGCTGACAGCAAGGTACAAGCCGGAACGAGCCTTTCCCATCTTGCCAAGCTCAGTACCTGTACAATCATCAGGCCTCAGTCCATGCCTCATAGCAACATGCTCACATGAGCAAGAAGGATACCCTTATACCTTGTGTCACACAATGATTAGTATCCCTGTTCAGTCTACTGCATCAATCTGTTGGTCACTTGATCCGTGTGGATGACACATCAACAAATTTTGCATGGCTATATGTCAAAGAAAGCAGTTCACGGCTGTTGTTGTGCCCGATGATGGACTAACGACAGGAGCAGCAGTACATCACATTGCTTCAAGAAGAAGACCCCTGATGACCAAACAAGTGGCGACGGCTGCAGAAAGTGTACCTGGATAGGCGTACTCCCACCAGACACACAGCATGTACTTGAGAGGGTCCCCAACTAGATTGGCAATAATCATCTTCTCGCCTGAGAAGTCACTGGGGTTGGCCTTGAAGTGTGCCACTGCTGCCGCCTCCACAGCCTCAAAGACTGAGGGTGAGGTACTGATATCTACCGACACCTGCAGTGCAATGCACACAGTGTCTCTGGACACACCCAGCCGTTGTGCTGGACCAGGAACGGAGCATGATGCAAATTGGTGCGTAGTATATGTTACTGCACAGCAGCAGGACTTGGGAACACCTAACAGCTCATTTCAATCCCGAAATGTTTATTTGAATTCATCGACGTCCATTGTACAGTGCAAATCTGAACTCAGAGACGCCTGGGGACAGTAAACAGGTGTTTCTACATTGTGAACAGCTAATAGGTACCCAGCATTGAGGTGGGATCTGACATGCAAGTGAATGACATAGTTTCATATGATGTCACCTTTGGGATGAGCTCATGCGAGCAACATTTGTCATTCATTTCAAACTGAAATTTCTGAAAACACTGCCTGTGTGCTCACTTGCACGCGTGTTTGACATGATCTTGCTGCTCACAGATTTTGTGCAAGGTATAGACATATAGACATCATCTGCCTGGGTGGTTCAAGATAGGGTTTCTGCTTCTCAAAAGTGTTGTCATGCTGTCCAAGCTTGTCATTGAATTACAGCATGTCAGCCTTAGTCAAGTGGTGTACCAGTCACAATTCTGCACAGAGGCATTTGCCAGGTGTGCATGTGTGCAGCATGCCTGACACTTGTTTAGACCATGGATGCAGCACCACATACCTTGAACGACTCCCATCGTTTTGCAGAGCGTGTGATGTTCATGACCGCTCCAGCACATAACACGTAGTTGGGGTACCAGATCTTGACGCCGTCATAGCGCAC
>JAABUO010003857.1_pt1 | contig 17794 bp, 17 predicted proteins | sample 5559291 | NCBI WGS metagenome assembly JAABUO01 (sample SAMN10711878, study PRJNA513372) | rock metagenome | isolation source: Antarctica rocks | place: Antarctica: Victoria Land, Finger Mt sud | reverse complement strand
TCGAGCCCTTGCAAGCCTACTTTGACCCCTGCATCTTTTCTGTTCCACGGCGCCCACCTTGTGAAAAGCCTCGTCCACTCTCACGGAACTGAAGAGCGTACGACTGGCCAGCATGCATGCCCTGGGCATGCTGGCAGCACTGCAATGCTAGCAGTGACGTAGCGGAGGGGTTGTTTGTAATCTCTCCCCTGTTTCCCTTCGTAACTCCACAGTTCCCACCCACCCACCACCCCGCACCATTATACTGATGCTTCAGCATATTGAGTGCAGATTCCATCTAGAATCATAGACGTTGGCGGAAAGAGCCTCGAATACCGATACAGGCCACTCAGAATGACTACCTGTACTTCACCGTCGGAGATGATGGCAGAGTATGATTACGTTGTCGTCGGTGGTGGAACCTCCGGCCTCGTAGTCGCCTCTAGGCTCACGGAGGATCCATCTGTCCGTGTTGCTGTTCTCGAGGCCGGCATGAACCGACTCGAAGATCCTAGGGTCAACATTCCGGCCATGGCTTTTCAAGTGCATGGCACAGAGCTCGATTGGAAGTACCAAACAACCCCTCAGGTGAGCTCCCTCTGCAGGACTTCCGACTTCAGACCCTGATGCTGAGTTTCTACTAGGAAACCCTTCAGAACAGGCCCATTCAGCAGCCACAAGGTCGCATGCTTGGAGGATCCAGCGGCATCAACAACCAAGCTTTCATAGCACCTTCTGCTGCTGGTATTGATGCCTGGAGTGCAATGGGAAACTCTGGCTGGGATTGGAAGACACTTGCACCATACTATCGCAAGTTTCATACGCTTAAACTTCCTAACGAATCGACAGCAGCGCACCTAGGCCTCGACTATGCTAATGTTGAGGTTAACGGAACAGACGGGCCTATCCAGGCTTCATATACCGGCGTTGTCCTCGATCCTCTTTCTAAAGCTTGGGTAGACACCTTCAAGGCTATTCGATACGGGGTACGAGGCGACCCTTTCTCTGGCAAGGCCCTTGGTGGATATGCGAATCCTAGCACTGTGGATCCCAAAACCAAGACGCGCAGCTACTCTGCTTCGGCTTATTACGCTCCAGCTGACCAGAGGCCAAATCTTCATGTGTTTGTGGGAGCTGAAGTCGAAAATATCGGCCTTGTCTCCCAGCCTGATCAAGACGTACTGGCCGATCATGTCAACTTTGTCATTGATGGCACCATTAAGTCCATCAATGCACGCAAAGAAGTCATCCTCGCTGCTGGCGTCTTTCAGTCCCCTAAGCTCCTCGAGCTATCTGGTATTGGAAACCCTGAGATTCTCGAATCAATAAGTGTTCCGACACTCATACCAAACCGTAATGTGGGCGAGAATCTTCAAGATCATCTTATGGCCGGAATCAGCTACGAAGTCCAGCCCGGCGTCATGACTGGAGATCCACTTATGCGTCAAGAGCCCGAGCAGGTTGAGGCCGCCATGAAAATGTACTCGAACAATCTAGGTGGCCCTCTTGCTGTGGGGGGCATTGGCTCCCACGCGATTATGCCGTTACTGGATCTCGATCGGGCCACCGGTCGCTCTTCTGAGCTCCAAGCGCTGCTGGAGGCAAATCCGCCATCATCGGATGACAAGTTGCACTACGACTTCTTACGCACAATACTCGAGGCACCAGAAGAGGGGGTCGGTGCACTGTTCATGTTTGCAGCACAGTGGAATCTAAACGGGGGCTCCGTGAGGCCAGAGAACTTCTTAACGCTGGGTGCAATCCAGAGCCACCCGTTCTCAAGAGGCAGTTCGCATGCAATATCGAAAATACCAGCAGATCAACCCAGCATTAACCCCAAATACTTCTCTAACCCTATTGATCTTGAGCTTCTGGCACATCACGTCCTATTCCTCGAACAATTTGCGAATACGTCTCCGCTTTCGACCTTTTTGAAACCGGATGGAAAGCGCAATTCTCCAGCGGCGCATCTTCACGACCTGCAAGCAGCCAAAGATTATATCAAAGATATAGCTGTATCGACCTATCATCCATGCGGGACCTGCGCTATGTTACCTCGAGCGGATGGAGGGGTGGTGTCTGATCACTTGCTGGTGCATGGGACGAAGAATTTGCGCGTAGTGGATGCCAGTGTCTTCCCCATCATCCCCAGAGGCAACATTCAATCCACTGTGTACGCAGTGGCAGAGCGAGCTGCAGACATCATTAAGGCTGAGGGTTAGTTGGTTGACGGGTACCTACTTTAGGGATTTACTCGCGAAGGCAATCAAGTACGATCACTACATTACTTCTCATTGTTTAGGAACTAAGCTTTTCATGGTGTCGCTTGGTGAAAGTTCGTACACAAGATGATGCAAGTCTTCAACTTAGGGGTCGGTATAGTGGCCACTGTCACTTGCTCTGGGGGGAGCACATCTGCTTTCAGCCGCTGAATTGAACGATTGGATTGTTTGCTGAAACGCGGCCGCAAATTGAATGGGAAAAGATAGCAGGGCTTACGTGTACAATACTACGTGCATAAGGTAGACTGTCCATCATACCTACCGAGTATGCAGCTACCTATGTATTGCCTCCAATTGTTTAATGAAAGATAAATGGGTCTAATGTACGGGTATGTTACCTATCATCAACCTTAGGTTACCGCAAACCGTCGATAACGAGTTATGTTCTGATATATTCAATTACCTAGGTATAACAACTGCCTTCAAATTCATTTACGTGATTATCGTAACTCTTTATTCGTTCGAAGGTACTTAATCTCGTTGTTATCATTCAGCCCTTGAATTAAGATGATTAAACTGTCGTATCTGTTATAAATCTGATTGGCTAGTATGAGAAAAATGAATGCAACCGATACTTAACACTTTAGTAATGCATTAACTGCGAACTTAGTTGGACCTCGGCTTTTCTAGCCTTCGAGCAAGACACTGTGGCAGGATAGTCGCTCTGACAATTTGCCACGAACCGGGAGGCAGGGCTGACTCCGATCAAGTACTCCGTACATCCCATGCATTCATCGTCCTCGCATGCAGTCGGAAGGTTTTCCTGCGAACCGGGTGTTCCCCACAGCTTTGAGTTTCAACAGAATTCCCCGAATGTGCTGTGCCACGCCCCACCCACCTCCACTGCTCGGTGAATGAATTTCAATTACATGAGCCCCCCCTAACCTTTGGTGTGGTGTACGAGAACGAGAAAGCGCGCCGGTGGGATGTTGCTTGCATCAAATGTGGATGCATGAAACGGTATTCGGCGGCGGAGTTTGCCTCAAAATCTGTACAGGATTTCGCTGCAATCGAAAAGGGTCAGTTGATGCTTAATGAGAACGACGTTTGGTTGAGAATAACTCCTACCTTGCTGTTCTTATTCGAGCCTGTTATATTACGCTTGCTCGTTTGCTCTTCTTTGTTGGCTTCCTTCTGCGTATATTCTATCCATATCTTTACTGCTATCTCTCTACACTTTCCCTTTCGCTATGGATCTCGAGAAACCTTCCTCGCAGGTGCTACCGTCTCCAGTATGTCCTCCGAGCGAGCCTATCCAGGAGCTCGAGAATGAACCCAAGTATGAATCCAATACCCAGGAAGCAGAACCAGAGTCAATCCGTGACATAAACGGAGTGAAGGTTCATAAGCCCACGTCCCACCTACCATTCAAATGACTACCATTCGGCATGCTAACACTGTCACCTCAGTGGTTTGTCGCCATCCTTGCCATCATATCATCGACGTTGCTATTCAGCTTGGATAACACGGTGGTAAGCATAGGTTCTGTGTGAGCTACAGGGCTCATACCCGGATCTAACCTTTGTCAGGTTGCTGAAATCCAGCCAAGTATCGCTTCCGAGTTCAACTCGGTAGAAAAACTCCCCTGGCTTGGTGCGGCGTTTATTCTCGGCTCAATGCCGATACTTGTATGGTAACATGCCCCGTCCTTTGTATTTGTTGAAAAGACATCTATACACTGACATATCTGACTTAGGGGAAAATGCTATGGCATCTTCAGCGTCAAAAAGCTTTACTGTGGACATGTGCTTCTTTTTGAGGTTGGAAGTGCGATCTGTGGTGCAGCACCAAACATGAACGCTATGATTGTCGGCAGAGCTATTGCGTAAGTGTTGAACCTTGCTTCTGACCTTGAATGCCATTGTCTGACCGCTCGAACCACAGCGGAGCTGGCGTATGTCTATGGTTCGATCTAGCTACACTATGCTGGCGGTATTCTAATACTTTAGCAATACACAGGGCTCTGGGATGTACGTTGGGTGCTTGACGTACATAGCGCTCTTGACAACACCCAAGGAGAAACCTCGATACACTGCCATGGTGGGCTTGGTTTGGTAGGTCTTATCACTAACAAGCATCTTCTTGCTGATTGCGGCAGGGGTGTGGGTACCGTGCTTGGCCCGCTGGTATGTGTTCATCCTGGCCAGCCTTTCTGTTTGGTGAAACTGACCCTGGCAAATAGGTTGGAGGTGCTTTTGCCAGCAGTAGTGCTACTTGGAGATGGGTGAACACAACGTGGTAAGGGTGAGTCCTCAACTTGGCTAACATCGAACCAGGGCTTCTATATAAATCTGGTATTCGGCGCTTTGCTTGCGCCAGTGTATATCTTCATTCTCCCTGGAATAAACCTGAAGCCAAACACCACCTTCTCGCAAAAGCTTACTCAGCTAGACTGGCTTGGAATAATCTTATTTAATGCCAGCATGGCTTGTCTTATCATGGCCGTTAACTTTGGGGGCACCAGCTACGGATGGAACTCCACCAACGAGATTACTTTATGGATCTTTGCTGGAGTAGTGCTTGCTGCTTTCGCAATGTCTGAATGGTTGGTGCCATTTATACCAGCCGATGACAGACTATATCCCGCGCACTTCTTCCGCTCCCCGTTGCTCGTGAACCTTCAAGTCCAGCTCTTTCTTGCATCTGGAATACTTTTCGTACGTCTTAACAATGTGAATAGCTGAAGGAAAAGCACGTTAACATGTACTTCAGGGCTCAGCATACTACATACCGTTATATTTTCAGTTCATTAAGGTTACCTGCTTTACACTGGCGTTATCATGCTTGAGACTTACTTCTTCCCAGGGTGATGATTCTTTTACTGCCGCAGTCAAGATGCTTCCGTATATCATGTTTGCTATTGTATTCATGATTGTTAGTGGTGGCATCATGTCCAAATCAGGGTACTACATGCCTTGGTATGCTGGTGGGAGTGCACTGGTCTTGATAGGGTCATCTTTAATATGTAGGTGTCTTGACCTTTTTCTGCTTTCATAATGGCTTCTAACCGAAATGAGTCACGATAACGCCGACTACGAGCATTGTCAAAGTCTATGGGTATACCATTCTGATTGGCGTTGGGGTTGGAAGCTACGCACAAGCCAGCTATCCCGTGTCGCAATGCATGGTGCAACCTGAGAATATGGCTAATGTCATTGCGTTTATGGGCATTGGTCTGTCCCAAGGCACTTTCTCTTTAAGTCCAAGGGACCTAGACTAATGTTGTCGACGTCAGCCCAAGCTCTCGGCATCGTTATCTTCTTTTCCATCATGGGCTCGGTGTTTCAGAACCGCGCCTTCGCTGGAGTGTCAACTGTACTTCCCAACGTCAACGCCCAGGACATCCATCAAGCACTCGCAGGTACTAGCAGCTCATTCTTCCAAAGCCTTGAGGAGGGAAAACGCGCTGCCGTCATTTCTGCCGTTATGTCTGCCATGAGCTCAGCTTGGGCTGTCGTGCTAGCCGGTGGAGCCTGTAGCTTCCTGCTATCGCTATTCCTTGGGGTAGGCAACCTGTGTCGTGTAGCTCTTCTACTTGTTTGTTCACTAACAGCGAAATGCAGCGCGGCAAGTACTATGATGCACCTCATTTCCGATGAATGCGTCAATCATGGTACCGTACCAGACTATCCACCTCCCTACCCACCTCCCTATATGCGTCAAAACACGCGTCAGTCAGGTTCGCAACGCGCGTCGAGCAGTGGTCAGAACAGTGCTTCTAAAAGTGCTTCGAAAGCAAACATCAAACATGATTCATTTGTCCATCAAGATTCGGTTCATATATGCTAGCTGATCAAGCAATGAGTTCGCTTCATAGGCAAATGGAATATTCGCTACATAGTGAAATGGAAAGTTCACTTCAAATGTGCTTTGTAGCCAAGCATCAATTTGCCCCATATCCGAGCATCATTTTGCCCCATGTCAAAGCATCAAATATGCTCCCTACCTACTCCCCTACCTACTCAACTACCTACTCTACCTACTCCTCTACCTATTCCCCTACCTACATGGCTCCCTACATGGCTCCCCACCAGCATTTGTCCCATGTATATATGCCCCCCCCTTTCCTATCAATAGTATATATTTGCCTCTGCGTCCCCTTGTTCAGAACCCAACCCACCACCAGACCCACCGGGTTGGGTGGAAGGTCTTGTCACCCAACCCAAAACCAGACCCACCACTACACCCACCGGATTGGGTTGGGTCAAAACCCAACCTGTTGTGCGGCGTATGTAAAATACAGCTTACTCAATCTGCAGAGTACAGAATATTTCACTGTCAGAATATTCCGAAACTATAAATTGCTTCTGAAAGATCTTCTACTGAAAATATTCTATCATTCTAATGCACTCATAATCATGTCTGAAGACTTTAATTCTTGTGAGGTATTTGTAAAAATAGTATGTTTATTGACTTCACAGATAATAACATGTCTTTCAATCACTTTCAAAGTAAAGTATCATTTTATAAATCAACTGATGTAAGTTAAAACTTGCACTAACTCGCCTTCTATCACAATCGCCAATTCTTCTGCTCTTCACCTCCGCCATGGTCTTCTGCGGCTGGATGATTCAGTTCAACGTCTGGATGTATTGGGAGGTAACGCCACGAACCATCCTGGTGTCCCAATTCGTCAATTTCGGGTGGTTATCCGGCTCTCAACGGCATTGGTATGGGAAAAGACTGGTTGGGTTTGGCTATCATGGTGGCGCTGCTGGCATACATCACGCTTGCGGCCTTGGCAATTGCAAGAGGGAGGAGAGCTTCGAGGCAGAGCTTCGAGGCAGAGCTCCGGGATGCAGAAACTATCGGATTATACACAGGCGTTGACTGAGTCATAGGCGCGAACACGTGATTGTGGTGGGAGTCTAAGGGTGCTTTCAGGATGACTTATGCCTCCTTTGTCAACACGTTTGTCGTCGAGGTAATTCGCTGATCACTGAACGTTTATTAAGGGGGACCGGTCTGTTTGAGTTTAATAGACAGTAGCTTTGCATATTAAGGTAGCTTATGATAGTAATCAAGGGGGTTCCTGAAGTCAAAGGATAATGTATAGCGACAAGGATGCTCGTCTACAGGCGAAATTCATGACTGTACATAGAAGCGCAGTTGCATAGAAACGAGACGCTTTGAATTAACGATGTGGCGAATTAGCTGAAGAGAAGCCGGGGGTGAGGTACCTTAGCACACCAATTTCGTCGAAATGCAGCAGGCCAGAATGTGGAAACCCACAGGATTAGACACCATCTCGAGTCTCACCAATGGCCCACAGAAGCCTAGGTAAGAAATCGTCGCATCAGAGACACAAATCACTTTTCCGTCTATCGGTGTGTTATTCAGCGCTGTTCGAATCCAAAAGAGTGCTCTGGTTGCTCTGGTTAGGTACCTTAGAGGGATCTTTCATCAATCACGTTACCATAGAATAACGCTAATGCTCGCTAACTCTAACATTTGTAAATTAATTGTTCTGCATCTTCACCCACTTCAGAACGACATCTTCAGCAATCGCACTTCTACCATGCGGGATGTAAAGATATTCTCCGGATCTTCTCATCCCCAGCTTGTTGAATCCATCTGTGAGCGACTTGGAACCCAACCAGCAGAATGCGAATTGAAGACGTTCAGCAATGGCGAGACATCGGTCAGTATCGACACCTCAATCCGGGAGCAGGACGTCTTCATCGTTCAAAGTGGCAGCAGTAGAATCAATGATAGTGTCATGGAGCTTCTGATCATGATCTCAGCATGCAAAAGCGGCTCCGCAAAGTCTATCACAGGTCAGTCCTTCGCAGGACTTGGAGACCTTAGCTGACCACAGTAGCTGTAATGCCGTATGTCCTATCTCTTCATCTTTGATATCCAGCTAAAGTGTCAAGATACTTTCCCTATTCTCGTCAGTCAAAAAAGAAATCACACCGAGGCGCCATCACCGCCCGCATGTTAGCCAATCTTCTTTCCGTAGCTGGGATACATCATGTTATCACGGTAGATTTGCATGTTAGTCCCTCTCACGATTGACCTAGGACAGGCTAACTCGATAGGCACCACCAACACAAGGGTTCTTTGGCAAACCAGTCGATAACCTACACGCCGAGCCCCTCATTGCCCGCTGGGTCCGGAATCACGTTCCTGGTTGGAAGGAAGCAGTGGTCGTTAGCAAAAATCCGGGAGGTACAAAGCGCGTTACTTCGCTCGCAGATGCTCTTAAGCTCAACTTTGGTCTGGTCACCACGGATCGTCGAAGAGTGCCTATGAATGGAAGTATAAACTTAGAAGGAAGTGGTTACCTCGAAAGCTTAGGCGACGCGGCCTATGGGATAAATCATAGCTCAGCGGCGGAAACCGAGGCTGAATCACACATAGACCCAATGGTTTGTGCTGAAGAACCGAGCTCTCAACGGCGAAGTCCTCCTAGTGTGCGACCTCAGGCCAATGGCACACCCGCTAGCACGTCCTCTCCACGCCAAATGAACCCCGTCCGCTCAAGTCCTCTACAGCAGTCCACCAGAATCGAGTCGGCATCGCCACCCCCGTCCCGTAATCCTTTACATGTTGACCGTACCAGCACAGCTCGCACGGAGGGCTCTGGCTCTGATGAAGATTTGATGGATGAGTACACTGATGAACGCGCTCGAGAAGTCATTACCGGAAGATTGATACATGGGCATATTGTCGATGATGACTTCCCATCGCCAGTCATGTCTACGATGTCCGGATCAATTGCTACTCTGCCGGGAGACGGGATTGGGTTTCCCCACTCTGAGGATCGTGATCCCATGACTTCGTCATTTATCTCAACAACATCATTGGCAGGTCCAGAGCACGCTCTGGGTGGGACATTTGATGCTGCTGCTACCTCGGATGAGGAGGAAGATGGGTTCAAGCACCCAGCGTTAGAGCATACCATCACATTGGTGGGCGATGTCAAAAACAAAATCGTGATTGTCATGGATGATATGATCGACTCTCCTGGATCTTGGATTGCAGCTGCGGAAATAATAATTAAACACGGAGGTGCCAAGAAGGTTTATTGTATCGCTACTCATGGATTATTCGGCGAAGACTCTTTGGAGAAAATGGAAGTCTGCGAATGCATTGATTACATTGTCGTTACTAATTCTTACCCTATCGCTCCGGAGAGAGTCAAAGCATCCAAGAAGTTAGTAGTTCTGGATCTTTCAAACCTGCTTTCCGAAGCCATACGGCGCAATCATTATGGCGAGAGCATCTCACAGCTGTATCAACACTACCAAGATTAGTCGAAGAAGATGATTTATTTGTTCGTGAATTTAGCTTGCCGTTGGCAATCTGGAACAAATGCACAGCGGCATAAACAAGCATTTACCCTGTTGTCAAAGCTATGAATGCTATGGCTGATTCGAATGACTTCACGAAAGAGGCGTACTCCGCTCTAGAACTTTGAAATAAGACTGGCGGCTCGGGTTTTCGATGCTAAGGTTTTTCCACGTAGGATCAGTGTCAAAAAGCTTGACCGTTTTAGCACAAGGCGACTGCTTGCTCTACCTCAGCTGCTGGAAGGATGAGATAGCTATAGAGGTCCGAGATTCAAGAACAAAGTCTTCACAGAGCTACTAGCCCGTCCAGAACAATCAAAAATATCCCATCAAGAGCGTACTACTTGGGGGTTTCCCAACTTCTCCCTTTCGGGTATCAGAATCGTACCATTATTGCCCTTGCTTTGACTGAGACACGAGGTGATGAGTTCTAGGATCTAAGTCCATCATCCCCGGCATCTTCTTATTTACCTAAAGCAGACAGCAGAAAGGCCGACGTTGCTGACGATATGTAGCCTCTTCAGAGCGTTAATCTCCGAGTTTCTGTTGATAGACCTTGCATCGTTAGCTCTCGTTTTCACCATTCTAAATGAGTCCTGGCTTTCTAATCAGCACTACAGGTGTAGCTGGCATTGTATATAGGTGAACCTCGTTGCCAGTACTGCGACTGATATATTGCAATACTATACCCAGCAATGCAGAACCTTTGGGGTACTGCAAGGAACCTTTGATACCTACATAGGGATTCTTAACGGAGTGCTGGCAGATTAAAAAATCAAGAACCGAAGGCACTTGTCCCTACCAGTTTGGTCCGATCTTCGGATTGAGTGGGCTCGTGCAAGAAAACGTCTTGAACATTATGCCTACACCCAAATTGCAGTATTATCACACACTCCTACCCTGCGCACCGACGTGCATGGACTAGGGTTGAGATGCCTGGGTATTTGGAATCCGCAGTCAATTTGCTACGCAATGACAGTCTCACATTCCGCAAGTTGTTCCTTCCGTTTTCCTTTACGCATCCGACAAATAGAAATTCCTTCTTGTTCCCGTATCCCTTCCCTCTCATTGCTTTAGATACGGGTACTTTCTCGTACCTTTCCACCCACTCAACGCGAAATTGCTCCGCCGACTACCAGCACCGTCGAACTGATGTCGCTGCTCATGCACACAACCATGCCGGCGTTCAGCCATCGAGCGCCACGACCCTCAGACCCTTGAGGTGCGCACCCGTTTCCAAAACCCAATCGAACCTTATCGTGCAATCTGCCGCCCTTCAGATACAGGTGCTGGCAGCTCAATGCCGACGTCCGCTCGGTACGATGCGGCTGGATTGCTTTGCCTGAAAAGGCCGCCACGTGTTTAAAATACCCGTTTCTGAGACTGGGCCTCCATATCGAGCGCTTTTATCAGTGTTTCCTAAATGGGAACTTCTGTACTACAATTCAAAGCTATTCCAAGTTGACATCCGAAAACCTCGGTTTTGTATAGACTACATCATAGAGGTGGCTGGCTATCTGCTGCTACCGTGACATCCACACACCCACCGTTCAAACTAAGAGTAATATCATCGGATCATTTCCTTCGTGTCTATCCCTCTACCCGCCACTGGACTCCCGTTAATCAAGCTCTGTGGAAACCGCCAGGGAAAGTACACTGACCCTCCCGGTTTGACTACTCTCCTGACGGGAAAGCTGCTGATTTCCTGCTATCTTCTACCACCGCTATTCCGCTCGCGCTCATAAACAAGCACGACAAACAAGCGTGTGACCTGCAGGAGACCCGAAAGGCAAGCTTTTTCTCGCGGGAACATAGCCGCTTTGTTATACGTTCAACGTCAGGACCACGCCGTCCAAGGTCGAAAAGGCAAGTTATAGCATGTCGGAACATAGCCGTCTTGATGTACGTGCAACACCACGATCACATCCTCCAGCATCAAGCGGGAAGAGGAGAATGGAAATGGCAATTTTGTAGCCCGCATCTTGTATTGATGTTTTTGGGAGCAAATTTAAGCTGTTTACAGTCGACTGCTCAGTAAAGTCCTTTCCAGTCATATGCACATACATCATTCCTGGGATTGGGGCTTTATAAGTCGGCTTCATAGTAAGAATTCAAAAGTTAGACGCCCTCTTAGAGTAGATCGAAAGATCTGTGAACTTATCTTACTAGACTAATACCAGACTTTCGGAGGCAAAGAATACACGGACGATATTGTAAATCCTCACTTTTTATCGTTCTACTTTCACTGCGTCTGACCAGTTACGCACTCGCTCGCAGGCTAGTTTGTAGAAGTTTAAACATGTGGAAGAGAGAAAGAGGCAGATGAAAGCTTCACGGCGGTGGTGCGGCTTGTCTCTGTTCTGGGAAAACGAAATCCAAAGTATTTTCCTACAGAGATGCAAGTTATATGTACAGACTGCGAGTGTGACGATATGCATCATATCCTGAAATTCATCAAATCAAGTAATCGCCCCTATACCAAAGCCGCGGAACCCTCTTCCATCTGACCAGTCCTACATCCTAGCCTATCTTCGTGAGTGGAGGCTCAAGGATGTTGATACAGTGCGTCGGTTCTTTCCGAGGTGCGAAAATGGCCAAAAAGAATTGGAGATGATGAAGTGCTGCTGGTATGAAAAATCAATTTTTTTTGGTTCCAAACGAAAAGTCCATTGTGATATAGTTTCCACCGCGAAAGTGCTTCCTAGGCTTTTGCTTCGAAAGCCAACCCGACGATCCGCCGCCGCCGAGTCTCGTCTGGAAAACATCAGCTTCCTCTCGTGCATGCGCCTCCCGCAGAGGTCTTCCCCCTCCCTCCACACCTAGTCAATCCGTGATTTCTCACTTACTCTCGTCGGTAACGGTGCTAGTAACATCATTGTAGTAATCATGCAATTGCAACCGAGAGTGGGGAAGACTGTTGTTACGGCGGTGTGGGGTGGAATGGAATGGGGGTTAGATAAGGGTTGACAAGGGGGGGGTTGATGGTAGGGAGGGTGGCGTGGCGTGGCGTACTTGTGTAGGTTTCGCCAAGGTGGTGAGAAGGGGAGATGAGGAGGAAGGGGGACGGAGATGAGAAAGGGATAACGGTTAATTGAATGCACAAATCTCTTATCCAGCTCGCATCACAAACTCGATAAAAGCATCCCCTTTCAATGATAGTCCATGGAAATATCCACGAAAAATCTTCCCCCGACATCATTCATATTGATAATTCGAGCACAAGACCATAACCATAAAACTATCTGTGCTTCAACAGCTTAAACATGATATCAAGCCGAACGAACTCGTGGAGAAAAACTTCGATCTATTGCTTATATAAAAACACGGCCGCCTGTAAAGCACATCGTGGGTTTCTTTTGCGATAGTGGGGTTTTGATGAAGGGGGAAGAAAGAAAGAAAAGGAAGGAAAGCCGGATGGATGAAGGGATTAGAAGGGGAATGGGAGGTGAGGACGAGAGCGCAAACGACAAAAAGACAAAACGAGCAAGAAGCCAAGTTCCCAGGCACTCACAGCATCACCCCAAGCTTCCTCCCCCTAAACCCTCCCTCATCAAACCCCTCCACCCCCGACCTCCTCGTACGTTGCCACTGTTCCAGCCAACCACGCCGGGTCAAAGAAGGAAAAGCGCTCATCGGCGAAAGAACGACGTTCGCGCACACACGACCGAGGCGCGCAAGCGGGAGATGTGGGATCGAAGCGATGGGATTGGTTTCCAAGAGAGGGGAGGGGGGGTAATTGAGTTCCTGATGAAGGATGAGTGGTGGTGGATCGACGTGATGGCTAGAAACCCAACCGCCCGGCACCGCAAGGGCGCCAGTGCCGTAGAATCGCAGTGTAGTTACTCGTATTCAATCCAAGTAGTAAGCTGCAGCTCCACCCACACCGTACCATCCAATACCGCGCTTCTGATCCCTCTCCCACCCCGCCGCCATCACAAGGTCCCTTCCCAGCAAAATGGAGAACGTCCAACTCCCTGCGTTGTGGAAGCTTGTTCGAAGAGAACCGGACGGCTGTGCTTGGGCGGAACGGATACGGTGGAATGGGGAAAGGGGGAAGGGGGAAGGGCTGGTGGTGGGTGGTGGGTAGTGGGGGTTTGCACGGAGATGGGAGTGGTTAGGATTGTGGTGGGGAGGAGAAAATGAGAAAATGAGAAAATTAGCGGAAGATGGGGATGCTGTGAGAGCCTTGGAGGCGAGACGAGGAGATGGGAAGAAATCTACAAAGTTCTTCTCTGTCGTGTCGCGTGAGGGACCAAGTCCAAGCGAATGTCCCTGAGCCCGATGGCCATTCGAAGTCGCAGTAGCAGCCCCAATATGTGTCGACAAACGTCAAAGTACGGCATCGGTCCGTATAAGGCAGTGGCCAGCGACAGTTGGATCCGGGACTTGTTGGACGTTGCTTGGCTGTAGGAGTGAAGAAATTTCCGATTAGATGTTCTCGCGAAAGAAGTAAGCGTCTATCTATGATATCGTAATCGCTGGGGAAAGCCCGAATGTTCCTCCGTGTTGCCCGAGTGTGCTCCGTTACCTACTCATTGCGTTCCAACCCAGGACGAAACGCCAGCCTTACTGATATATCACTTTAATCCCCACCCAGAAAAGATGTAGACGCGCCGTTCGAAAACGGTAAGCTGCATGCGCCATGCATGAGATTACTGCCGTGCATGATGTCGGGGGACTGCTGGTGTTGTCGATCCGCCGCAGAACACCGAAAATGGCGACTGGCATCATGACCATGTCACTGGCTCGCCGACCAGAGAAAACCCGGGTTTCAAAGCCATGCTGCAAGGAACCCGTTCCGAACCCTTGTCGAGATATTAGCTTTCTTCCACACCTTTCCAACGGCGCACCTCGTGGCATACCAAGAACCGCACCCACCACTTCCTCCATCACGACGTCCCTCGCCGCCACATATCCTTCATTATGCCTTGGACGTGCAACCTTGGCAGACTTTGAGCTTGCAGTACGCACATTCGTAAATGTACCAGTGGGGACCCACGTGGCACAGGCTGCAGGTCCAGATCATGAGGTTGGTGTCTGACTTGATGATTGAGAAGGAGTGGACGCAACGGGCCATGGTAGGGATGAGGTGGACGAGGTCAGCGAGGAGGAGACTGGGGGTTCATTGGTCAGTAGCTGGTCTGGTACGTTGATGGTGGAAAGTGGGACCGTACCTGAGGTTGATTGGGCCTGAGTGCTGAGGTACTCGATTCGCAGGGTGTGGAGTGAACGGCGTCAAGGTTTGGATGGAAGACAGTGAATGCTTCGAGTGAAGGTGATGGTGCCTAGGTCTGTGGGTGTAGGCGAGAGCGATGGTGTAGGCGAGAGCGATGGTGGAGGCTTTGGTGTGGATGATTGCTTGTGTTTCTTTGGTTCCACGTTGACTGTTCGAGCAAGGGCGAGGAAGGGCGAGGAAGAGGCCGACTGTTATGTGGACCGGCCATCAGCAGCACGTCGAGCCAGCCACAGTGCAGCTGGACTAGATTGAGCATTGAGCTCGTTAGTGGACGGGGGATTCGCAGGTGGCATGTTAGCAATGTGAATGGCACCGGGGAAGCATGGGGGTCCTTTCCCGGGAAAGCAATCTAGGGGAAGAGATTCCCTCATGTCTTCCCGTCGGTATCACGGTGGGAAGTTTGCTTGATAGGTAGGTAGTTGATATGGGGAGTCGACCAGGCTTTTGTGGGCAAGATGGATGTGGTTGGATGGATGGGACGAGCGTCTGGGTGTGGGCACGGACAGCCACCACGGTACGGGCATCCCTATTAGCAAGTACGAGTAAGGTACCCAGGTAGACCGGCCTACCTAGTGGGTACGGGATGTATGGACAGAAGTACGGAGTACTGTGTTCAAGTTCATCAACGAAAGCATCATCAACCAGGTAAGGGCTAGTACGACTGATCCCACGGATGAGAAGAAGAAGAAGATGAAGAAGGATGAGGAAGGATGAGGAATGAGGACCTTGCTCAGATGAGCTATGGTACAGTCTCTAGTAGGTTTAATTCGGGGATGTGTGATGATGCATCCTGCAGGCGAGCTTATTGCTTATTTCCGATTTCTTATTCCTCCATCCCCCATTCTTAATTCTTAATTCTTATTTGCACAGCCGGGAATTAAGGCACGCCAATCGGACCGTAGAACCATCAACATGCCCCACATTTTGTTGTTTGAGGTTTGGATTAAATGGTGATGTATTCCGTAGTGCAGTACTGCCTGCCTCTCTCTACCGTATAGAATATGGGTAGGTAGACCGAACAATGGAAAAGAAAAAAGGGTTCTGGATTCGGCTTGGGAAGATCATACTTCGCATGGACTGGAGAGGATGTTTGTGGATTCCACTTTGAGGCATTTCAAGACATCAGGAAGACGGTTGCCTCGAAAGTGACACCGAAGCAAATGGAAAACAATCTAGTCGAAACTCATTGTTCAGGCTGACTCAGTTTCATTTAGAATATCTAAACACTCAACATGGCACATGGTGGTCATCAGTAGATGTTTCTATCTTTGGGAATAAGAGTATCACAAATGTCGGTCAGTAAAAGCACCGTATGTGCTTTGAGCTTCTGTTCCATGTTGCTACCAATGATTGAATACATACATCACTTATAAGGTACCTTGGTCTTCCTGGAAGATGCCGTGACGTGCACGCAGGGATGATGTTGTTGAAACCGGAGGGGATTCGGCATTCATCTCGTTAGCTGCATGCAAGCCACCGATCGTGCCAAACGTGGCATCAGGGATTTTCCCGGTAGATGTTCAAGCCTGGGTCTGTCAGCCCCATGCAATCGGGTGTGTAGGTACTATGAGTCTATGTTGTTGTTCTCTGTATACCTAATCGTGCCACGCTGTCACCTACTAAAGTAGGTGCTGGCCACCCAAATGACGTACACCCCCCAAATGACGTTTTTTACCCCAACAGGTCTACAACCTCTTCTACTGAAGCCCCATCCTCGTATTCTACATCTAAAACAGTGACCCATTTGTCGATCCACTCCTGAGCTGGCTTGCCAGTTAATTTGAAGCCTTTCGCAATAGCTTTGTTCCATTTAATTCGAGCATTTGCATCCCGCTTCTCCTCTCGCTCCGATGCTCGGACCGTTTTTTTCGCTCCTCCTCCACCCCAGCAGTGATTTTATCCCTTGCCTGTCGAACGGTTATTACCCCCCCCTTCTGAGCAACAGATCCACCGAGTTTGTCCCTTTTAGCCTTCGCTTTACTGTGATTGTGAGTCGCTTCAATGTCACGTTCGGCCAAAGCAAGCGAGCTAGCCCTCACTAATGACCCCTTTATATATCGACCAAATTTTTCGCGTAGCTCCTTCGATATATCGTAGTCATCTAAATCGTCTTGAAGCTCTGTACCAAGCTTCTGAATCTCTCTAGGTCCATGCGAAGTGACCTCTATAGGGGAGGAGAATAGAAAAGAGTCTCGTGAAGAGATTGACTCGAGGAGTTGCCAGACTCTCACCTTTTTCAGCATCACTTTTGATGAATATGAAACAAGCTCAGTCTGTTTGAAAGTCGATCGTATATTCGATTCAGTGAAGGCCTTGACTCGTAGACTGATGAAGGAAGCAAGAAAGTTCTGTTTGTTGAAACTCGTTGATCCGAGCCGAATTGTCTCATCAATCACCTTCGAATGATAATGCTTCATGAGCTGAAATATTCTCACATTCAATGACTGCGTAACGTGTGTAGAATGCGAGGAAAGAGTGAATATCACGATATTATGAAAATCGGCGTACTGTAGAAACTCGTAGATAAGATGAGACTCGTAGTTATTCATGATCAGAAGTCTATGAGCTTCTATCTGAGTCTTTCGACTATGAAAATCGAAGTGCTTCAGCCAGTCAAAGGCCTTTTCATCGTTCGAATATTCGAATTCAGTAGTAGCAAGCAACAAATCGTCATTCAGGTCGTTTTCCTGCACTCATTTGTTCAAAATGTTGATTTCGGAAACGATGAGCATGAGAAGAATCTTTCCTTCTTCAGCATTAATCGTCTTCACATCGCTCACTAAATTTCTCACCTTCGAATCAATTGCACGAAGAGATCTCTTTTTGATCAATGTAATCACTAAATGATCTCTTTCAACTTCGATACGAAAGCCTAATTCGTTCATGTTTCATATGTCATTCGATTGAATCGCATATTTGATCAGCACATCTCGAAAATCGTAGAAATGTTGCTTTGTCACCTCAACAGTCAGAGAAGTCTTTCTATCAGCGACAAGAGAAGT
>JAABUO010003856.1_pt1 | contig 17796 bp, 22 predicted proteins | sample 5559291 | NCBI WGS metagenome assembly JAABUO01 (sample SAMN10711878, study PRJNA513372) | rock metagenome | isolation source: Antarctica rocks | place: Antarctica: Victoria Land, Finger Mt sud | reverse complement strand
GTGCAGAGCATGGTTGTTGGAGGTGCAGAGCATGGTTGTTGGAGGTGCAGAGCATGGTTGTTGGAGGTGCAGAGCATGGTTGTTGGAGGTACAGAGAACGGTTGTTGGAGGAGCAGAGAACGGTTGTTGGAGGAGCAGAGCATGGTTGTTGGAGGTGCAGAGCATGGTTGTTGGAGGTGCAGAGCATGGTTGTTGGAGGTGCAGAGCATGGTTGTTGGAGGAGCAGAGCAAGGTTGTTGGAGGAGCAGAGAATGGTTGTTGGAGGTGCAGAGCATGGTTGTTGGAGGAGCAGAGCATGGTTGTTGGAGGAGCAGAGAACGGTTGTTGGAGGAGCAGAGCATGGTTGTTGGAGATGCCTACAAAATATCTCTTTTGGTCATAGTCAATGCTGGAGTATTTGAGAGGAACAGTCTGGATAGCCAAACCTGCACCTTGAAAGAGTGTGCACACAAAGGCAACTTGCAAGCCAAGTTCTCCAAACACGTGAGTAACAAGATATCAGCAACAGAGACGACCTGATTCTGGAATTGCCCGAGTCCACGGTGACGTCCAAGAGCCTACAGAGTCGATGCTACCAACTGGTCGTCGAGCTTGAACAGGCTGCTGCAGACACGGTTGAGACAGTCAGTCCCTGCACTTTTTCGGGCTTGAGCTACCCATTTGTAATAGTTTCGCTTCATGGCTGCTTGCAAAAACCCCCGTATGACAAGGCGAGAAACGTTTGACTGACGATTGGCGCACAAGGACATGATCACCGCATACGTTGCACTAGCGCAATGACCTGCAAAATTACCTCGAAATGCGAAATGAGAGGGCCCATCCATCAGCGGCTGTCGCTAGTTCGCCTGCAGCAGCAGCTCCTCCTCGACGGTGCCAGCTTCCTGACATGCTTTCTCCAGCTTTTCAAAAAGCTGCTTTTGGTGTGCTGGGAATCTACTTTAGGTGTGCTGGGAATCTGCATGCAATTCCTAATGCACCTTCTGATTGCATGCCATGTCTCCTGGACCTAGTTGTGCTGTCACTCAGACGGCGACTGGCATGCAGAACAACTGACTCCTTGACGCCTACAGGAGGGGAGGAGATTCTGTTTTTCCAAACAATGCATATCTTTTTACCATAGCTCCACACTGTGGAGGCCACAGCATGCGCATATGTCAATCAGGACTTACGAGATGACTGGTCATTAATCAAGCTACTCTGGGGCAGCACTCTTTTGTGCAGAGACAGCAGTCTTTGCATCACACTGCATTGTACACCTGCCACATTACACCATGCAGCTCAAGCGCCTTTGTCAAGGTAGCTTAGCTGTGGCTTTAGAGATCTTGTCCAGCCGAATTGACCTGCAGGAGAAGTGTCTACGTTACAAGCACACAGAAACATCCAACTTGGGGTTACGCATTCATTACAGCAGCTGAGGGAATATAGCATCACTTGCAATTGCACCTGGCTGTACTCGGCTCTGATAGAAAGGACATAAAGAACAGAGGAGACAAGTCATCATGCTTCGCTGGACACATACAAATTTTGGGTTGCTTAGCATATCAGAACAACTAGAAAGCAGCGTGTTTCATGCTTCCACATGTATCAAGGCTTTCATAAGCTGCTTAACACTGATGCTTACCGTAAGCATCAGCAGCAGATCATCATCTTGGCTTTGTACAAACGATAACTGCTGCAAACGATTACTGCTGTATACAGGCCAAGTTGGGTCTCAGAGATAATGCGCTGAGGTACACGCATGCATGCCAGCAGACTTGCTGAAATGAGTTCTGCAGACATGCCAGATCCTTGACAAGGTGTGGGGACTTCTTTTCAGCAAGTCTGCTGGCATGCATGTATCTCAGCACAACAGCAAAAGATTACCACATTGCGCTATGTCACATGGATATAGTCCACACAACCAGAAGGTGGTGATGATGTGACCAGCAAGCCAACTGGTGAGTTGCCGAACATATTCATCATCAGCTTCTGGCTCTGATGTGACCTCCCGACCATGGTGGCCCCCGCAACCATGCAATCTCGCAGACACAGATGTCCACCTCTATTGCATGCAACGCTTAGACAGGATAAACATACATTTGAAGCATGTCAGGGTCTTGAAGAGTAGACACCATACAATGCACACACCGCTGAAACTGTACATAGGCTACAGACACAAGCTAGTTGTGGCTCTCATAACTTAAATGCTATTCATATCTGGTCATACGTTTTGTAAACGTGGCAAAGCATATATGCCCTTGCCAGGGGCGTGGGCCAGGTATAAGGCAATCCGGGACATGTAATGCTAGATTAATTGCCCTACTACCATCGTGATGTGATGTTTTGCTGCCTGAAGCCTAGAACTGCAGGCTTCAGGCAGCAACACATCCCTGCAAGATGGTGGCAGGGTAAATAACCCAGCATTCCAGAATCAGGACATGAGCTTCCTGACTCTCTGTTACTCTGCAACAAGATGTATGCATACTTTCAAAGACATGCAGAGAGTGTGAGATGCAGAGAGTATGAGTATCAAGCAGAAAAGAAGGCCCCCACATGCAGCAGCTCACCTGGGCTGGCTGGGGGATCAGGAGGAGGATCTACATCTTCAGCCCACACACTAGGTTGTACATACGTGCCAGGGTTGTCAGTATCATGGTCAAAAACATCAGTTCTAAGTGTTTAACATGTCTACACATTCTGATACAAACTTGTAGACAAGTCTGCAACCCTTCTGGGCAGCATTGAAGACGTTGGGGGTCTGAAAAGGGTATGATACTTGTCTCTGAGTGTCTGGACAACAGGTTCCTTAAAGATAAGCTGGTATTCAGCCCCAGCGCTGAAGAGGGGACACTGTGGGCAGAGTCTAGATGATCTAGGAATAGTGAGGTCGGCCTGTCTCAATGTTTAAAGCGTTGGAGCTGAGTCTGGAATGTAGGAAATGCTTCATGCGCTTGCCAGAAACATGTATTGAAGATGTTGGAGCCAATCATACTTGCCATGTACACGTTCTAGCAATCCTGGTGGGCGCTGTACGTGAGTTGGGTGATAGGATGCTCCATGAAAGAGAAGCTTGATGTTCAAGTCCAGCCATGGCTATGTTGACATCTATGATAGGAACACTCTGGGCTTCAGTGTAAATGGTAATCAATACTGCAAAAGCGATGAGAGACTGACAGTGAGAAATTCTGAGCACCATGAAGACTGGCATTCTGTATGGTAATCTATACTGCAAGCAAGCAGCTGGGGCTGAAGTTTATAATCTCCATGCAGAATTCAAGCTGCTTCCCTCCAAATGGAGTTCCAATTGCTGAGCTTTTGGTGGCATTCCAAAAGTCCATGACTTGCTGCCGACAAAAGCATTTTGCATGTTCAATTCTGCCAGAAAGATAGCATGTGAAGTGGTGGCAGGTGCTCCACATAAACACTTGCAATACAACAGATACACCTATTCTCACTGTTTGCAAATATTGTTGGCAGCTGTAGGACTATGCACGCCCAACCAGGGAATCCATAGTGGCATGCCAAGGCAAAATTGGACTGAAACAAGCACGACTTCACACAAGCAGTGTCACTACATTGCAACTGTGCATGCTTCTGATGCACAATTGCCCAAATGCTGCTTTGTTAGGCTTTGGTGTGATGAGGTGAGCAATGTGGCTAGACTGATGGAACGGCAATTCAAGTATTTGAAGCTTTGATCTTGCTCCAAAGGCTGGTTTGTGCAAGGTGTGTCGTGTGTTGTCACAAATGATCAGGACTGGTCTCTTTGCTGTGCTGACTCGCATATGTGGCTCCTGGCAATAGTCTGCCAATGCTGGGAGTGCCTGTAGATACAAGCGGGGATGTGCCAATAGGAAGACGTCATCAGCACACTCTATGTCGGTGAGTTGTGTGTGCTACATCTTGATGCCTGCATATGGAACTGAAACTTGAAGATGAAGATGGAGCACACCTACAAAAAGACAAATAAGGCACTACTGAGTGGGCATCCTTGACATACATCTACAGACGGGCTGTGCATGTCTCCTTGAAAGCCATTGATTGTCATAGCCAAGGAGCAGTCAATGTATATCTCTGAGTAGCAGTTGACATGTTACCATGTATGCCAAGACGCTGTGATACGTGCCAGTTGAGTGGCCACTAAGCCTAGTCACATGCTCTGCTTCAAAGGCTACAAAACACAGGTTCAGTGGTTCATGTGCTTATCAATTGCATCCATGGCTCACGCGCGCAATGCTGCTGCTCTGTGCACTGGGTGAGCAGAACATTTACTTATAGTTTGCATAGTGGCTCCCCAACTGCAATCGGTCTGTAGTTGGCAGGGTCTGAGGCGTCTCCGTGCTTGAAGGGGGTAATAAGGGCACTCCACCATTGATGGGTATTTGTCTGAATTTAAAGCTTCTGTGAAGATTGCCTGTATGAAGTGTATAGCCAGTATTGCCTGTAAAACTTGCCTGTATGCATGGGTTGATAAGGTTGGCGGGGGCTGGGGGCTCAGGTGCAGGAAGAGGTTTGGCATATCTGAGGGATTCAGATGAGTATTCTTGCAGGGCGCCTGCTCTGCCATCGTGAAGTTGATGTAAGCCAAGGCTGATTTCTTCAGCTGCAATAGATGTGTTGAGTGCATTTGCAGGGGCTGGCTGAGGCTGATGCGGGGTGGCATGTGGGTGGCAGTCTGTGCTGGGGGGAGGGAGGCAAGGTTGCTTATGAGTGGGTTCCAGGCTGATGGTGTGGTCAGCTCACAGGGTAGTGAAGACTGAGGCTCACGTGTTTGCTGAAAGAACTGCAGTGCGCAGGTTAGCAAAGATGAACTTATGCTGCGATGCTTGTCATCAGGCAAGGAAAACACGGATGGATCTGGAACCATCTGCTGGGTTGCCAAAGACAGTGACTGAGGGGATGCTGAACTGCTGGTTGGTGGCATGCTGTGCTAAAATTTGGTTGGCTGAGGCTGTGATCTGCCTGCATGTGAAGGTGGCTGCTGGGGAGAAGCCTTTCACTATCATGCTGGTGAACTTGCACGTGGGCTTCCCCTGTTCACCGGTTGCTTTTAGGCTAAACAGGTGCTGCTGCATTGGATCTGTGAGAGAATGAGCCTCAGGGCACTGGTGCTTGAAGCTGCTGCAATTGGGTCAGCTTGCAAAGTCTCCATGATGCTGTCTTCCCCTGCCTGGAATTTATGTCGCACTAGGCCTTGATGCTGTCTACATGGGACATGACGACCTGGAGGGCTGCTGACTTGGCGCTGCAAAGCTCGACTATTCCATCATGTAGTCTGTCTGCAGAGCCAGTTGTGCTAGACCCAGCTTTGTCTATTTCCGCGCGCGCACGTTCAAAGCTCTCGTTGATTAAGCATTGATTGTATTATCCCAGCACTAAGTCAGGGATGCCTTGTGGCCGTCTTGGAATAGAGGGCCATTAGTTTCACTTCCAGGTTTACAGGACTGTTCCAGTGCTCCCGGGGCAAAAGCACCTTGATTTCAGGGCTGACTGTTGTCATCAAGGGCTGATTGGACTAATTGCAGGGCTCATACTTTAGGCCCTGGGCAGAACCACTTCAATTTAGGGCTGATTGTCTAAACAGAGTGCTGATGGGACTGACTCCAGGGCTGGTATGCCAGGCCTTGGGCTAAAGCGCCTGCAAGACTGATAGGTGCAACTTAGGGCCACAATCAAGGGTTAATTGACATTCATGGCAGGGCAGTCTCATATGCCCCCTGATGTCTAGTGCTGGGCACACGACCAGGCCCAACTGCCAGATATCAACACACCTCTCCTGACTTGTAACCTCTGTAGTCGTCCCACTTGTAACCACTCATACAAGCTCAATTTTGCATACTTTGCACTTGTTTGCATAGCGATGCTAGTATGCATCACATACTGACAAGCGAAGCCTGTTTGTGCTGTCACTCAGATCTGCACGCAAGCAATTGGCATGCATCACAATTGACTGCTGCATCATTCACAGGTCACTTACAGTAGAGGGGAGATTTTCATCCTCTGAAAATATTCATCTTTCCATCATGTGCTCCACGAATTGTCATTCACAACAGTCATGATAGCTCAAGCTACCCTGTGGCAGCACTCTCTTGTGCACAGACAGCAGTCCATGCAACACATTGCATTGTACATCTGCCGCATAACCTTTTGCAGCTCAAGCATCCAGGATATGATAGCTTGGCTGTGGCTCGGTTTCAGCAAGCAGAAGATGATGTCCAACAAATCCCTGCAAACTGCATCGCAGCAGCTGATGGAACATAACTTGACTTGCGTATTGTTGTGACTATGATAGAAAGCTTGTAAGGAACAAAACAGACCAGTCATTATGCCTTGATGGACAAATATGAATATTTGGTTGCTAATCAGATGACAAAATCTAATATATATGTGATGTGTAACATGTACAGGTGATGCTTCCGCTCAAATCAAGCATTTGCTTAGCATAAGCAGCAGATCTTCACATGCAGCAGTCGTGAACTTTGTTTACAGAGCCAAGACCCTTGACTAGAAAGTTTATTTCAGCAAGACTGCTGGCATTCGTATATTCAGACCAGCAGGAAAGACCACGACATCAGGCTAAGTCAGATAGATGTCAGGTGGAAAGGCTTTCTGAACTGGTGCTGCTTCTGTGCTGGTGGTTGTTTTCTTTTGAAGTGGGGGTTTACTAGTGACATCATCACCAGCTTCAGGCTCAGGCGTGCTGTCCTGGCGCCCCCTACAACCAAGCACTCTTGTACGACGCTGGTGACCACCTCTACTGTTTGCAATGGTTGGACAAGAGAAAATGTCGGATGTCCAAAGATTAATCAGGCTAGTTGCGGCTCTCATCATGATGTTCACATCCAGTTACAAACTCTGCAAAGAAGCAAAAGGTGGCAACGCATACCTCTTGCCAGGTATGTGTGCCTTGTTCAGGCAATTTGGCGCTTGGAAGACCAGGTTATTCATCCGTCTACCACTGTTGCTGTGTGAAGTCTCAGGCTTTGGAGCCACAGGCAGCAGCCCACTTGCAGGGCATGACGCCTCTGATCCTATGTAGCTCTGCAATGCATCCTAAGAAGACTTTCAAACATACAATCACACACATTGTGTAAAGTGTCATACATACATACATACATACATACATACATACATACATACATACATACATACATACATACATACATACATACATACATACAGTGTATGGCTGTCGTCAGCATGCATAAGCTTACCTGAGCAGGCTGTGAGTTTGTCTTTGATTTGAGGACTGACTTTTCATTGTTAGTGGTCTTGCTGTAGGTGGCTGTTCTCATCTTGTTCGTCAAAGAGGCAATTCTGTCGTTATCAGGGGTCTGTGGCAAGCAAGCAGGTTCATCAGCATCATATTGTGAACCATTGAGCAGTGACAGCTTGTAAATTCATTACGGGTAGATCATTCTGGTGCAAAGCAACACCTGGTCAGAGGACGTTTGTGTACGTCTCAGCAGCAGTGCTTGGCTCATCTGCTGATTTGCCGGGCAGCTGAAAGGAGCAACAGTCCTTGCGACTTGCTTATGCAAGCCCAACGTCTGCACAGCCATTAGGCTCGGGTGGACTCACGACCAAAGGAAATAGCAGGCAGAATTGTATCAACACTTACCAGAGGCGCGCGCGTTGATGCGCCAGAACGCTCGCCTTCTGTGCGAGTCTTGTAGAAGACAACCTGGCCCTGTTCCTCCTCACCATCTTCCGCACTGGCCTTCTCGCCCTGTCGCTGATCGTCACTCATGGTTTAACGCTTTAGTTACGTAACAGGTTCAAGAGGCTTGCACGCCAAGCCAAATATGCCACGAGTTGCATTGTAGGCTTGTTGCAAACTTTTGTTTGAATCTGACACCAGGGTGACTATTACTACTTGTTGGCTGGCGTTATGAAATGAGCATGGTCATCCTCAGTTTCTACGGCGCTGAGCTCGTCCTCGACGATACCTGTGCTTCAGGTGCTCAGGCCAGCAAAGCCATAAGTTACCAGCTGCTCGCTTTGCACGAGTTGAGCCGACGCCGTCATGCCCGAGCTTATTGAACCCCTTGTTGGGACTGCTGACTTCGAGCTCTTGAGCCAAGGCGCCGAAGCAGTAAGACCCACAATCCTGTTGGCCTACGAACATTGCATTTGTTGTCATTGCAAGTCTTTATTCCTTTGTAGCGAGTCTGGGAGGGAAGTTTTTTGGGCAAAGTAATTATAGTCAAGCAGCGCTTCAGTAAGCAATACAGACATCCTGTCCTCGATAGCAAGCTTACTGTGGGCCGGCTCAACCAGGCAGGTGGTTCGTGCTCAGCTGTTGTCATGTCAGACGTGATTTTGCCCTGCTTGTGCAAATGCATTGCATCAGCCGTCAAACTCTGCTACCATCCAGAAAAGGCTACTAGGCATATATAACAATTTCGATGTCAGATCTTCGTGTGCCATTTGCAGGAAGTTCGCAGCATGCTACGCGCACGCAAAAGCGGGGTACTTACTCCTGTCATCTACTCTGTTGAGCATGAAGCTGCCACTATTTACATGGAGCGCATCGAAGGAGCGTCTGTCAGAGATCTTCTGCTTTCTGGCAATTTGAATACAGACGGTGAACCCTGATCTCTTCTTCATCTGTGCATTGCCTTGCACACAACCTTGAGTAGCTATGCCAAAGCGTCCTGTGACAGGATTCTTTGCTTTTGTGATGCTCACATCAAGCATGAAACTGTGCCAACGTAGTGGATTTTTCCGGTATGCAGAGGTGAACAGCTTGTTGGAAAAAATAGGCCAAGGTGTTGCAACTCTACATGATGCTGGTTTGATACATGGTGATTTGACAACATCCAATATGCTGGTTCGCAGAAGCGATTCTGCTGTGGTGAGACAAAAGCTTGCTGTGGTTGCCAAGCTTGACTGCTGGAATAGAGGGTGCTTGCGTCTTATCACGCAGCGCCGCCAGCTTTGCCTGACTTCCACCAAAGCCAGCCTCCTGCTATTGCTTGGATGGTCTCGCAAGGCGTTCTGACATCAAACCAGTATGCATGTTAACATTACTTATGCACAGGTTTTGATAGACTTTGGTCTGAGCTACAATAGCACTGTTCCTGAAGACAAGGGAGTTGACCTGTATGTACTGGAAAGAGCTTTTACAAGCGCGCACTCCAAGCAAACTGACATGGTGACTTTCTTGGCTCGTCTGCATGCAAAGTCTGTTTTCCAGATGCTTTTCTAGGCCTCAAGCATCGTTGCAGTGTACATTTCATCATTGTCTTGATGGTCTCAAGGCTGGCATGCTGTCCTGCAGTTTGACACCCTCATGACATCATACAAAAGGCACTCACGACAATGGAGTTCTGTATTCAACAAGTTTGCAGAAGGTATGTAGCGCGTACACCTTTCATAGGGTTGCTTGCTTGATCTAAACACATGCATTAGTGAATGCCCTCCTGTGCCTGCAGTACGGATGCGAGGACGGAAACGAGCAATGGTTGGCTAATGCCTGCCTCTAACTGGCATGGCTGTGTCAAATTGTGCAATCAGCATGGCATGCGACCCGACAGTGTGACGAGTTGCAGCCGTTATTTGTCCGCTCTCATGCTGGCGCATGCTGTGTGAAAACTTTTTTGTGTGACATGTCTGATTGGGCTACAGCAAGTGCTTTTCCAGTCAATGAGCTAATGACTGAAGACAAAAGCAGAAGGCATGTATGCTCTGGGCGTCCTCAGTTATGTAGTTGCAGCTCTCATTGCTAAGGCGTGATGCAGCCTGCATCACTCCCAGAAAGAGCTTTATATAACGCAGAAGTTGATGACAGCCATCGGTGTATAGCTGGGTTGGCAGCGTCTCATTGCTTGGTCACAGTATGCAAGTTGGTAGGTGGTTGGTAAATTGTTTTCAACTCCTCTGCTAGCATACTAATGTTTGTTACACAGTGCTGTGCATGTCATGACATTGCTGTATTTGCCGTGACTCACAGTGGTGTGCAAAAAGCTCAGAATGACAGTGCACGAAGTGTTGTTTGGGGGGGGTCAGTGTTGACCTTGTGAAGCAACTAAGACATGTTTGACTATGACTCTATATCTTGCTTTGCTGTAAACTACTGCACTAGGCATGTTTGCCGCGCTGAACAAAATAGTTCGACAAACACAGGCATGATACTTGTAACTAAGTGATCTTTTCAAATAGCTTGTCTCCCACATGCTTGATGAAGGATGTGTCACATGTGACGCTGCTGCCGCTGCTGTCACTGCATCTGTTCAAGTAGTTCTCCTGGTGCAATGTTTCCCAAGCACTATCAGCTATCTCCATCATGTTGAACTTCTGCTCAGCACTGGCTCTAGCCACACTAGCCAGGCGCACAGAATTCTCCTTTGAGTGTGTTTGCTGCAGTGAAGTAGGTGCATAGAAGCTCATGTTGTCAAAGGGCCAGGTATCAGTGCTTTCTGGCTCAGAGCTGGAGTCGTCAAACACAGGATTCTCCCTGGCAACAGCCAAACCTGCTTGTCTGACAACACCACAAGAGCTTTGCTGGTCAGTGGATGCGTAATCGTATGCCCCTGCAACACAGACACATTCAAAATACAATCAGACAGACAATCACAGTGCTTGTGCACAAAGCGCATAGTTCACTGTGGCTTTACATGCACACATGAAGTGGCCAGCAGTGTTTGAAGACACCACGCAGCATATGTCAAAAGCCCCACAAGCCCCGACGATGACCTCCAAAATGTCAACACAAAGATTGCACAAAAACATTATATAACTGGTACACCACACAAAGCAGCACAGCTTCCACACCTGAGTGCAGAGAAGGTTGGTAGGACTCTAGCAGCTCTGACTGGAAGCTAAATGCTGACCCCATCAAGGCATCAGAAGGGCTTGCCCAATTGGCATACTGCCCTCTGGCTGCCATCTTGTTGCCTTGAGGGATGCAGCTGCCTGCAAGCTGCTCTGCTCTCCAGTCACCTGCTGTCACATACCTGTCTCCCTTGCAGAGACTGTGTGTCTGTGTGAAGTTGTGCCCTCCAAAGGTGCTGGGAAGGTTGAGCTCAAGGGTGCTAGCTGACTCGCTGAAGCTTGAGGCAGCAGTGATGCGTGAGTCTGCAGAACCGCAGGACTTGTGGCATCTCACAAGATATAGTGACCTTTGCACTGCCAACCCAGTGAGACACCGCATGCACACCAGAGCTCAGGAAATGGCCTCTGACTCGCTGGAGTGAGTTTGAGGTGTCTGCTGGACTGTGCAGCAAAACAATGTACAGGCTGACATGCAATGCATATTTTGCGCTATGGTGGCTTTTCATCACAAAGCTGATGTAAGATGAGAATGCATCTTATTACGCTCAGTGATGCATCGAGCCAGCTTTCTGGTCGTCTGAGTGACAGCTGGAGATGTAGATTCAGGCTCACATGTGGAAGCATGCTGCTGTAAAATTGGAGGGTAGTGCTGCATCAGGTCTGAAGCTTCCAGGCTAGGTTGGCGCCGGGGAACCTTTTTGTTGACAGCATGCTCCTCGGCAAAGTCCAGACGCTGATAGATGGCTTCCTTCACATCGCTTTGGTTGAATACCCTTGAGACAGCTGCAGCATTCCTTTCTGTTGACAATGTGAGGCTTTACTTATGACTGCAGCAAGCTTGCAGCGGTTGCACGCTCAGAAAATGTCAAAATAAGGGTTCAGCAAGGCAGCACTGTCAGGTTTGAATGAGTAGCTGTCATTGTTGACTGCCGATGCAACCATTGCTATTAGCCTCCGTGGCGGCTGCCAGCTTTAGTCAGATGGATGTGCTCAAGCAATATGGCCGTTGGGCTGACATAGAAAGATGCGCTTACTCTTGCTTGCACGCGCATCCATTCCAGCTGGTGTTGGCACAAATTCTGGACTCTTCTCGGCATATTCTTCCTGTGCATATTGCTGCACACTGCTCCAGGTGCTGCTCAGATCACCATGCATGGCATCTTCAGCATCCACAGTTGTGGAGGAAGGCCAGCTGTCCAGCATCTGCAACTCCAGCAAAATACGTTGTTCAGCTTGCCCGCATCGTCGCGGGCTACAAATGCTACTGAGGCCTGGACCATTGCAGCAGCAAAACACAGATGGGATTGCAGAATGAGTTTGGCAGAATGGCTGAGCGGTCAGTTGAACATGCCATGTGACTTCACAGTAAAGTAACATGCTGCCTGACTGCACGCTTTGGAAACAACCACGCTAGGATAGCCAGGTAGGTTGTGCTATGTGATGTCTCAGACAGCGGCTCACATGAGCTCTGGTGCTGGGAGTGGGCTTCTCAGCAGGAGTTGGATTGGTGCAAGCTGGCACAGCTACAATCTCCTGCTGAGTCGAGTCTGCCGCCTTCAGGCTGAAGAAATGTGGACTGGCAGCTAGTGGCTGCTGTGACAGAACATCAACCTGCTCCTTCAGGCTTTGCCTTGCTGGCTTAAGCTTCAGCACAATGTCACTGGCTTGCCATAACCCAATAGCACGCCTGCAATCAGCCGAGCAGCAGCAGCAGCTACTTAGGGACAGGTAGAGCTATGCGACAGCACATCATAAGACTGCATGTGCATGTTGCTGCTGCCGCTGATGCCAGCAAGCTGCAACAGTGCTGGTTTCCCGCTGACAATGAAGTTCAGAGCAGCCAGTACTCAGATTATCAGCACTGCCCCCAGTGTCTCTGGGCTGCTGCCTCAGGAGGCTCCTCTTACAACCGCTGAAGGGCATAAACCTTTCTTTTGTTGTCTTCTTTCTTCATCACCGCCTGTGTGATGCAGCAAGTGATGGGCAAACAGCAAGCTGCAACACCTGAGAACAAGCTCATCCCCCAGTGAACCAGTCACATGCAGATCAAAGGGTGGCTTCAGGAAGAAGGACTGCAGATGCCAGGTGGAGGCATTCACTCTTGAAAGAGGCGTCCAGCCACGTCGCACTCTTCCCTGCATTCAGCCACCACACCCCACATCTGCCTGATGACCAACGAGCAGCTGAGACATATGAGGCAATGTTGCGACCAGGATATGACCTGTGACAAACTCATGCTCAGGCTTGACCTACGCTTTGTACATGTGACGGTGGTGACAACCTGGTCATTGCGCCATCAGTCGTGTTGAATCATCACGATTATGCAGGTCATGATAACAGCAACAATACCTAAAATCCGGGTCATGGCATGCTGAACACTCTTCTTTCACATCTGATGTGAAAACATTCCTGAATGCTGTCATCCTTGTGCTGTCCATTGCTGGGAAGATGCATACCTCAGTGCTCTGCCGGATGTTGAGGCTCTGCAATAGGACATCTCCTGCCTTCTGGAACAGTCTGAGGTTCAGCAAGCCACTCTGGCTGACATCTAGCCTTTGCACTTCCAGCACTGCTGCACCTGGCAGCTCCACCTACATGATTGCCAACAACAACACAATGAGGTCAGTGACACAAAGAAAAGACACACACTCTGACCCAGTTTCATGCATCAGTTCCAGCAGTGGCCTAGACTTCAGACTTGTTCCATACACTACATGAGATTTTGCGCTGAAGCTTGAAGGTTTGCTTGAACCGATGCACTGAACCTGGTGAGGGCAAAGAGACATAGGCCGATCTGCTTACATGGGGAAGATAAAGCATGTCATATGAGGTGCCAGCTGTATACAGTAATTCAGTAGCCCTATCACATTGAGAAAAGGCGATCAGTCATGCATGGCAGTCGTGGGCAACTACGCTGCATCTTTCATCACCTTGTTGAGTGTTGCACGCCTTGCTGCCTGTTGGACAGCATAGGCACTCACTGCACTCCCCCTCATGGCTGGCAAAGCAGCAGGAGCAGCAGGAGCAGCAGCAGCAACTGCTTCAGCTTCATACAGCTCATTGTATCTCTCAGTGTGAGCTCTCTCAGGCACCTGCTAAGCATTTCCCAAGTCAGGGCAGCCTTCACTGAAGCTGTTTTGTGCTTGCACATACCTTGATCCATGAGTGGCAGAACCTTGGCTTAACAAAGAAACACTGTAATGCCATATCAATGAAGGCTGCTGTCACTGATGACATAGTCTCTCAAGTGCTCTGACACTGCAAGTCATATTTGCAAGACAGCTGCAAGGGCTTGAGCTCACTAGTAGTCCTGCACTGACCTTCGGCACTGGCTCCCTCAGCACATGCCATGGATCAGGATCTGCAAGCATCAAGCGGCATGCCGTCTGTCCAAGGATTAATTACAAATGCAGACAGGCTGCTTGCCACATGTCATAGCAAAAGGGTGACTACGCACAGAGGGCACTGCACAATTGCCCCAAAGCTGCTGTACCTTGTAAGATTTGTGTCTACAGCATAAATGCATTGCAACATTGAGCTGCCATTGGTCATCACACATCATTGTGGTCTGTATCCGTCACCTTGATAAATGGTGTTCTGATTCCACTTGACAGTACCAAAGCTGTCTTGAAGGTAAAACATGGGATCTTGGGTTTGTATTGCAGCAGGAGTACCCCCGTGACCAGCATCGGGCTCAGTGTTGGTCTCTTCTGAGACAAGCGCCGGCTTGCGTCTGCGGCCAACAGCTCCCAAGGCAAGCAGCACACATAAGCCTGCACATGTCAGATGCTGTGCTCTGGGGTTGAGGTGCATCACAACCATGTGGCATAGATGCAGACAGGCCAACTTCACATCAAATGCGCAGTGTGCCTAAAGCTGGATGCAGCTGCCTTGTGTTGACGTCATAGCTGCTTAGGTTGACTCTGCAGCATCTGTGCAAACTGTAAAGAATGCGATGACAACAGATTGACGCACCAGCATCAGCCAGCACTCCAAATAATGCAATGACAACGGCTAAATCATGCTCAGACAAAACACAATTCCAAGCGTCTGCACCCACCGCAGTCAGTGTTCATGTGATGTATCTTGATAGGACACACCTGCCAGCATTGCTGCCACTACAGCACCCAGCAGACTTGCCAGCACAATCACAGGAGTGTGCTCCTTTACAGGGTCAGTCTGGATGATGTTCTGAGCCTGAGCATCCCCAGGCGCTGCTGCAGGTCCCCGGCTGTTGCTCTCGGTCGCTGGTCCAGGTGCAAGAGCTTTTGCATCTGAGCTGCTGCTTGGGCTTGGAGTGGAAGTGGCAATGGAAGAAGCACTGGGAGGAGCTGCTGCTACTGCTGCTATGATGCTGTTGGGGTTCCCAAGTGATGCTCTGGATGCAGCTGAGGCAGAGGGAGGTTCTGCTTGATCAGTCATTCCTGTCATGAGTGAAGGTGGCAAGGCAGGTGCATTATGTGGGGAAGTTGAGTGATCAGGGTCAAGATCAGGCAAAGATGCATTTGGGTTTGGGACACTGCCAGACTGGGTTGTTGCATTAGTTGTAGGGGAGAGTATGGAGCTTGAAGCGTGCAGAGCTACAGGGGAAGGTGAGATAGGATGTGAGATAGAAGGCAAAGCAAACTCCGAGGGGAGCGGTGCTAGGGATGAAGGATTTGGTGATTCTGGGCTATCAAAGAGGCTGGGCATGATGCTGTCGGCAAGCATGTCACCAGAAGGTGACAGTCCTTGAGCGTCACGATCACTTGTAGAGGTATCTGGTGATGTTGGAGGTAGGTGTGTATGACCTACATGGGGGTCAGCATGGGTTGAAGGGGCACCAGCAGGGGTTGCACTAGACTGGTTGTTGTAAGCAAAGCTGGAGGCAGGTCCAGCAGTACCAGGGTCTGACAGTACAGGTGAGCTGCCAGGTAAACTTGATGCAGGCAACAGCTGCTGGGCCGCATCTGGACCAAGCGCTGCATTTGGCAATGTGTCCACATCATTTGGTGATAAGCTGCTGTATGGTGCCTCATCAGCTGTGCTGCTGAGTGAATGGTATGCTGTGTGTGTAGATCCTGGCGCCTGGGCTTGAGTACTGTTACCCAGTGAGGCAAATTGCATGCCAGTCTGAACAGAGCCGACAAAGCCTTCAAAAGGTATTGCTTGCCTGCATAATTGAAACTTGCATGTGTTCAGTCCATTCTATGCTGTACAGCTGCCAGGTGTCAGTTGTGCTGTACAAAAGAGGGGCAAAAGCAGGGTGAGCTTGGCTACCTGACAATGAGTGTCTGTCCGGATGTGTCTGTAAGTCTGACATCAAAGGGTGCAGAGCCAAAGAACATCATGAGAGCTGTCCAGGTGGCGCCTGATGGATTCTGCATGCTCAGCCATGCATTTGCAGAGCCCTGCAGAAAGCAAGCTATGTTGAAACTCGCTTCTCAGTGTCAAAATGCAGAGCAATGTGCATGAGTTGATTTACTTTGGAGGTCTTGCGGTGCCAGCAATGGAAACATGCAGTTTGCCAAATGGCATGTAGCAGGCAGCTCAATCAGCAGCACAGAAGATGCTCATGCAAGGGCTGCAGCTGCAGTACCTCATCTGCATGTCCAATCTGTACAGCTTGCAAGCTGCCACTCCCAGTCACATCATCAAAATGCAGTGAGATGTTGCTGTGATCCATACTGTACTGTGTCACCATCAGCTGAATCATGCCAGGTGGCTGACACTCCACCTGCAATCAAACAATTGTCTTTCATCACCAGAAACTATGAGCTATGCCTCAGTGCTTTGCACAAGAACTCTGACATGATGGCAAATAAGGCCTCGTGCTTCTGCAGGCAAAGCAGCAGACAGCTGCTGCAGAGCTGGGACTATGTCTGGGCTTTCAGGCGCACAGGACATCACCTGTCTGTACTGTACAAGAGGACTGTCTGTGACAGCCAGCACCTCATGTAGGGCAGGAGCAAGCACAATGTCAGTCTGCTGGCAGTCACTGCACCAGCCAACCATGTTGACTTTCACAGCTGCACCGCTCAAAGCGGAGCTGCAAGCACCCTGCACGTCCATGTAGCAGACTTAACACATGGTGAGCCCCTTGGGATGACTCTGGTCACAAGAAATACTCAAAACGGGGTGTCAGCGAGGGCACAGACTACAAGGTATACTCAAAGTGTGGCTGTGGATGAGCAGGACCGATAGCCTGAAAGCGCTATGGTTCACCTCATTTGCTGCAGCAGCGCTGCACTGCACCTCCCAGCAGGTCCCGCAGCCATTCATCGGCAGTCCTGTGATAGCGGCGTTGAGGCTTGAGAAAGCAGCGCCTCCCAGGAAAGGCCACTGGTGTTGCCGGGGACCATACCCACACGTGCCATTGTTCCGGTCATCTGCCGAATTTGCCTGATGCAGCAAACAGTGTCTCTCAAAACATGTCAAAGCTGATCTCTTGGTCTGTCTTCTTGATATGCAAGACAGACAGATAGAAAGCCGTAGCCTGATCCTGGCAACGCGCCAAAAAGCATATGTTGCTGTATGCATGACACATTGCTCTGTTATAGGTATATATAACACCTGAACGGCACCAGCAGCTGCTGATCCTGAGGCCAAAGCATTGCCCTGTCTCCAATTGCTCAACCCCTGCTCTGCTGTAGTAAGCACACCAAGCAACAGAAGGCACAGCACAGTGGTCGTAATTCTGATAGAATATGGGTGAAATAAAGCTGCTCTCATGTTGCACCAGGCTCAGACAGAGTCCTCTTGAATGCAGGTCAGCCCTGCAATACGTCTGATAAGCTTTGAGCATCAGAAATCAGGCAGCAAAGGCTTGAGTCTTGAGTGGACGTAAGCTTCATTACAGGACATGTGCAACTTGTCTTGACTGGGCAGCTACCTGTGACCTACGGTTGCTGTTGATGAAGCTTGGTGAAAAGAGCTGTCTGGCAAAAAGGTCACTGCAAGCTGCAAATCAAGCAAACTTTATGCATGGACCGAGCAGCATTGCTCTGTAGCACGTCCTGAGCGGCAGCTTGGCATACCCCCCTGCGTTGCCGCTTTGAAGCC
>JAABUO010003855.1_pt1 | contig 17804 bp, 14 predicted proteins | sample 5559291 | NCBI WGS metagenome assembly JAABUO01 (sample SAMN10711878, study PRJNA513372) | rock metagenome | isolation source: Antarctica rocks | place: Antarctica: Victoria Land, Finger Mt sud | reverse complement strand
CTTAAAAGAGTTACATCGTTAATCTCTAGTTATTTCGATTTAATTAAACGCTTTTAAAAGCTTTTAAATTCATCTTTGTTAATTAACGACATTAAATCTTTTTAAAATGACTAATACGAAAAGATTTAAAACAAGTTAAAAATAAACGCAAATCATTACGAGAATGATTATACTTAACTAGTTTATATTTACTTTAAAATAATCGAAAAAACATTTAAGATAATTTTAACTCGAAGATAACGAGATTTAATGAATCTTTATGTAATTATTAAGAATCTTCTTAACGAATTAACTCAGCTATATAATAATTTAAACAAAGAGACGAACTTTCGAAGTGAATATAATAATTTTATACAAAAAGTCATGAAGTTTAACGAGTTCTATTTAATTTTTCAGCGCTTGTTTTCATATTTAAAATATTAAGATAAATAATTAATAATTAATATAAAAAATAAGATAACTTCTCGTCTTCGAGTCGCTTTAAGTAGTTAAGTAATTTAATTAAACTTTTTAATTAAAATTAAAAATTATTTAATACGTTTAAATAATGAGTATCGAGCTATAAAAGAGCTTAAGAAAAAGAAATTAATTAAGATAAAGTTAATTAAATAAGTTATCTTCGCTAAAGATCTTTTTAAATCTTATTATTAAAAAAAACTTAATATATTAATGAATCAGTTTAAACAGCGCGACGCGGTTTTAACTAGCGCGAAAAAAACGAACATGTAAAATGAAAATTATTCTGTTTATTATAAACTCGATTATACTTTTAAAGAATGCTTTCATTAAGTTATAAGAATTAATGCTTTAAATAATAATGCAGATAAGTTTAATTATTTTAATTTTAATTTTAACTTAAAAAATTAATTATCTTTTTAAAAGTTATTAAAAGAGTAAAGATAATATCTTTATGTAATAATAACGAAATTCTTTAAAAAGATGATTACTTCGAAAAGCTTTTTTTAATTAACGCGTTTTTTATCTCGCAAGATTAATCTTTTAATATTTAATCTTTAGTAAATAACGAGTTAACTGTTTACATTTTAATATATACGAATCTAGTTACGAAAGTTTATAAAAAGCTCGATTTGTAATCTATTTCGCTATTAAAAGAAAAGCTTATACGCGATTACGATAAAAAGCTAGCTAAGAAAATAATTACTTATAAAATTCTTTCTATTTTAATTATTAATAATTATAAGAAATCTTTAATATTAATATTAAATGTAAACATTAAACATTATAAGATAATATTAAAAAAATCTTAAATGAATAAAAACGAAGTATTATTAAATATAAGTCGCGATATTATCGTTTTTTTTAGTTAAGTAAATTCGCTTATATTAATGCTATTAGTTTCGTACGAATTAAAAATGATAAATTTAACGAACGCTTTTAAAGTACTTAAGATTCTGTAACGTTTAGTTTTAATCTCAGAAAAAGAAGTCTGTTTAATTTATAGTATAAGCGCTGCGACTTTTCAGACTTTAATTAATCGTTTAAAGAAAAATTACATCGAGATTTTTATTATATTAGTTAAAAACATTAATAAAGAGTGAATTTATAACACTTAGTGTAATTTAAATTCAGTTAATTTATTTTTAATTAACGAGACGACTTAAAATTTAGAAAACATTAAAGTTAAGCTACTCGCGAAATATTAAAATTTTCTAAACGTTTTTAAATTAAGCTTAAATCGATAAGCTACTTTCGCATCGTTTTTATGATTACAAAATAAAGCTTATTAATCTTTTTAAGAATTTTATTATTCTTAGTAAAGCTTTTTATTTCTTATTAATTCTGTTCGCTTTAAAAGTAAATAAAGATTTACGATTTTACGTAAATTATTAAAAGCTTAACGTTATTACTAAACGAAATCGATATTCTTTATTTCTGATTAAGAAAGTTATTAATAAAATTATAAGTTATAAATATTTAACTTAATTAAATATTATATTAACGTTTAATAAACTTTAAATGTACTTTAATAATGAAGATTATACGATTTTTATTATCGCTTTAAAAGTTTATAAATCACGAGTTCTTTCTTTCGAACTTATTAACGACTCTGTTTCTTTTTAACAGTATATAAACGATGTTTTATAAAAATTTTAAACGAATTTTATTAAATTTATTTAAATGACATTTTCATTTATAATAAAACTTAACGAGAATATAAATAACATGTTAAGATAATATTAAGCCGTTTACGAGAAGCTAATTTATAAATAAATATTTGAAAATGTAAATTTAACGTCAAAGAAATAATCTTTTTAAAAATTATCGTGTTAAAATAAAATCTTCGAATAAATCTCGTTAAGATAAAAGTTATAATTAATTAAATTACTTTAATTAATTTAAAAAAGATTTAAAGCTTCGTAAGATTTATTAACTTTTAATAATAATTTATTAAGAATTTCTTAAAGCTAATTAAACTCTTTACTTAGCTTACTCGCAAAGACATATTCTTCGTATGAAATTAAATCTGTGTTTAAGCTTTTAAAGATTTAAAGAAATAAATTAGCTTAGTTTTTATATTACGATATTTTAATATTAAACGTTAAGTTATTTTAAAAATTAATGCGTTTAATTACGTTAAAGACGATATTTTATCTCAGTATAATAACGAAAATATTCTTTATTTAATAATCTTTTATAATAAAAATATGATTTTTATTAAATGTAATTATTATATTTATAATAAGAAATTACTAGTCATTATTTAATGCTTCGAGCATTAAAGGCTCGAGCTAAAAGACATTAAATTATTAGTTTAAATATTTATTAATCATTAAACTTTAAAGATTTTTATGAAAAACAAATAATTAACTTAACGTTAAGTTAATTATTTAAATATTTTATTAAAGTTTAATTTTTAAATTATCTTTTAATTAAGTAAGAATAATATTAAAGTTAATGCGTTAACACGTATGCTTATAATCGATTCTTTTAAAATCGTTAAACGTATTAAGAATCGTTATTAAATTATTTTAATCTTAAATAAAATAAATATTTTAATAATTAAATTAAAAGCTAATCTTTATTAACGAGTATTAAACGCTAATAAATTTAATAAGCTGTGCATTAAATATTAACAAGTAATAAGCGATAATGAGCTTAAATTACATGATATTAAATTAAAAGACTGTTAAATCGTTAACGAAGCTTTATTCAGAAAGAATTTACTGTAAGTTTTTAAAAATATGCATACGAAATTACTACAAAAAATTCACGATCAGTCGTTAACTTCTTATCTTAATAATTAAAGAATTATAAACTTAATTTAACGATTTTATTATTAATTAAATTATTAAGTTACGATTAAGTAATATATTTAAAATTATTATGTTTATTAACGAAGTAAGACGCTTCGCGATAATATTAATAAACTTCATTAATTTCTTTTAATTTTACAGAAACGTTAAAAGAATATAATTATGAATTTTATTACGAGATTATTTTTATTTAAAGATTATAACGCGATTTGCATCATAATTTATCGTTTCATTAAGAAGCGTTATTACGTACTTTATCATTAAGAAGATAATAAAATCTTAGCTAAAGAAACGATTTAAATCATGTTATAAAACGTTTATAAACTTTATAATTTATTTAGTTTTATTATTTTTAATAAAGACTTTTAATTTATATTAACGATGTAATAAAGTCTTTACAAGCGATTAAAAATTAAAGCTAGTTTATTAATAGCTTATTATTTTAAAATAAATGATTAATTAAAACGAGTTAATTAAGACGTTAAACGCGAGTTAAGAATTTATTATAACTACATGCAAAATGATTAAGCAAAATGACTTTTAATGATGAAATTCAGCGAAAATTTTAATATTTTCTCGATTATCTTAATGACTTCGTTTTATTTTAATAAGAATTTTTACTTACGAATGAGTTTTAATTTAAATACGATTAACTGCGAAATAACTCATACACGTATTAAATTTAAAAAGATTAACGACATTACAGTAAAAATAAAAAAGCTTTTAATTTTTAATCGTTAACAGTTAAAAAAGACTAAGATAATTATTAAAGCACAGATTAATAAACATCGTTAAGACGTAATTTATAAGATAAACGATTAAGTTTAATTATTCTTTCGAAACGTTAAAATAACTAAATCATGTAAGAATTTAAAAAATAATTAATTAAAACTTTATTAAATTATTATTAATATAAAAATCTTTTATTAGCTTCGTTTATTCGAAAGTATAAAGCTACTTCATTTTATCTTTAGTCTTAAACTACTGCGTTCGTATTCTTAAAACTTTTTATTAAATTAATATTTAAAATCATTATAATTATTAATTATTAAAAACGAAGAACATTAAAAGATAAATAACATTTTAGATTATAAACGTTATTAAAGTTAATTATAATATAAAATTAAATGAATAAACTTAAATCGAAACGATAAATGATATTATGTTAATAAAGAAGAATTTAAAAGCTTTAAAAAGATTTTAATCGAATTTTATAAGCTTCATTCGAATAAGTTACATTAAATTAAACAAACACGACGTTTTAAATTTAATTTCTTTTCTTTCATTCATGCGAATATAAATATTTAAAGAAAGAAATAATGTTACGAGTGTGTTAAAATTAATTAAAGCTAGATCGAGCTTATCACGAGTAAAAGCTTTAACATATTTTAACATTTCTTAATATAACTTTAACACGAATTAATTAATACTTTTAAGTATTATATCTTTTATATGTTATAACATTTTCTTTTTAAGTTTAACACGAACTTTAAGTTTTTAAACATAAATATCGCTTTAGAAACTTTCTTTCTTTTATATTCTTAAACTTTTAGTTATAATTATCTTTATAAATTAAACATTTTATTTAGCTTATTTATTAATAATCAAATTTTAAGCACGATTTTAACACTGAATCTTATTAAAAAGACGTAACTTTAAATGAAACGATGAATTAATAAATAAATCTTTACATTAAATTTTATATGAAAATAAATAAAAGAATTATAACGTTAAGTTTAAAAGACTTTATTTTAATTATTAATTAATAAGTAAATTAATAATATACTTAAGCTTTTGTAAAAGATTATTAATTACGATAATAATAATAACTTCGAAGACTAAATTAAAAAAAGCTTTAAAGTTTTTTTTACACGATATCTTTAGCTTGCTTTAAATAATAAATCTTAATTATTTTAATTATATAATCTCGAAGTTCTCGTTTTATAAAGATTTTTAATTATATTTAAACGACAGCGTTATTCATGTTTTAATGTTTAATTTATTCAGAAAATAAAGTCTTAAAGTTATAATTATAAACTAAAATCATTTTCTTTTCATTAATCGTATCGCTTTAACGTTACATAAGATAAACGATATCGTTAACTTTAAAACGTTAATAAAAAATAAAGAAGTTATTAAGATAATTTATATAATGTCAGAAGAAAATATTTAAGAATTTTCATGAATTTACAAACAAACTGAAACCTCTGAGTCATTTAATTTAAATAGCTTTAAAATTTACGAAGGCAATAGTAATTCTGATGGGGATGAGGCGATGGGTAGGCCCAAGTTTGTATGTGGGAGGTGCGGGTCCCCGGTTAGGGTTAACCTTAACCCTCCGGAACACTGACTGGAACACCGAAGCCTAGCTTCTCGGTAACTTAACCCTAAGTACACCCGTAGAGTGCTAGGCGAACCGAAAGTACTGTGTACACAGTACGTCCGTATCACTATTATTGTTATATTTGGCAGTGATATTACTGGCAAAGTCACGTGCCTTGCATGCACCACTTTTCAGTATACTGGACTGGACTGGACTGGACTGGACTGTTTGTACCTATTTAAAAGCGACCCCAGTTATGCTACATTAAACCCCCCTCTACCGCCTCAAATAACAGTCCCCCTGAGCAAGGCTATTCGGTCGAGTGATTGAACCATGTGTTTGTAGTAGCCAAATCGTCGTCTGAACCTTGCCCCTCAAGCCCCCATTGGCCTTGACCCCAAAATGTCTCCTTTTCACATGCTAGCCAAAGAAGATAAAAGCCTCTCACATCGCAAAAGAAGAAGAAGGAAGGCTACACTTAATTGACAGGGAGAAGAGAAACATGAACAACGCAATCCACCAGTCTGGAAACCCCACCGACGCTTTTTGGATATCCCCTCCCAACACCACCGTGGCTGTCCATCCCGCTATGCTGACAACGTGGAGATCTATACTCTCGCCATATCCTGAACACAACCGCTCCCGCATGAAAGTGTCGCTCCGATGATCAAACTCCGCTATAGCGCAAGAAATACCGATGACCCCTTTCCCGCCGCCTTCTTTTGTGCATTCTACGATACCCCACAAGCCCGCCAACCAACGACTACCGATGTATAAGATTTGAAAAGTTTTCTCTGATTACGCGGGTGACTTATTTGAGTTCGCACCGTTTCTTCGGGCGTCGTCACTCATGGACAGACCGCCAAGGCCAGTGGAGAGAAACGCAAACGGATCCGAGGAACCTCCGTCCATGTTGCCGTAATTTGGACCATAAGAAGATCCATTTGGTACCCCAGTAGGGGGGCCATTACCAGCGGATGAGAAAGCAGCCTCAGCAGCTCGGCTGTCGAAGGGACCTCCGGAGTGACCACCGCTGCCTTGACCGTACCCTGCGTTCACTGGAGGATAGGCACCAGTTGGAGCACCAAGTCCAGAAGGTAAAGCGTATTGGCTAGGTGGGCCTCCGTACTGTTGGCCTCCAAACCCTCCAGAGCCGAATCCCCCAGCAGCCGATGCGAATGGTCCAGGACCAGGAGTGCCTGCCATAGACGGAGGGCCCATACCATATCCAGACGGCGGCTCTAGTGGGGATGGAAAGGCAGAGTCAGCTACGACAGCAGCTCCAGCACGGCTAGCACCGCAACGAAGACAGCTAACGTTCTTGGCGAAGTTGTGATAACCGCACCCTTCAGATCCGCACTTCCAGTCTCCAGCTCGGAAAGGCACCATCCCACCACCTCCACCCATGCCACGCCCATGACCCATGCCATGTCCGCCATGATGACCCATGTGATGATGAGGAGCCATCATATGCGGAGCGCCGTAGCCGTAGCTAGAGTAGCCTATGGGGTCTCCGCCTGGCGCTGCAGAAACGGCAGGGAAAGAACAACGGAAACACGCTGTGCGGCGCTGGAAGTTGGAAAATCCACAAGATGGGCAGGTCCAGTCACCGGGACGTGGGCGGTTTTTGCTTGGAGGGAACGGTGTCAGAATTTCTGCAGCACGGTCGAGGACTCGACTCGAGGATGGGGAAACCTCGATAGCTTTCTCGTTCAGGGCACGACCATTCATACAAAGACTCTCTGCTGCCTATTGTAAGGTTAGTAATATACCTAATGAATCGATATAGAGCAGTCTATCCCAATGCTTTGCAACCAATCCGTAAGAGATACAACAGTAGATGCTCCGCCACCGGAAAAGTGTAAAAATCCATAAATTTCAGAGGAAAACAGGAGTTCAGACTGACCTCCTCATGAGAAGAAAACACGGCAAATCCAGAACCAGTAGGTTTGTGCTGATCCGGAGTACGTAGGGTCCAGAACGCAATGGGCCGACCACCAAATTGAGTGAACCAGCTTTCAAGCTCAGACTGGGTAGTATCGTGGGGAAGACCACTCATGTGCAGCACCTTGCTGCGCTCCGATAGAAAAGCTCGGACATCTGCTCTAGCATCCATTGGCCTAGTAAGAACGTCTGGGTGCTCGTGCGGTGGCTGCGACTTGTGAATTAGTCCACGGAGTACTCGTGCTAACGTTACGGCCTCTTCCATTGCCCGCCTTGGGGAGGCTGGAGCCAACGCTTGCAGATGAAACGGCAGGTTGTGTTTTATAGGTGCCGAGGATTGGACGGGCTCGACCTCGAGCGCAGCACAGATATTGGCAAGAGAGCTCGGACCAAAGGGTAAGGACTCGGGATGATGTTGCTGCCAGCGCTGATATTCTGTACGTAGATCGAAAGTACGGGAGTGCTGCAGATATGGGGGCAACACAACGGCTTTGTCCCGAGCTTCCCGAGGAAGCTGAACACGCAAATCCCACGAATCTAGGGTGACGAAGGAGAACTCAAGGTTTTTGGGAAGTAGATGCTCTTGAGTAAAGCTATCGAAACGATTGATTGCATCCCGGAACGATCCAGCGGTGCGGACATGCTCCCAGGTCAGAGTGGTGAGGCTGGCTATCTGATGTTTTAGTTATCGGCAGCTTTCGGATTTTATAGAGGGCGGGCGGTGCTGTAGGACTTACTGCACAGTGGGGTTATGGGAGTGTTGACAGGCTTGACTAGGACGCTCTCTCGGTGCATCTATAGAGTTATGTGAGTTTCCATCCGTAAGCCAAGCAGATTTACCTACCTCTTCACACTTCTTGGCGTCAAGCATGACCCAGCCAAGTTCGATGACCTCGGCAGAGTCTTTTGAAACCTTCCAATGGGTCAACACAATGGCATTTTTCAGTCGGAACAGTGTATCTCACATAGACTCCATGTTCATCGCATGCTGCCAGAAGATCGTCAGAAGCGTGGATGTTATAAAGAAGGACAAAAGCAGACACCTACTAGTAGCTACATGTATGACAATGTACCGGTCGAGGCTTGGTTTTGGCCCCTGATTATTTGCCATAGCTATATTACAATGAGGATGGCCGTCGAGAGGACTGGTAATGCGGAACGGACGATTGCACCTCGTACAAGTAAAGAGTGACTATGGTATACCAGAGTGCTTCGGAGGTGGTGCTCGATGCTGGTCCTTGATACCCTTTAGATGTCCGTGAGAAAAAACATAGATGTTAAGAGCTAGTGGAGAAAAACAATGCCGTTGTCTTTCATAAGGATGTTCTCCCCTGTGAGATATGACGGAGGGGTTGAGTGAGGGGAGGGGGAGATGTAAAGAATAGGAGGGAGATGGGGGATGAAGCGGAGTTGTGTGAAGTGTCGAGGTCAGGATTGGAAATTAAAAGGTTAGGGTTCTTCACTTTTCTCACGCCAAAATCTAAAGTGCCAGGGAGGACGCGCCAAGCCAACCGTTTCACCTTCAACTTTTTGGACTGAAGACCCAAAATATCTTTTTCTCGCCTAAAGATCATCCCAACTCGCATTTTCCTCCATTCAATTGAGGTATTGTTACCTGATGAGACGTTGCTTACTCCGTACTTTACAAGACGAATGCACAGGTAGATACTAGTACTTATTTGTTCAGGCAGATAGTCGGACGACAGGTCACTCCTCAACAGAGATACAACAGTGTTTGTATCAGCCAAGGTCACGACATAACCAATGGTGATACAGACAGCACTGCATAGGTACTCTACAAGGCACTCTCTCAAATTTTGGCTACATCATCAAGCAGGAGTGACACTGCACTTTTCCTTTCCGCTAAGGTATTTCAGACCACTTTTGGCTGTCAGTCCGCAAATGATCTTTGTCTGCCATCTATTGCTGCCGCCATCTGCTGCAGTCAAGCGCAAATCACACCACGTCCAGTCCTTTCTCGTTTTTTTCTGTAAGACGAAGATACTGTTTCAAATCTTGCAGCTATCCGATATTAAGCTGAGACGCCAGCACTGACTGCCTAAATGGGCAAGCAGTTCTTTGGATTAAGGACAGCAAGCTTGACAGTCAAGACCCTTGGTCATGCCATAGGCCTGACCCAGCAGGGTATCTTTGCATCATCGCCAGTGGCTAGTTCCTGATATCAAACGGATACCTCACGCCTCTAGTAGACTGGCGATGCAGTGGTACTGACGAACTGGCGGTATTAGTCCGGCGTATGTACTTCTAATCTTGTTCAGAAGGGATATCCGCACCTGCTTGCCTGTCTGCTTTGCAACAGCTAGCTAATTTTTGATAGTTAATTGAAGACATCACATTTCCGACGAAGAGATGATATACACTTCCGCTATTGGTTCACAGAACAAAGGCATATGCAGGGGCGAAGTTTTTGCGTTCAGCTTGAGCTGATTGGCAAGTGTGTAGATAGACAATAACATTCACTACTAGAGTAGTACTCTTAAGGTCCCACGTCACTGAAGCTCCATTACAAGTAAGAAATATATACTCCATACCTATATCAGACCTCAGCATATAAGCTATTAATTACCTTACCTGGAGCTCTTTGTTCCACCACCCTGAGAGCCCCTCCACGCCCTCCCAAAACCCCCTAATACTTCAAGCTATCGACTATCAATCTAGGGAGTACCGCATACCGCTGTGCAGTACATCAAAAACCTACAGTAGTCCTGCAGCGCCCTACTTCTCCTTTTTGTGGGGTTCAAGCCCACTATCCTCATTGAACTTTAAATCCTTACATTATCCAACATCATGAAATTTCTCAGTCACATACGATCCAAGTCGAAGTTGATGAACAATGGTGACGAGGCTCAAGTCTACCATCACCATGTCCCCGAGTTCAAGGGTGTCTACAGAAGGGGGGTCCTCAATCCAACTGCAAAGATACCCGTCAAGCTCCTCTCACAGATTCTATCATATGTATGTCCCCACACCGAAGATGATACCTATACCACCTGCGAGGATTCCATGCTTGATGGAGGTGGATGCATGCTTTGCGATATGCGCGACCTGGCACATTGCGCCTTGGTGAATCGACAATGGGCCGACGCTGCAGAGAAATGTTTGTAGGTTGCAATAGAATTTCCTTCGCGGCCAGCGACTAACCAAAGATGCGCCTTATTAGATATCATAATGTCCGTATCGACGCCGTTCATTACTGTGAACGTGAAATAGATCTGGCTGAAAAGCGCAAGAGACGGTCCTTCTTTGACCGCAATGGAGATCCCAAGGATGCACCTATGCAGCGGCTACAACTGTTTTCGAGGAGTGTCAGGGAGAACCAGTTCCAAGCCGTTCAGGTCCGGTACCTCAAAATGCCTTACATGACAAGGGAGTCGTGCAAAGCCGACCTCGCCCGAACCATTTCTGTTCTACCCAATCTCCGCTACGTCGATCTACCCGAAGGTTTCTTCAGCGATGACCCTTCTTGCGATACATTGAGACAAGAGCTCCAATCCAGATGTGGAGACATAAGGAGAATGAGGTATTGCGCAGGTGGCGAAGGCAGCTTTACCATGCTGGAGCGAAGAAGACAATGGCAGAATCTGGAGGTTCTCGAACTATCGCACCTTGGAATTGAGCCAGCTACCCTAGTGAACGTGTTGGCATCTTTTCCCGCTCTGCACGAAGTCAAACTCGACAGTCTACCACTGCTAGATGATATTGTGTTCAGTCATAACCCGGAAACCGCTCCCTTTCCGCCTTTGGCAAGCCTTACCCTTGAAAACACACCGAACGTTTCCGCCGATGGTCTTGTAGCTTACCTCTCCCGGAAAGACACCCGCGAAGTCTTCACGGCCATTCGATTGGTCAATACCGGCATCCTCGCCTCAATCTTGTACAACATCCTGGCCGTTTCCCCCTACCTCAGCACCGTCCATGTCAGTGAAAACGTCTCGCGAGCCCTCCCACAATCCTCCTTACCAACCCTCAGTTCCAGTTCCCTCAAAAGCCTCAACTACGAAATCTCCAGCTCCACAGCCTCCCCGCGCAACCACCATTCTCCGCGCAATCTTCAAGACCCCTCGGAATCCTACTACCTTTACCTCTCCACCTCCATCCTCTCTGGCGGCCTTCCCTCTCTAACCTCTCTCTACGCCCTATCCACTGCACTCCCTTCCCTTCTTCTTCCCCTCCCCTCCGCACCCTTTGCAAGCTCCCAAGCCCCAGTTGCCCCATCCCCGGGAGTGTCCCGGCCCTTGGACCTCTTCACCAAATCCATCTCTGAACTCGAATGGGAATACACGCTTATAACACCGCCAACATCGACCAATCGTCGGGGTAGCGCGACTCAAACCAGACCGTTGAGTCTGCAGCTAGGACCGCAGTGGGGAAGCAAAGCAAGGGATAGTGTGATGGTTGGGAATGGGTTTGGAGGATTTTTGGCGGTGCCGAGCGAGGAGGCTGTGAACCCGGGCAGCTCGGGGGGAAGGGCGCATAAGAAGAAGGGAAAGGAGTGGATGGGATAGATATGCTTAGTAGTCTCGCAGGTAGGGGCTAATACTGGTTGGGGGCGTTTTGGTCGAGGCTCGGTGGGTCATGGCCAAATACTCGACGGTGGCAGGATTTCGATGTTAATGGGTGGGTCACTTTCATGATGGTTTTGTATTGGTCCCTCAAATCTACGGGAATAGCACTGCTATTTAGAGCCCAAGAGAAATGGATGCTGTTTTCTCGGATGCTTAATGTCTTCGTCTTTGATGCACACCTATGCACGAAGCCTACAAGTAACAACACGTAGTATACTGCTCCCATTTGGTGAAGAAAACGGGCAGAAATCTCTCAAGGATGGTTGGGGAGTTTCGGTCTTGGAAATACTATGTGTGAAGTGGTCTTCGGGCGTGGAGGTGATGCTTCCGGCTTTATTGGGTAACTGGACATGCTTTTCGAACAACCCAATGCTTTTAGATTGATCATTACCTTACCGGTCGGTATTTTACTCAGCTACGAGAAAGCAGATATGTTGTCTCCGAAGGGGTGGAGCTGAGTCCGGTAGTCGAATAAGACTGTTTTTGTACTATTGATACAGCTTTGGGGGTTAGCTAGCTAGACCTGAGCTAGCTGCGGGTTTCATTTCGTAAAGTGCTTTTCTAAAGTCTATTTCGTCGGTCCGATCTATCATATTCGTTATGTATCCTCTTGAGCAGGGCAAAGGAAAGTGAAAGAAAAAGTTACACATCCCCTGCCAGCTCTGCTTAGACCTCCCTTGCCAATGAGTTATACACTCGACATAAGCCTCTAATACCTAACGTCGTATTTGACGCTTGCTCTTCATAACGCCCCTTTCGTACACACAAACATGCCAGCCGTAACACCAATGATTCTACACTGGCGAGCCTCCGCCCCTATAGACGAACCCCTTATACCGCCTGATAGACCTTGAAACTCGCAAACTCCCAGTGCGCCTGCTCAAAAGCCGTAGCATTTGTCGCCACGAAGTTTGGACAAGTCCCAGGGCACCCACCTTGCTGGGCGTACACGCTCTGTTGCCCAGCCCATTGTCCACACAAATCGACATTGGCTATAATACTCTGGTTGCGGAAATGGTCACTGATGGAGCAGTGGGTGCTGGGGGAATCCGCGAGCGGAAGGCCCCAAGTTGAGGGATCAGGTGCGCTGTTGTCGTTGTTTTGGTTTGTGGGGGTGCTCTTGAGGGAAGAGGGTAAGGAGGAGCGCGGGAAGAACCAGATACGGATGCCTACGGTGCGGAGTCCCATAGCATAAATCTTTGAGACGTAGTCAGTAAATAGTGCAGTGGTAAAAAGATGAGTGGAGGGAAAAGATAACGTACACCGCCACCTTTACTGTTTAAGGCTTGTCCGTACGTATTAGGAGCCCCTTGAATGCCACAGCCAGCATTAGAGCCATTACCATTATAGCAGTTTGTCGCTAAAACCTTGCCGGTCTGTTTGCGCTTAACGCTCACGGAACAACCATTGGTAGTGTGTAGGGTCATTTAGGTGCCTGTTGTTGCTACGTTAACGGCTTCTGCGACGTCGCCGTTGTTCGGCCAGACAGAGGGGTCGGTGGTCCAAAGGGCTGGCCTGGAAGGTCGTTTAGTGAATGATGAAGATGGAAACGCAATTGTGTTGATTTGATTTACCATGTCCCACAGCCATGCGGCGTATGCAGAATGTCGAAGACGAATAACCCAGTGTCATACTGAACCTTTGATTGAATTCAAACTGATTTACGCCCGGTGCTGGCGTTTAGATCAAGGGTATCAACTTTGATAATGGCAGAAGTCGAGCAGAAGGTCAACTTCTGATGGGGATCAACAGAGCCTGCTTGGTCGACATAGCTGTGTGCGGTTAGTTGAATGGCGGTTGATCCAGGGAAAGATATGGCTCACTATACGAAGCCTTGAGTTGGATCGTAGCCTGTGAAGTAGTCAAACCCGGCAAAGAAAGACGTCCCTTGATCTATACCTATATCAGTCTATAGCTGAAGGGAGTTGTAAGCGCTTCCAGTACTCACAGGTATTCTTGATCTTGTAGTTCAGCTTGGTGTACGAAGGATATGAATTCGCTTTTGATTCAACGACCGATACCACTATGATCACGATGATGGCCACTACTACTCCGACGATAGCCCCGATCTTCGTACTTCGGCTCCAACGCCGCGGGTTCCAAGGAGGACCGATGGATCCAGGTGAGGGTCGTCGATGTGAAGGATTAGGCCCCAACATATTGCTGACTTTGTCGTTGAAGCCACCTTCCCAAAGACCAGAAGGTTCGTTAAGTGGTGCGAAAGACACGATTAGGTCGAAAGTGAATGGAAGGCGGTCTTAACTATTAGGGAAAGAGGAAGAGAAAGATTTTATGATGTTAACTTTGACATTGATATTAGGCGAGAAAGTCGGATACGTAAGTAAATGAGTGAGGCTGAGTTGTGAAAATCAATTATATTATAGAAATCTGTGAAGATACCAAACCCTCATAACTTCAGATTATTTCGAAGCATGATAAGTACACAGACGTAGGTAGCTAAGTACTCTTGTCCATGAAGTGATAATGCGATCGAGGTGGCACACGTTTGCATTGTTGGTTAAATGTGTTCGGTACTCTATGAATACGTTGGGCTTCCATGATCTTATGCCTTAACCTTTCCCAAATTGATGTGACTTCGTTCGTATCATGTTCGTAACATGGGGCACATCTCGCTATGTCGTGTAAGTAACATGTTTGCATATAGACCGGATGCAACGCAATCGTTCTCGTTACACAACTCACCCCTACCTTACAAGAAACCCACTCACTCAAGACCAATCCCCCTTCACCGCGATGATATCATAGTCATTTGCTGGGGTCAATAACTCTATTACTGTCTACCTGAAGCGATTGCCTATGATGGATATTAACAAACGGTTAAGTAATGCTTTGTTTGGGAGTTCAGACTTACCATTGCAGGCCAGAGAATCCAATTATTGTGTTGAACGCTTCGTCTCGATCTCTCATCCCTTCCATGAGCGTACTGCCGTCGATGAATTTGAATTCCAATTGCTGACGTGATGCCATCATGAATTTTGACACTACAGATCCTTCAACCTTTCTCATCTCCGCCAGCTCAAGGAACGATCGCCGCCAGATTTCCTTCTGCCCTATGCTTCGAACGAAGCGGATTCCTCCCGAGAAGACAACGATCCGACCAATAAGACCTTTCGACTGAGCCCGAAAAGCGATGATATCGCTGTCTTCGAGAACGCTCTTCGATGAGCTCACACTATGCCAATCTTCATCTTCACCTTCATCGTCCAAATTAGTAGCATCCACAGTGATTGAGGGAATAAGGTTCCCAGTGTACGTATCGAGACTCAAATTTTGGGTCTCTTTTGAGTAGTTTTCTTCAATTTTCTGTTTGATCATTTGTTCACGGGATACCTGAGCTTGGTGTCTAAGGTATTGGAAAGACCACTCGGCTGGAGGTTGGTCAGGTCACCAGCACAGATCCCAAGAGCTGAAGACTTACCGTTAGTCGGGATATCCCACAGAATCCATTTGAAGGGAGATACTGGATATCGATATTTCGGGTGTAGACTGGATATAGGCCAGCACAAGAAAAATGCACCTCCTATCACAAACCAGAATATTTTCATGCAAAACGCCGTGTCAGCGAAAAGTGAGACCACTAGAGCCGAACCAAAGAAGCATAATGAAGCAGCAGTCTTTTGTGGATATCTCCAGTGATACATACTTAAGAGAATGTCAGCAGGATGATATCAATGTGAAATAGGAGGCGACCCACTTGTCAAATACCTCTAGCATGTTGGCGATGTCACCAAGTTGAAGCTGGATAAAAGGGCCGAGGTCTTCCATGAGTGGCTCAAGCCAATTTTCGCGGCCGTGCTTGTCGACGAGTTCTCCAAATCGAGAAGCAGTGCTCCTGCTATCGAGTGCTCTCTGCATGGACTTCCGCAAAGACTCAACTGAAGTAGGGTAGAAACGGTTCCTGATCGCAAAATAAATGACAAATGCCCACTTGTAGCAAAATTAACTACGTCTGTGGGACAAGCGTTTGGGATACTTACGACGAAGCCTACAACATGTTCTGTGTACCAAAGGATCGTGTAGAGAGCGAGCCATTTGCCTGTCGTCTTCGGGTCCTCCCAGCGATAGACTGCACGAATATCCATTGCCCAGCTCTGCCAAGGAGCACTTGCCATAACAAGTCGTTCTAAATGGAGCCTGAGGCTACTGATATCATACGGAAGTTTGTCGTAATCATCTACGTATTGTGTACAGAAATCCTGAGTGGAGTATATCAAAGCCTACTTGGAAGTCAGTTGACAGTGGGCTGTCTCTAGAAATCTCTTAGGAATCTCAGGGAGACGTACATAACCCAGCCAACTCAGCCAATCGAAGTGTTCTCCCTCGCTATCCTTCCTGGTGAAGAATTTTCTGTCTGGATATTCCATATGCCGTTTTGGCACTACACGAACTCTCTGGACATGCCTGCTTGTGGTCCATGCTGCTCGAAGACTCTCACGATGTTCTTGCATTTCTTTGATCTTTTCCCGATAGCCAGTAGTCACATCGTCTACCTCACTGTCAGACGTAACCTGTCTTGATGACCTGCTAGATTCAGCATGAGAGAGTCTGTCGTGAGCTTGCAAGAATTCGAGGTCGGCCTTTTTGGAAATAAAAGGACGCTCGGCTTTGGAGAGTTGACCAGCCGTGGTTCTAGTGGCCTTGCTCTTAATTGCCCTTTTCGGATGAATGACAGTAGTTGCAATGGATTCCAAAGCACCCAACGGCCTGTACGCTGTCCCACCGTCATTCCAGCGCTTTTGCTTGTAGAGTTTATTGTGACTGAAAGCTGGGTCACGTGCTATATTTTGCAGTACTCCATGATCCTCGCTGTCCGACCCTTCACCTGTCGATTCCCTTTCCTCGATTCTCAACAGCTTCTTGGTTTTCGCCTTCGTTTTACTTGTAAGAGCTTTTAGTTTCTTTCTCTTCGTCCCGCCTTCCGTCGTAGTTTTACTTTCATGATCTGAAGCATCTGCCTGCTCGCTAAGTAATCTGGGTATCTGTGCGCAAGAGTCATCGTCGTGGGTGACTGTGGGGGATTTGGCGTCGAATCCTTGTAGTGCTTCGTTTTCGTGAAAACGCTGCATTCGAGCCGCTCAACAACTGCACACCTTGGGGTCAATTTTACACCTAATCTAGTTGGAAATTGTCGGTTCATCGGTTGAATTCAGCTTCTGACGTCTGAACTTGCGATGGGAAGAGCGACACGCGCAACATTCGATGTAGCATTTCTGAAGGTTTGAGCTTTACTGCAAGCGTTGAGATGTTCAAGCCTGGTGAGTGGATCCAATAACAACGTCAGCGCCCTTGTAGGATTGATCTACGGTAGAGATTGAGGTAATGTTGAAGTCAAGACTTGGCAAAATCAAGGTTGTTTAGCTTGTTTGCGCAAGGCATACGCGAGTTTAAGTCTAGAGCAATCGAGACTTTCAATGGTAATGAAGCAGTAATGATTGGCCGAGACAGGTAGACGCTGTGCCGGGTCCCGTTTCCGCGAAGTTTGATGACGTCTACTACCTTGCCGGGGTAAATATTGTTAACGCGATCTTCAAATACAGGGGGATTGATTGGTCAGCACTGCGAAAATTATCCCTGACTGTGGCTTTTGCGTTAACAATAATTACCCCAGATACTGTAGTACGAGTACTTGCAGCTTATGGTCTATCGTTCACGAGC
>JAABUO010003852.1_pt1 | contig 17815 bp, 19 predicted proteins | sample 5559291 | NCBI WGS metagenome assembly JAABUO01 (sample SAMN10711878, study PRJNA513372) | rock metagenome | isolation source: Antarctica rocks | place: Antarctica: Victoria Land, Finger Mt sud | reverse complement strand
GCGGTGGTTATCAGGGTGGTGGTGGGGGTGAGGGAGGTGGTTGTTAAGGATTTAATGTTGTTCTGGTGGAGGGGGATTCGGGCTTGCCAGGTCAGCGTGGATGAGGGAGTAGTATGGTTGTTCTCGATGGGCTTATTGTTGGAGAGGTTGCTGTTGTGCTTGTTGAGGGTGAAGCCATGGCTTGCTAGGGCTGGGGTTAGAGACCAGAAAGCGATGTGGCCGTCTGTGCTTGCGGTGCAGAGGTGGAGGACGGAGCCGAGGCGGATGTGGCTAATCTGGGTGAGGCAGGTGGTGGTATAGGAGCCGGATACGAAGGGTACGAGGGGTTTTTGTTTGTTTTGGGGGGTGTAGCGGTAGACCTGGGTGCATTAGCCGAAGTTGAGGAAGAGAGTTTGGGACTGATTACCTACCCGCAGTGAAGAATCTGAGTATATGAGGATTAGGATGTATTGATGCTCTGATAAGCCTTCGTTCTCGTTATTCTCGGACTCGATCTCAATGATGTCGAAATCCGTGATTCGCAAGTCGCAATCTTCTGATACAGTTGAAAACCGAACCTCGGATACCATCCCAACACCGATGCAAGGTACAGATCGCACTCGCCATATGAAGAACTCCTCCAATCCTGCTGCACTAAACAGGTACTTTCCCTCCGAAGACCACTTGAGCTGCTGGATACCTGTTTTGTGGCTCGTGAAGATCCCCAAACATTTGAAGCCCTTGTCCGTATTCTTAGCACCTCCAGAATCATAGCTGAATATGCGAATCGCAGTGTCTTCCGCGCCAGTTGCGATGAATCTGGACGCATTGTCTTTTCCTCGTGCAATATGCGGTGATACTGCCATGGCCTTAATCTCTCGGCCATGACCACCATGCTGGAGTACTTGATGTGGAGCTCGCACTTGTGATTGAACACTGCAAATCAATGCTTTCGTCCACACAAAGTTACCGCCACCACTATCGCCTTTTTTGGGTATATACGCCCAGTTCCGATGTGCGCCACCACACTCAACATTCATCACTTCACTTTTCTGAGTCTCATTCCACACGACAAAGCGTTTGCTTCGAAATCCCCAAAGGAGTAGATCATTTGTACTTTCAATAAATCGGGCGCCTTCAACATTAGGACCGAATGGGGGTGCACATGCATGCACGGTTTGAAGGCTTATCTGAGTTCCTGAGCGCTCTGTCCTGTTGACAAAGATTTGATGAACACTGTATTTTCCATCTCTGCCGGTAGTCAGGATGTAAATGCTTGTGGAGCAACTAGCAGAGGTCGAAACTGGTACACTTTCCACCGTTGTGACAACATCCTCTCCACTTCCATGGATGTTGTCTGAGAGGTAGCTACATGTGCCACGGCCGTTCGCATCTAGCAACAGATCATAGATCGAAAGACGTCCGCTGCGAGATCCCAGGACAAGAAGGCCATGGGAGTCAATGAATAGCGAGCTAGTGGCGATGAAGTGTGGTGGGAGATCTATCAGTACATGTCGGAAAATCTCGATATTCTTTCCGTTTTCTGAACCGTTCTTAATTTCAGCTCGTCCCCTCTCTTTGATACCAATGATTGAAAAATATGCTGTTGAAGATCCTAAACAAGACGCAAAGAATGCTGTAATGAAAGCCGTCTTATTCTCTTCTGGTGACAGGTACTGAGATTTCGGTGGAAGCATTTGAGCCGAGAGAAAAGCAATCTTGCCAGGCAATTTTGTGATACGCTGTATTTCTTCGGGATATTGATACATGTATATCACGCCTTCCTTTCCGCCGAGCAAGGTCCCTGTGTAGGATCGAGTGCTTGCAATAACGCAGGAAGACTTCATCTCGTTCACTTGGCCAGTAGCTCTCCAGGTCAGGTTTGGGATGTTCTTTCCTGTGCATAAACTCCCTACTAGAAGATTGCCCTGCTCAGTGGATGTTATGAAATAGTCCTCATCGACCCATGCATAGCTCTTGAAAGAGTCTGAGCCAAACTTCATTTTCTCTCTTGGAGTACTGAGGGCTCTCGATATTTTATGATCGGCCTTTGTAGGTTCTACAACTGCAATCGACTGTTCGAGATTACACTCACGAACGAATCGTGCATCTGCGATATAGTCTTTACTCGGTCCTTTAACAACGTAAGTCAGCTCCCATGTGGTTAGCGCTACATCTTTTATATGGAACACATAATCAGCATAATAGTCATCGTCGATGCATAAATGATGACTACTTGCAGACCACGCTGCCATACTGTTGTCTGCTTTCAATTCAGCATTTTCGCTCAGGTTCCTAAATTCCAGTGCATGAAAGAAGTAGTCGACGGATGACCGATCATCTGTGCAGACAAACCAAGCAGTTATGATGCTCGATTGTTCTTGGAAACGATAAGCATACCGCCTGGTAGCATTCATTATGAAACCTTGTTCCGTGGTAAATTGGCCACTCTCGATGTAGAGATATTCAAGGTCATAGGCTTCATCAGTAGGATCTCTTGCTTTGAAAACCGCGGTTCCTTCAAACAATCCTGATGGATATGTGGCAATTGCACTCTTCAGATTACGATGTATTAGCCACTTTCCTTTCAAAGCTTGAAACAATATTTTCTGGGTAGAGCTTTTCCGCTTCGACGCCACTGGAATATGGGAGGCTGCTTCACTATCTTGTGTGACGGTCTCCATACTCTTGTAAGCATTACGAATGCTCCATTGGCCGGCCCATGAGTTGCTATCCCAACGCATGTCCTCTGCTTTTACAAAGTGAGAGACAATCCGCCCATCCGCTCCTCCAGTGGATATCAAGGACCCGCTGTTAGGGTCTGAAACAACTGCCATAGCCCAGATGTTCTTTCCAGAATGATATGCATAGGTTAACTGATGACTTAAAGATGTAGTTTGAGAGTTTAACTTCTGGCTTGAACTGGAAGTGGAGGAATCGAATTTCAGCTGCCAAAGTTGAGCAGTGCCATCTTCGCCGTAAGACATCAAGTTATAAGCAGTTCCCTGTGGGTACAAGAAGCGCACGCCCCATATTCTTGAGCTATGACCCATCACTGTAGCTAGGCAAAAACTCGCTCCCCTCGTTGATACATCATTCAAAGGCTCAGTATTTCGCCTGGTGATCAATTCCTGCTTTTCATAGTCAGCTGCATCGAGTTTCAAATTCGAAATATCCCATATTCTGATGGTTCGGTCATCACTACAGCTTGCGAGCACACGCCTGGATAAGACAGTATCAGAAGCTGCAGCTTCCTCAGCGATTTGTACACCAAACACGGAACCTTCATGACCAGTAAACGTATAGTGCAAATGACCAGGGACAACATTTTGAGAAATCAAGAAGTATTGATCTGTAGAGAATGACCACAGCATTACTTCGCCGAATACGGTGCCTGCAGCAACAAGACCACGTCCATTCCGTAGCCAAGTCACATGCGCAGAGTACAGAATTGAACGCGGACCTGCCGCGATACAATCAAGGCCCGGTAGATCTTTAAGATATTTACAAGGGTCAGCCTGAAGACTCAATGCCAGCAAAGCATTATGAGCAGTCACAAGGACTGCTTTGCAGACACGCGTATGAGACACGGACACAGGACTATCCGAGGCCGTGGGGTTAAAGCATGCATCAAATATCCAGTCATCGGTTTGGATTTCTCGCAAAATCTGCCGAATTTGCACTTCAATTTCGTCTTCATCGCTTGCCTTGTTCTCGACGGCGACAAGACACATAGAGCCGCCGCCCCATATCAGAACTTCGCCAGAGGGTTTCTTATCACGAACATAGTCGGTTGTGGATTGAGTACAGATCCCATGGAGAGTTTGAGTTCTTAATACGCGCTGTAATTGAAGAAGTCGACCTGTGTTTTGCTCGTAGATTCGAAGCAGTGATCCCTCCCCAGCCAGAAGTAATGTCCTTGACCCAAGCTTCAGGAAAGCCAAAGCAGTCACAGGATTTAAAGTAGTTTTGACCTAGACAAATAGCATTGTTAGTTGCTTTATCACTTTGACTACTGATATGGCTAACCTGAAGGGATTCAGGCATGTGGACTGCTGGAATATCTCGAAAGCTCGGTTGTCTGATCTAATTGGTGTGAATAACCGCACAAGCGCAGGAAGCACTAGCCGGGCTTGCTCCACTAAGGCTGAGATAAAGATATCAGAGTTTCAAAAACAGTTACAACTTCAACCTCACTAAAGTAGAAACCTGCTCATCCCCAACAAACGAGCCTTATTATCAATTCTAGGCGTAACAATGTCCACCTCTCCCACCCCTGAGGAACGAGAGAAAAAAGACGCCGAAGCCCGCGCCAAAGAAGCCACCGAACAGGCCCAACTCCCCTACAAATGGACCCAAACAATCAGTGACCTCGACATCACCATCCCCGTCCCCACTAACCTCCGTGGTCGCGATCTTGACGTGTCTATCACAAAAACGCACCTCAAAGCTGGCGTAAAAGGGCAGACACCTATAATGGATGTAATTCCACCCAATTCTAGTCCTTTCTACGCATAGCCTACTAAACTTGCGTGTATGAATAGGGCCCCCTAACCCACCCCATCCACCCTGATGAATCTACCTGGACCCTCGAAACCCTGTCTTCTAGCGAAAAAGAGATCTCCGTACACCTCGATAAGTCCAATAAGATGGAATGGTGGCCGTCCGTGACCACGAATGCGGCCTTTAAGATCGATACGAGCAAGATTACTCCCGAGAATAGCAAACTGTCGGATTTGGATGGAGAGACTAGGAGTATGGTGGAGAAGATGATGTTTGACCAGCGGCAGAAGGAGATGGGGAAGCCGACGAGTGATGAGAGTAAGAAGATGGATATGTTGAAGAAGTGAGTTTTGCTTGTCTCTGGGGGTTTCTCTAGGTTGTGAGTGAGGGAGAGGAGTGGAGTCAGAGGGATTGAAGGGGGCACGGCTAATGTGTTACGTCCGTAGGTTCCAAGAGCAGCATCCGGAGATGGATTTCAGTAATGCGAAGATGGGTTGAATATGAAGTATTGGGGTGGGAATAGGAGTACTTGCATAGCGCCGGAATCGGAGGTGATCGTGCATATTTGGATTATTTTGAAGAGATACGTCGAGGTAGCAAAATCCTATCATTCTCACCAATCTCCAGGTACTTCACGGAGAATCTGTTGCTGTATGACCCTGGAGCTTATGAAAAGGTACTGTATAACATTACTTGCAAATCGCCTGTTACTTTCGAATGAATTATCCGTGAAGAGGACTTGTGCCACCCAGACGGGAAAAAGGTGTCACCTCCTGAGCACACCGAGCTTACCAAAGGTATCTTGAATGATATCTCTCAAGGATCGATGAGCTTTTCCGCAAAGTCCCTAATACATTTATGATGCCAGACCCTATAGCACAGATTCGAATCCTCTGTGCTTACATTCTCAGTGATGTAATACCACCAGTACTGTTACTGTTCGACATACCATATCCGGCGATGTACATCTATAAAGCAGACATTATCATATTTGTCGGCACTGACGAAACGAATTGAGAATGCGCCTCCTCTCATTAAGCTCTCTCTCACACTCCCGTCTTGTAAATCGGCCCGCCAGACTTGGGGCCGTGATTTGATCCTCTGACTCCTTCCGGTCCTGTGATCGTGGCCTCAATCTGTCTCGAGCAAATCTCTTCACAGAAAGCACGGACTGGGTTCTTTAAGATCCACTGTAGTATTTCGCTTCTGCTGAATCATAGCTTTGTTCTCTTCTGCCTCCCCTCATCGTCTATCTCGACAATCACCCTCATCCCTTCCGAATCTAACTCTACCTCCTGACAATCCTCTGCCTGAACTCCATTCGCAAACTGCACAACCACAAAGTCCACCTTCCTCTCCCCTACCACTATCATTGGTGCATGCCACGTCCCCACCCCGTAGGTAACGGCTTGAGCACCATTAGCAATGAAAGCTTTCAGGTTGATCAGATCCGGGGGCCCTAGGACAGGAAAAGCTTCCGTTGGGGGATGGGTTGGAGCGACGATGATGAGATACTTGGTTGACGGATCGTTGGAGGAGAGATTCATTGGGATGAAGGTTTGTGTTGTGTAAGGGTGGCGCTCGAGGATACTGACATTGAAAATTGGAAAGCTGTTTGAGGCTGGAATGGAAAGTGATCGCGGGAAGCAGGAGAACATGTTCATAGTGGCAGTGCCAGGACTCTTGCTTGGTGCTTGGGAATAATTGTTTATCATACTGGTGACATCTGCGAACTTAAGAGCGGTGTTCTGGTTTGCAGGCACAAGTTTTAAGCCGGAGACAGGGAGGGTTGATGGTGGGGATTGCGACATTGGAGGAAGAGGGCTTTCGATCACTGTGCCGAAAAGGGAGAATGAGGATTGAGCGAGCGGAGAAGGAACTATAATACGTGATGGCGGAGTTATCGACATTGTTTGTGATATGGTAAAGAGTAGTTAGAAGGAGACATTCGACTAACATCCACCATAACCCTAACCCTATATGATTTTACCGCCCCTCGCGCTCGCCTATCAGCTGGTCCGTCCTACCTTAGTATAGCTCTTTTTTAAACATACTTGTTGACTTGCATTCATTTCTGACTATGGGGACTTGTAGCTGATCCTACATTCGATTCTGTTCTTAATTACCCAGTTTTAAAAATATATTACAGATGAGAATAATAATCAGATCAGCTTCTTAGATTAAGATGATACGTCTGTAGAACTTTTTCACTCATCTCTGATGGACTCTTGACCAACATATCCTCGCCTTTTCCACTTTTGGGGAACGCAATGACGTCTCTTACAGACTCCTTTCCCAGCATGACGGCAATTAATCTGTCGAACCCCAGTGCAATACCAGCGTGGGGTGGACATCCCGCTCGCAGGACTTCTAAGAGATGGGAGAACTCGACCACCCGCTCCGGTGGCATTTTCAGGATTTCTTTCAAAATGAATTGTTGCATCTCAGCGTTATGAATACGCCGACTGCCACCTCCTAGCTCTACTCCGTTCATCACTAAATCATAATGATCACCGATGACTTTTGATGGATCTGTCTGGAGCAATTCAACGTCTTCCGCAGACTTGGGCGATGTGAACGGATGATGAGTAGATGCTAGTCCGGCACTTCCGCCCTGGCCGGGTTCAGATTCGTTCGATGGAGAGAACAGAGGGAAGTCGGTTACCCACAGAGGCATGAAGCCTGGTGGCGTATCCAAGAGCTCTTTATCTGCCGCAGTTTTGGCAAGCGTAAGTCGCAGGTTGCCGAGCGGAGTTGAGCCACCTGAGAATGGCTTATTCTCCCTAGCCTGCAAGATGATAAGATCTCCATCTTCAGCATCGAACAGATCTTCGACTCTTTCCGCAGCCTCAAATCCAAATGCCTGTAGCCCTGACAGAGGCTTGCCTGAGTCGTATATAAAGACCCCCGGACCACCTTGTGGATTCTTATGAAACGAAGTCGCCTGAGGCGAGTCCAGAAAGTCACTGATAAGTTTACGGGTTTTCTCAGGAGTACTGTCCTTGCTCAATGGCAGCAACATCGCTTCCACAATGGGGTCCATCAACGGAGTTATCTTACTGATGAGGTCTGCAGGTAGTAGATGCTGAATTTGGAAAAATGGTTTGATGTTGAGCCGTAGATCTGGTTTATCAGAACCATAATTTGACATCGCTTCCTCATAAGTCATCTGCGGAAATATCTTTGGTAATTTGAACTCAAGTAGCTTCTCCCATAAATCTTTGACAACAACTTCAATGCAGCTCATGACATCACTTGCTGTAGCGAATGACATTTCCAGATCAAGCTATAGTTTCGATCAGCTTAGGAGCATAACGTGGTTTCTCGTTGTCATCACTTACCTGAGTAAATTCAGGCTGCCTGTCAGCTCTCAAGTCTTCATCACGAAAGCACTTTGCAATCTGATAATACTTCGGAATTCCACTGGCCATGAGAATTTGTTTGAATTGCTGAGGGCTCTGGGGTAAAGCATACGCTAAACCTTTCTGTCTGGTAGGTACCATAAATTCCCTTGCGCCTTCAGGAGTAGACTTGAACAGAAGTGGTGTTTCCACCTCAACGAACTGGAGCTCATCAAGGGCACGCCTACAAGAATTTGCAGCCTTCGCTCGAAATGCAAGCGCATCTCGGATATCCTTGTTTTCGCGGATTTGGAGATGTCGTTGATTGTGTGAAAATGTAGTATTTGCAGTTGCAATGTCAGACGGGAAATGATTCAAACATTGCACCTCGAGTAACTCAACCTCTACATCGTCGATCTTTTTGATGTCGCCAGATTTGTCAGATCTGCCAGGCACCTTGTCTTTGAATCTACCCGTAACAACAACAGGGGTATTGGTTCGGAGGGACTTCAATCTTTCATGAGCCGAAGCAGATTTTGGGGATATTCCCCCATCATCTATGGACTTAGCAGAGGAGACGACTTGAATTCTGTAGTCAAGGTATTTGCTGTGAAGCCAGCAGAAGTAGAGGTTCTTCGACAATGATGACCTCACTCCAAGGTACCCATGCAGGACAACCTCTTCACCAACTTCAGAAACAGATTTTCGATGTTCATGAATTTGAGAAATCTGCCCATTTATCTCATGCGTTGCCTTCGGAAAACCAACTTGTAGATCATCAGTTTAGTTAGATATCATACTTTGACAGTACATAAAGGTATAGCGACTCACTAGAGCTACTAAAGGTGTCGATGAATGGAAAACTTCGAGATGGAACATCATTTCCATGGAAAGCACAATGATTTTCTCTCAAAGGTTTAGTCGTGCTCAATGAACGGAAGAACGTAGATATTTCGACATAGCTGATCCGCGCAGATTGACTTATTCGATTAGCAGCAACAAACGACTGGAAAAGCATGACACGGTTTGAGCAATATGCCTTTAAGCAGTGGCTGCTGTGTCATATTTACCTTAAGGTACTAAGTTGCAAGCACCTCCTTGCTGAATCGTATTGGCGCTAACGAAATTTACCGTAATATATTTATTTAGCCCAATGCCGCCCTCTGTCTTTTCTCCTCTCATCCTTCCAAGTTTTGAACAAGTGAGTCCAACACACATAACCCTTTGAGTTATCCAAGACTAACATTTATGCAGATGATGAAAGCCTAGAGTGTACCATATGACAAAAATTCTTCCCACCTGGACTGGCAGCTCTCCCTTAACTGGGCTCAAGTGGCTTGCATGTTTCGTGTGGGAGGAAGCGTGAAATAGGCGTTCGGCACATACACCTTGTTACTTCAACGAACGCGATGAAGGCATATCTGATCCTCAAACTTGGAAGGTGTTTAGACATGAGCTTTGGTCAACGCAAGGTTACGATTAAGCACTCGTATCGGTTGGTGGACCATAATGGGTTCGGACATGTACATAATCAATCAATAAGTATATTTTCTGCAGATGCTCTCTGCTCCATTCCCTGTATTGGATCAAATGAGTCGAATAAGGTGGAATCCGCAGGCGCACTAGAGACTTGGTGCAAGCAATACCGAGTTTCACGATAGCTGCGCGGAAGAATGGGAAAGCGCTGTCAACAGTCTGCCATCTGCTGGCTGCAAACGCCTTCGAGATAGGTGGAAGGACGTAACAACAACGCAATATTTTATCTATGTAAAACTCCTTGGATAGCAACACAATAAAACTTCTTATGCTCGTCACATGATTACTTACAGCTCAGAACCTAAGGTAAATCTGCACCTACCTAGCGTAGCCCAATGATGAACGTCAGGCCGGGACATTGTTCGCAACCCGCTCCATTTCAGTAGAATCGCCCGTCCAAGCCATTGAACACTTACACAAGCATTGTTAAAAGGGTGTATTATAGGATCTCAGTGTCACGGAAACATACTGCAGCTGAATTTGTGCTAATTACGGCGGAACACACTGCTGTGTCACGGTCCGAGCTCACCCAGCAGGCGCAAACATCTTTATGGCGATTCTTGTACAACCCTAGCCATGGCGCTTCACTGGACGTTTCTACGCCAAATATGAATGTTTGAGTACGATCGCAGAATTATAGCAGACTGAGGAAATCTGGGAATCACGTCCTTGAGAGAGCCAAGAAAACAAACATACACAAACTTCTACCTCAATAGCAGCCATGCCAGGTTCTTTCGAGAAGTCTGTCAAGGGTGGAACAAAGATAAAGGTCATGTTGCTTGGACTATAACTCTAGAGAGACCCGCTGATGTTGTGGAAATAGCTCGCTGCGCCCAAATCGAAATACGTCGAACATATCCTTGTCGCAACACATGCTGGGGAAGCTGGAGTCGCGGAAATATTTCGAGCCTTGCAGAACAGACTGCGCGATTCAACATGGACTATAGTCTTTAAGGCCCTCATTATAGTGCATCTTATGATACGAGAAGGGGAGCCAAATGTAACGCTCAAGTTTTTGGCGGAATCGCCGTCAAAGCTAGCAATCAGCAATTTTTCTGATGGTGAGTTCAGGCTGTGGCCGTTGCGAGTACGGCAGGACTTTGAGATAAGTCAGAGGGAAAAGGACGTACATTGAGACGGACTCACGGGCACCTAGGAAGTCTGAACATCTCACTGACAAATAATGGTTTAATAGTACAGGTCCAAGGCAGCAACATCAGGCATTACTACGCATATCTGCTAGGAAGAGCAAAGGCATATCGGGACACGAGAATCGACTGGGTTAGAGAAGGTCAGGGCAGGCTCAAGAGGCAGACAATCGACAAAGGTTTGTTAAGGGAGACTGAAACGGTACAAAGTCAAATAGCGGCCTTGGTCAAATGCGATGTAGGTACTATTTACATGAAACGCTTGCCATTTGCAAGTAATTCAGCTGCTTATCTTACTTCAGCTTCTCAGCAATGAGCCAGAAAACGAGATTACCCTGACCGCATTCCGTTTGCTGACGATGGACCTACTAACCCTATTCCACAACATGAACGAGGGCACGATTAATGTACTAGGTTCGCACATCGACTTGAGATAACCTTGGCAAATAGCTGATTCGCTTCTTGTAGAACACTATTTCGAGATGTCCAAGTATGACGCCGAGCGGGCGCTGTCAATTTACAAGATCTTCAGTAAACAGACGAACCAGGTTGTTGAGTATCTAAGCACAGCACGGCAGTACGAACATGCTACCCGCTTGGACATACCGAAGCTTAAGCACGCCCCTACAAGCCTGACTGGATCGTTAGAAGAGTACCTCAATGACCCAGATTTTGAGATCAACAGACGACAATACCTAGCGCAGCAGGATGCTAGAAAGGGTAAAAAGCCCACACGGAATGGAGCCACAGAACCATCGGACGAGTTCGCGAAACTTGTGATTGGCAAAAACCCGGCCAGCCAGAGTTTTCCCGAACCAAAGGCTTCTGCGGTGGCTCCAATGGCGGCTTCCATCATACACGAGCCCAAAGCTCCGGCCCCGGATTTGATCGATTTCTTTGAGTCAATTGAGCAAAATCCCCAATCTATGACAGGCCAAGTCTCGAAGTTTCAAAACACACCCCAATACTCTCCACAAGCATCACAGGTACAACAACCAAGCGGTTTTGCTCAGAATGGACAGTTGCAGCAACAGAACACAAATTCTATTTCCAATGGAAATCCTTTCGGCCAGATGCAGGTACAGCAACCTGTACAAACGAATCCGATAGAGTCTGGCTTTAGTGGCTACGCTCAACAGCCGTTTGGTCAATCACAAATTGATAGCAATGGATTTTCTCAACAGCAGCAGCCTTTTGTTCCACGGCCGCAGTTCCAGCAACCGCAAACGGTCCATACGGCGCAGCAGTTCCAGCAACAACAGCCATTCACTGCAGGCCAACAACCCCAATCTCAGCAACCGTTCGGACCAATACAGCAACCTCAACAGCAGTCGTCATTCAGTGCAGAACTGCAGTCTCAGCCCACGAACCCATTCAGGAAGTCGATGATACCCCAAAGCACAGGACCTAGCGACACATTCGCTAACCTATCTTCGATGCCCTCCCCCCAAAGCCACCAGTCCACTAATCCGTTCACCCGCAATGTGTCTACTCAGCCTCCCTCAGAGTTTCAAGGCTCACCTTTTACCTCAGAGCTTCAAGGCTCACCTTTTCAAGGCTCACCGTTTACTTCACAACCACCTAATCAGGGTTCACCGTTCATGTCACAACCCCCCCAGAGCACAGCTTTTAACTCACCACCGCCTCAACAGCAACAGCAGCAACCACAAACCACCCAGCCCTTACAATCTATGCGAACGGGTACCAACCCTTTCGCCCGTGATGTTCCACCACCTCACCAACGACCTTCAACAGCCTCACCACTAGTCCCTAATGCCACAGGTAGTACCAACCCTTTCCGCCAAAGCCAGTTTGTAAATCAGCAAACTGGTCAGGGCTGGCAGACTAGTCAGGGGTCAATGGGAGGCCTGGAGCAACTTCCTACGATACCAGTCTTCCCTCGGCCCGGACAACTGTCTCAGCCTGCACAGCAAGGTTGGCTGTAGTTGTTAATAGCTCTTTGGCGTATTGCATTGTAGTGGCGTTTTGCTTTGGGTTGGAGTTCATTTTTTCGGGCCTTCAAGCGTCTAAGTTGTGCTCTGTCGAGCTGTTTTGAATACCTCACTTCCGGCCTCTAAGCACCAGAGCTCTGTTGCCTAGAGCTTATACATACGTTCTACATGCCATAGAGGCTGCTCCATACAAACTTGAAGATTTGTATAGATCCAATTAATCAGGGTCCTCAAAACGCCCATACTATGCACCACGACCCTTCTCTAAAAGAGCACTTTTGTGACTAAAACCCAAAGAACCCCGCAACCGTATCCCCGATTGTAGCCTTCCCCTTCTCCCTCCTCTCCTTCCGATGCTTATCTTGATCCTCGTAAATCTTCCCAATCTGCCTCCCCACTGCTTCCGTCGCCCGTGCCTCAACCGCCACCGCGTGCTCTTCCAATTCCCTTTCCTCTGGCGTCATACTCTTCAATCGCTCATTTAGCGCTGCCCTTGCCTCTGGCTTAAGTCTGTCCTGGCCGTCGACCGCCGGAAGCTGCGGTTCTGGTTTGCGGGAGGTGGAGGAAGACGAAGCAATTATAGGGGGGAAGGTGGGAATCGGAAGGTGTGCAGTACGGGCCTCCTCAATAGCTTTTTCCTGCGAAAGCATGCGGTGGTAGAGTGTATCAGCGTGCATTTGTATCTCTTCATCAACAGACGGCGGACGATCGTAGGTAGAAAGGTAACCGAGCGCTTTGAGGAATTTTGTTTGCATCAAGTAGCACCTCTCAAACGTTTTGCTCTCCGCCCGACACATGGTCATTCTTTTCTCCCAACCCCCACTCGTGAAACAATCATTTACGGCGCTCTGCTCCAGAGCACAGTTCTCCAGCGCGCCGCGCGCGATCTCGGCTTTCCGCCGCTTGTAGCCTTCGAGAACATCGAGGAGTTTTTCTTGGTCGGTTTTGAAGGTGTCTTCGACTTCGGATCGGGGGCGGTAGTTTTTCCAGAGGTGGGCGTAGCGGCCGTCGGGGAAGAGGGATTGGGGTGGGACGGCGGGGGTTTTGGACTCGGAGGTCGAGGTGGTGGTCGTATATTGGGGAGGAGGTTGTGGTTCTGGAGGGGGAGGCGGGGAGGTGGTGTACTTTACGGGGGATTCTTTTTCGAGAAAGTCCCGCAAACTGGGGTCGAGGTCACGAAGGGGATCATTGTTGCTATTGGCATCTTTGCTTTTGCCCCAAAACCAGCCCATTGGCATGAAGTGTAAACGGAAGAAAGGGTTGCCAGCGTGATTGTGACGTTGCTATTTGGCAGCGCAAGTAGAAAAGAAGTATGGGCGGAAAATCTGTGTGCGGGTGGGGCGAGCTTGAGTGAGCTCCGCTCGGTTTACCATCCCATCCCCTGCTCCGCAATCTTTCCGCGAACATCACGCGTCAACGATCTGCTTCAACTCGAGGTGCTAGCTTTCGAGACTCTACAATGGCCAGTAAGTTGGTTTTAACAAATCTTATCGCTCTATAGGCTAACATGCTACAGGTCGAGAAGAGCGCCGGCTGATGCGCCAGCGCGGTGCTGGGTAAAAATCTTAACTCTACAGACATGAGGATTATCTAACAGTGAACACTACTTAGGACGCGGGAAATAAAAGACCTTGAGTTTAATATCGTCTTACCAAGAGTGAACGCTCCGCTGAAGCCTCAAATGTCTGGAAGGTCTCGTGAAACGCCGCAACCAGAACTCATTCCGCAACGGTCATCGCGGCGCACTCCAGCCCAAGAACAGCTGAAGCGACGGCCATCTACACGGAAGGACCCTATTACGACAACCGCGAAGAAGAGAGGAAGACCTTCGAAGAAAGATGTCTTGGAAGAAGGAGACATGAATGTAGTGCCTAAGTCTTATCCAACCCAGAGTGATGGCGAAGGAACCGTGACAAAGAAGCGAAAGATTGGAGGAGACTTGATTGATGAAGCGCAAGATCTTCCGAAATCACGCGAACCCTCTAAAGGTAGGCCTAAAGCGACTATAAACCCTCACGATTCCTTGGCGCAGACAGACGACAGCCTGATCACAGATGCGCCTGCGGAAATTCCCCAGAAAAAGAGAAAGAAACGCAAGTCGATTGGGCAGAACTCAACCAAAAAGCGGCCCGGGCTCGCACCCACAAGGGGGCGACAAGATCCAATTCGGCCACACGTTGACGTAGCAGCATCAGCCGTGGATCTGGAACCAGTCATGCAGGAGGAGATGATTACTTCACCGGGCAAACAATTAGTAAGAGAGCTAGATTCTCAGACTGAGGTTCCAGACTCGACTGGAACTGAAGTTCAGCAGGCGCCAGAAGCCGAGGAGATCGGAAGTCCTGCTGAGCAAGCACACAGCTTGGAAGAGCCTGTGGATGCTGGAACTGGGGAGGAGGATCCGGTTTCGGAAACAGAAGAGCAGCCCATAAAATCTAAGAAGAGAAAGAAGAGAAAATCTATTGGCCAAGTCCAGAAGCCTCGAAAGAAGTCGACAGGGTCAACCCCTATACAAGCTAAAGACTCGTCCAGAACCCGGACATCGATTTCGAAAGTGAAGGCTGCTACCACACCATCACAGGCGAAATCGAAGCGTAAAAGGCCTTTGCCGGAATCTGAAACGGCAGAGCATGATGGGATTGAGGATGACCAAGGTACTGATCTTATCGATCCTACAGCGGTACCTGTTCGCAAAAAAGGTGGCCCAAAACAACCTCTCTCAGCTCTCAACGACGAAAACCAAGACTCGCCTCAAACTCACATCAAGAAGTCAGGCAGACTCAGAAAATCCACCATACCTACAGCACCAAAAACCAAAACCAAAACCAAAACCGCGTCCAAACCTTCCCAAAGCAAAAAGCAAAAAGCTCGCCGTAAACAACCACCCCAAAACACCATTCCCATAACCGTCCACCGTCTCTCCCGCCCCCTCCCACCCTCTTCCACCATCACCTTTCCCGCTCCTCCTCTCAAAACCCCAAACGCCATTGACATCCTCTCTCAGTTCTGCTGCGAATTACTTTCTAAACCGCTTCGCCCCACGACCGCTTCTTCCTCCTCCCCGTCATCTCTCGAAAGAAAGCGAAAACAACGGACGGTGGAGATTTACAGCGAGGAGCTAGAAGCGAGGTTGTTCGATTTGACGCAGACGCTCGATATGAACACTAGCTTGACCACGCGTGTGCGCCTTGCTCGGCGGGAGGAAAAAGGGCTGATGAGTGAGCTGAAGGCATTGAAAGATGAGATTCAAGGCATACAGACCCGTAAGAAGGAACTCCGAGAGCAGCGAGAGAAGAGCATAAGGGAAAGAGAGTTGGTAGCTTTGCTTGCGGGAATCGAGAATGCTGTCAAGCAAGGGAGAGAGAAGGGGTGGGACGAGAGTGAAGAGATGGGGATGGGGGGTTTCGAGGTTTTGGCAAGGAAAGTCGCAGGGGGTTTGCAGGGAGGCGGGATATTGGAGAAGGTAAAGGGGATGAGGGGAGTTTTGGAGTCGGTGGTGGAGGCTTTATGAGATCTTTTGAGAGACTTGAAGTAAAGGTGTATATGCAGTCATGATTTACGATGTAATGAGAGATGCAGAGATGAGCTCTACATATAGTTAAAATGACATATCTTTTCTCGTTTCGTAGCACCAGAAATACCCTCATCCCGCAATCATGGCCCCTCATCCTTCTTCCACTTTCCCTGTTATCAAACTTAAGTCCTTCTACGCTTTTTCTTTACAGCAGCTTCTTTACCTCTTTTGGTTTTCTATTTAGCAACGGAGTCTTGCTTTCAAAACACTACTTTCTGATCATACTGCCTCACAATATCACGGTTTAGCAGAACTGCAATTTCAGTTTTGGCATGAAGATATCGAGCTTGCAACTTGTATTTCTGGACATTTTTGACCCCTTCCCCCAAGGATTGACATCTGGGATATCTCCGCAATATGACAGGCGTTAATTCAGCTTGTGATATTCTGGGCAAAGGACTTAACTCAGAGCCCTGTAAAGTTGAAGGATTCCGCCTAGAAGGACTTGGACTAGGTCGTCTAAAGTAGGACGATGAATCAGAAACACGTGAGATGAGAGATTTCGGTAAGTAAGGAAGGAAGGTAGTCAGGTGTGGTGGCTCAACGCTGTTCTGAAAAACTCTAATAATAGCATATGCCAAGAGCAGTTTCAACCGCAGGCGGACCATCACCTTCTTGAGTCTTGACAAAGTAAGTAATTTCTGGAGCACTAAGAGCATTGTCAGTATCTGCAAAGAGCCAATCCTCATGGTTTGAATCAGGAAAAGGGCATGATTCGGGAGTAGAGGTAACGCCTTTTTCTAGGCACTTGCTGCATGATGCCGAAGGTATGGTTTCGTGGAGCATTTGTGATTGGGACAATGCACAAAACAGATTTCAATGAAAGATCCAGCGTTATACCTTGGACTGGTGAAATGCCAGATCTTGAGGTTTCGCAGAGATCATTTTAGATAAGGAGTCTTCTCTGATCCAACGAGACACGTGAGGCTGGACAGAAATAGGAACCACGGGTCATAAGGCTGAGAGGGAACCAGCATGACACTAAACATGTCTAAGAAGTGAGACTGAGCACACTGCCACCATCCAAGTACGAATCCTCGGTCACTGGTGTTAGCCACCTCAGCTCGTATTTGTACATAAGATAAACAAACTTCCCTCGCTGATATTTAGTGTCTCTATCGTACAACACATATCGTAAACTGCCAACATACTGTCTCTCGTTCAATCTTCTACCAATCTTCATTACCATTCCTTGGTTCAACCCTCCGTACGCCACAGCACCGTCATTATGGGCAAAGCAGGCCGCTTCGCATGTATCTTCCTGCCCATGGTAGGCACCATCGCCTCCCTCGTCTGCCTTATCATCGTCGGGATGGGTGGTACGAATCAAAACAATTCTCAGCTCAACAGCCTCTACTTTTTCAGAGCAAACACCTCCCAAATCCACGTCAATAGCTCCATCCTCAACCTACCTTCACTACCCTCTAACCCCATCACGAACAACATCCCCGTTGACATCAGCATCATCAACGGCAGCTCCAGCCCCGCAGCCAAAGCTCTAGGAATCAAAGCCTTCTACCACATCAGTCTTTGGAACTACTGCTCAGGCGACTTCACCACAAACTCCACTGGGGGCTCCGAAGACCACGTAACCTTCTGCTCCCCGCGCCAAAACGAATTCTGGTTCAATCCCGTCGATGTGTGGAAACTCAACAACACCGTCGCCGACAAGTTCTTCAGCAAAGAACTCAAAGCCGGCCTTGACACCTACAAAACCGCCGCTAAATGGATGTTCATCTGCTATATCGTTGCAGTCGTTTCTACTGCAGTCGAGATCCTTGT
>JAABUO010003850.1_pt1 | contig 17816 bp, 26 predicted proteins | sample 5559291 | NCBI WGS metagenome assembly JAABUO01 (sample SAMN10711878, study PRJNA513372) | rock metagenome | isolation source: Antarctica rocks | place: Antarctica: Victoria Land, Finger Mt sud | reverse complement strand
CTTGCCGCAGCACCGTTTTGAAACAAGGCAAACCCTTGTGCCATGCCATTCTTGTGGTGCATTTGCGATGCCTGTGTGACAGAACTCAGCAACATGGAGCAGGCCGTGCGTGCTGATGTAAGATTTGGGAATGGCCTGAAGGAACACGGATGTTTCGCGCGGTCCCTGATCCAAGCATCCTTACCTCATATGCTGGCAAGAAACGCAGCACGTTGTTCAGTTCCCTCTCTTTCACATCTTCAGGAAGCCCGGTCAGAAACAATGTCCTGACCTCGTCCGGATGCGGCTGGTACCCATAGGCTGGAGGTGGGGCACCGTAAGCTGGAGGAGGCGCTGCTGCATAGTATGCGTTCGGATCAGCGGCAGGCGGAGGATATGCAGCCGGCTGCTGGTATGCTGATGCATCGTATGGAGGGTAAGAGGCCATTTAACCTTACTACAATTGCGTGCTGCTGACGTTCGAAGATTAGGGTGGCCTTGGCGCAAGACACTGAGTTCTCTTTAGCAAAACCTAACAAAGCCCTGTGTTGCAACCATTTGAACTGAGCAGACTATTTTTCAGCAGCTGCATGTACAGAGCAGAATACACCGGCGATGTGAGGTGTTGCTCTGCTGTGCTTGCAGTCTCAAGCACGATTCGCTGACGTTCTCAGTAAAGGGCACCTGTGCGTGCATGAAAGTGTGAGCTTGCTGCTCACTTGCTGGTCATGCTTTCTTGCTTGTTCTACTACGCCTTGCACAGCTCAGGGAATGAAGATGATTACACCTTTTCAAGCACGTTTCGTTTTTGCCTGTACAAGCGCAGCTGCGAACCTGCAACCTCCCGTCGCAATTGCAGTCACATACATAACGCTGCAGCCCCACGACCTGCAGGATAGATGCCAGTGTAGGCCTCGTCTCAAATCCAGAAGTCTTACAACTCTTGCACGAGCGTGGGTGCCACCTTGGACCAGTAGGCATTAGTCTGCCTGCAGAACAAAAGGTGTGCAGCAAGCAGATCAGCTTCAAGCTCTCCTGTGTTGTACAAAAGAGCTATCATACACTAACTCAATGTTGCTGTCTTCTTGTACAGACATATGCTGCTTTGAATCCATTTTTCCCCGTGATACCCACAAGGGCGCAGGTCCAAGCTTTCTATGATGCTGTGAAGGTGAGGCAGCTCAAGTCAAATTGTATATCAATTTGGGGCATGCACCATTGGATGTTTGACAAGCCTGTGTCACTGCAGCCTTACAAGCTGGACAAGGCATCTGTGATCCAGTTCATCAACTTGGCCCCGACATCTTTGGTAGAGCTCTTCTTGGTAAGCAATCTCTCTTTGCCACAAACCAACATGACTTTGCTTGCACCAGCAGGCCACACACATGTGTCCCACACATCCCATACCATGCTGGTAGTCATCATCATCATCAGCAGCATATTGAGGACTGCAGGTCATCAGCACCGACAAATCTGTGTGGATTCATGAGCACTCCAGTGCGCAACTTCTCTCTATGCTGCAGGTAGTACCGGACTGTGAGTCCCGCCTAACAGAAACACAGCAGCAGGAGCTGCTAGATCTGACAAAGCAGCATCTCGGCCGGTGAATACTTTCAACACCTGCACAGATAGTCACACGTCTAGTCCTGCGTTGCCCTGATCAGCCTGTCATCAGCTTCTGCTGAGGCCAAGCACAGCTGTACCCAGAGCTAGATCGTCTTCATCAGCAGCTGCAGCCAACCTTACAGCTCAGCCTCACATAAATCAGCTTGGTTGTCGCTTGACCCTTGGCTCCCTGGCTGACACACCACTAGCTCATTGGGCATAGGCTGGTGTGCAGCCTTCATTGAGGTGCAAGGTGCAGGTGCAAATTGCAGCACACCCCTACCCTGCTAGAGCAGCAGCTTCACATAAGTTAGGAAGGCATGAGCTCAGGGGCAAAGTATTATGATCTACATGACATCCTGGCAGGGGAAACAGCCATCCCCTGCACACTGCAGACCCATGTCAGCAGCTGTGGCAAGTTGCTGGATCAGAGCAGCGAGCATGACAACCTCAAGAAAGGCCACAGCTTGGACTTACCACTGTGGTTGGCCACTGATGTAGCTGCCAGGAACATGGTCACTGTCAGGTGAGCGCTCACATCATGCCGCTAAAAAGCTAGTGAAGTGTCAGGTTTTGGTTTACACTTGCTGTTTGTCTGCCCACAAAAGTGGTGCCGGCAAGCTTCCTGACTGCCACACACAGGTCCCCATGCTGCCTTTCCATGCAGCCACACAAGGGTTGTGCTAATGGGGAAGTAAACCTGAGCCAAAACCCACATTTGCGTCTTGCTCAACACCATGTGCATGGTTCAGCACCTAGGTGCAGATGACAAGAAACTCATCACTGCGTCATCCTGCTCATGGTTGTAATTGTCAATCAACACCTGTGTGTTGCAGCTGATGCTGCCGTTGAGCAGCAGATTGCAGCCAGAATGCCAGGAACGCCCTCTGAAGCCAATCAGCAGCCCTTTTTCCTTTGTAGCTGCAAGGCTGCATCTGCTTTTGGTATTCAGCCAGCTATGCAATCTGATCAGCAGAAGACGGAGTTTGGGTGGTACAGTTGTTTGTGACTATACATTGGTGTCACAGAGTATGGGTGTATGCTTTGGCGGGCCTCAAGTACACGCTGCTCATGAGTGTGTGGTATGTGCAGGCTGCCAAAGTGTTACGGGAAGAAGATGCGCGAGAAGATGAGGGCCGGCCCTGGCTGTGAGGACCTCAAGATGCGCTGCCCTTACTTCTACACTGTAGCCTTAGGGCTGCAGCCCTTTGTGTACAATGATGATGCCCTAGCACCCTTTGTGGTCAAAACATTTCGTGCCAGATATCAGGTCAGTATTCATCTGGCTGCTCGTGTGAGATTCTCCAATTTAAGTGTCACAGCAACAAGGTTTTAGCCTGTACTGCAAAGTCTTGTGTTGACTTCCTTACTCCTGTGAAGATGCATGTGAGCGCATAGGTAAGCTCAGTAGACTCTATCTTGCTGAGGCTGTGTGTTTGACAAAGATCTTAGGCGCACTTCAGCCACTGCTTGGCGGTCAATCTGATATCAGAACAAGTTTTGTATCGTGCGGCAGTAGTGCACTGCTCACTGTATCGACAGTACATCTATGGACTGTAGTATAACATTGTCATGCACATGGTCCACAACAAGCCAGACCTCAAGCAGCATCTGCAAGCAATTACCTTGTTGTGTTGATGTTGCATGCATCGTTATGCATGGGTCAGTAGTTGTTGCTTTCTGGCAATATTATTGTGACAGTGGTACAGATTCTGACACTGCTGATGGTCCTTTGAAAGTCTCAACCATCACCATGTTGTTCCATGTGATGACCTGCAAGACATCCACATACCTGACTTATGCAGCATCCAGCCTGGACTGTTCTTCAACACTGTACAGCTGTTTTTTGAGCAAAGTTGAAACAAGGCGCTGCTTGCTTGTTTCCCTGGTCATAGCCTGAGTGGAAGCATGTGTGCGAGCAGGAGCTGCTGAGCAAGGCTCACACAAGTGACACTGGCGTGGAGGCCACCAAAGTGCAGTCTCTGATCTGTATAGAGGAGCAGTGCCTGTTTGAGGCAGGCAGGATATCCATGAAGGCGACAGAGGACTGGAGGTACTTTAGTTGTCCCTGACATCACAGGATTCTCGTGTCATGCTGCGACTGTTTGAATGTATATGCTTTGTAATTCCTGCGGATCCTGTAATTCCTGCGGATTGGGGCACCAAATTGTTGAAAGTTGCTGCTGCACATGCGTCTGGCTATAATAACAATGCATTGGAGTCACAGCATTTGTTCATGGCATGTGAAAAACATGATTGTTTGGTGCAGGTACAAAGTTAGCTGCCGTCCTACAAGGGCTCAAGCCGGTCAGAAAAGGCGACTGGATACTGGTGATGGTGCTCGGTAGCATTGTGATTGCATCTGTAGCAACTCTTCTCAGAAAGCATGGTGTGCACAGCGTTCATAGATAGTGTTAAGCACAATGGTAAGGAATGGCTACTGCATGCATGGCAGTCTCGACAGGAGCTGCATTGCTCATCAATACTACATCAAAATGCAAATCATGCTATTGGCGCTGCAATCAAAAGTGGAACACTGCATGTAGACCCAGATGTGGACTTTGCCTATTTTGGCACAGATATGTTACACTCAACAATGCAAGCAATAAAGCAATTTGAATGCTTGCATAATCAATAATAATAACAATAATTAAAACGCTTTCCAGCTGATGATGAGCTAGGCACGTGCAGGACAAGTCTTGTCTCTCCAGAGCAGCCTGTCTTGTGTATCCCTGTAAGCCCTACTAATACGACAGTTTTGACAATCACGTAATGCAACATCATTGAAACTAGACCTAGGGCGGCCAGGTGGGCGAAGCACCTTGACTTCACCAAACAAAAGCTTCTTAGGCAATCTATCGTTAGGCATCCTGAAAACATGGCCTAGCCACCTGAGTCTTTTGCCTTGCTGAGACTCCACAGATAGGGTGTTGCACCTATTCAGTATGACAACGTTTGGCACATGATCGCGCACGGATATGCCACAGATGCGTCGCAAGCAGTTCGTCTGAAAAACAGCTAAAGGGCTAGTGTGCTGTTTCACAACAGCCCATGTTTCTCCAGAGTACAGCAGAACTGACATGACGATGCATTGAAAGAATTGCATCTTAACAGACAGGGTCAAAGCCCTAGAGGACCAGATGTTGGCCCATCTGAGTTGCTGGAAGGCACTATTTGCAGCAGCTACTCGATGTGTGATCACAGCGTCTAAGGTGCAATCGGAGGTGAAAACACTTGCATATGAAATCGAAATGTCATCTCACAGCAACAAATAGAATTAGACACCTCAGTTTGTCTACTACAGCATACCAACAAAGCTAGTGGTGAGCCTGCCAAAAGTTCAGTCAGAGGCGTTGGCTGCCTTTTCTGTGATATACAGTGATATACAAGATGAAGCAACTTTGACAAATGACAAAGATTGCCAAAGACTACATGTTTCTGCAAAACACATCATGTGTCCAGCAATCTGCGCATCTTTTGCTTCAAGCTGATGTCATCATCTCTTGGGACTCTGTTATACAAAGATGCTGACCCCTTTATTGCCACTTGATTGTGGAGAGCTTGCAAATCAACCAAAGGGGCCATAGTCGGCCGGCCATGTGCACAACTAAAGCAAAGCTGGGTAGCCTTCAACGACGAAACCAATTGGGCACACTCTGTAGGAAGTAGCGGGTCTCCAAACATGAGCGCGCTGCGGCACGCCTTGGCATTGAGAGTGCGAATGACAGCAGGAGGCAGCAAGGCCACACCCTGAGTCTCTGCCAATTGATGCAAGTAAATCTGCAGAGCAAGGCACACAAATAGAAACAGAAATGTATATCCACATGGACGGTTTGGTCTGCATCAAGTGTCAGCACTGCAGCACATTCAGACGGTGCACTAGCACAAAACCACATTTGAAAAACTGTACTCAGATCTTGTTGGCAAGCACTCAAACACCAGCAGAGCACAGCTGACAGAAGGGGAAAGACAGCAGGCAGAAGTGAGCAGGAGTCTGAGTAGCAGACCCAGGTGTGCCACTAAGCAGCAAACACCAGGAAGCAGAGCAAGATGACACAAACCTGCAAGTCAACAGCATTCATGGAAACATCCAATACGCTGCCAAAATGTGTGAGCAGCACAGATGCAGCATTAGGCCCACACGATTTCCAGCGCCAGCCCCAGTGCTGTAGGTTGGATCGGTAAGTCTCCAGCATCTGCACTTCACTGCTGCTCAGGTTCATACAGACAGATGGAATAACTGCCACGCTACTGATGTAGCCCTGCATGAGAGCAGCACAGGATGTGTGGACATTCTTTCTGCTGGCTGACGAGCAAGGGGTCACATGTGGCAACACATAGGCAAGTTCTTTTGTGCAGCAATTCCTCAACAGTTTGTCTTGCACAGCAGACTTGTCTGCCTTGGTTACATTTTATATTGCACAGCCCAGGCTACTATGTAGGCACCAAGCACTTTGTGCTGTATCAGCATCAAACAGTGTCAAAAGGTGTGCAGTGAACAGACAACAGCAACCAACCTGTGCCCCCAGGACCGCTGCTCTCAACTTCTCAAGGCGTACTCTCTCATCAGCAGCGTGCTGGTCAACCACAGACAGCACGCCATTGCACACCAAGGCTATGAACTTGTTTTCCACCTGTCTCAGAGCAATGCCTTGCTGGAAGTCAGACCTGGTGATGGTGCTTGGCATCACAGTGTGCACAGCACCAGCACACAGCGCAGCAAGATCTACGATGCTTCTGGCACTGCTGGGATGCATGCTGGGGTTGCTCCAGGATTGCAAAAGCTCTGCAACAGAGGGCACTGCTAGACTGGTCTGCTGTGCAAGCTGTGCACTGCTAAGCAAGGCCAGCTGTGGCTGCTCAGCAGATGCTAGACTGCTCTGTTGCTGCAGCTGGACGCCAGAGCTGGGACCACCTCGTGTGTGCTGCTCAGCAGGATGGTTGAGAGCAGCACTGGACATTGACTCATGCAAGGGTGCTGTCGCTGTTCTGACTGAGCTGTGCCCTGGCTGGTCAGCAGTATGCATGGAAGGTGTGGCTGGAGCAGCCGATGCTGTGCTGCTCTGATGTGCACCATCACTGCCATGCAGGGTCAAGTCAAAGCGCACCCTCTTCCTTGCAGGCTCAGGGATGTGGTCACAGTCAGCCTCTTTTGTAGATGGGGGAAGAATCGCCTGCTGGGGCATAGAAGGCGCAGCAGGCACCAGTGGTGGGGTGCTAGCAGGCCAACTGCCAGCTGAGCTTTGCCTGGGCAGCTCTGCAGGCTGCTGTGTTGCCTTGCCTGGCTTGCTAAACCTCTTTTGCCTGAAGACACCTGACAAGGATGTATCCGCTGGTCTGGCTGAAAGATTCTGTCTCAGTTGACCACACACACCAGACACTGTGTGCCGCTGCCTAATTTGTCTATCCTGGAGCCATCCTTGAGGCAAGTCACTAGGGGCTATGCTAGGGGAAGGGTGAAGAGCAGCTGACCAGCGCTGCTTGGAGCTTGTGCCTCCTGGAGGTGTGCCTGAGCAGTCTGTGTGTAGGCTGTGCAAAGGGTTGGTGTGTGCACTGCGTCTATGGGAACTGTAATGTGGAGGAGCTGACACTGCTCTGCGCTGCTTGTGACGCTGACGGCTCCTGCCGTGCCACTTGGCTCTGTCTGGCTGGCGGCCCCTTGGCTGGTCAGCATGCATAGCGCAAGCTGTGAGACTGGAATGGTGTGCACTAGTGCTGCCTGATGCTGCGAGGATGTTTGCGCTGGGCCTGATCTCATCATGTGACCCTTGATGCCTGTCTGGCTGTGCAGCCTGGGATCTTGCAGAGCAAGGCAACTGTGACGCATCAGCTGTGCCTGCTTCTTGCCCCAGGCTTGCAGCTGGGCGGACAGTGTCTGCCTGGAGGTTTGCGGGCATGCAGGCAGGCACCTCGGCCTGATGTGGGTGCTCTGCTGCTTGTGAGCCGAGCTTTGGTGCAAGCTTGAGCTTGACAGATGACTGCAACCGCGCAAGCAAGCCTCGCGGTGCTGCCTGGTTAGCAGCAAAGGGCTCTGCACTGTCAACACCTGTTTTGCTGGGAACGCCTGCAGGATCTGCTTCAGGGCCAGAGGTGTAAGCCTTCATGACTTGGGAGCCTGCTGAGCTTCTGAAGAGATTTGCCAAGTCCACATCTTCTTGACTAGCAAAGGCATGAGGTGGGCATTGTTCTCTCGTGCATTTGCGTCTGCCAGCAGCTGTTTCACAGCCTGGGACAGTCCATGGGGAGGGCAATGTGTGGGGTAGGTGATTGCATGACACTGGCAGCTCTGCTCTACCAGCTTCTGTTGCTGCAGGCTGTGCTTGAAGAGATGTCTTTGCACTGCCTGATGGGCAGTCCAAAAGCTCTGTGAGCAATGTGTCCCCTACAACAGAATGCCAGGCATCAAGCACAGCTGCTTGGACTGCTGACAACACAGCAGGCCAGTCTGCAAATTCGATATGAGCTTTGTCTGGATCAGAGGTGATGTCATATGAGCTGGCAGGGCAGCTGATCTGCAAGGCAAAGGCTGGGTGTACTTGGTTGGTTCTCTTCTGCTGGTGCTCATTTGCCTGCTCCAGTCTAAGCATAACAGCCTTGAACAGGCGGGTGATAAGCTTCCCAACCTCTCCTGCTCTGACATAGCGATTGTTGACATACAGGTATTGCTTGTGCTTGTGGCCAAAGCTTGCTGGAGGGACAGTGATGAAGCCTTGGACTGACATTGCTGCTGATGAATACTCAACCTCCTGTAAGGTGTGCTGCTGCTGATCACCAAAGATCAGCGGCAAGACATCAGCAACAGTGCGGCCCTGCAGAGTGCATTTAGCATGAGCTACCTATGTTGGCAAAGCATCAGATGCTTTAACAATTACTGACCTTTGGTAGGTGTAGAAGCTGCCTGCTAGGTTTGTTGCTGGTCAGCACAAACGAGACTGCAGGATGAGCCAGCGCCAGGCGCAACAAGGTCTCCCGGCATGCATCTAGCTCTCTTTGCAGCCTGTACAACGTGTTTGATAAAGACAGTGCAGAACTTGCAGAGCTGACACGGCATAAACGCCCTTCCTTACCCTGTTTGTGTGAAATGGCGGCGTTTCACTGGCTGATTGAACAGGAAATCTTTGACACATACGACTGTTCCTGACTTTTGTCTTTGCTCAGAGGCTAAACCTTGCTTGATCACTTTTCCCCCTTTCAGCAACTTCACGTGCGTTTCGAACGCTCCTGCTGCTTTGGAAGTCAGCTGTAAAAGAGCAACTTCTGCTATAGACGCCAAGGCCTCCCCTTTGAAGCCCAGGGTAGCGATGCCGGATTCCCATTGCTTTTGGTCCTGCAGCTTCGAAGTACAGTGCCTTCCAGCAACTGATGCAAATGAAGCTTGAGGGATACCGCAGCCATCATCAACAACCGTCAGACTGAGTGCCGCAACATTCACGTCGATTTCAATGCGAGTGGCCCGAGCGTCAATACTGTTCGCTGCAAGCTCTTCCAGTGTCTGTGCCAGGCTGTGTATCACCAGTGGAGCTCGAAGCTTAGCCACCAAGACAGCAGGCAAGACCTCGATACACTGACCACCCCCCATGCTTTTGCCAAGCTTGAGGATGACTAGCGCCATCGCAAGCGCCATCGCAATAGCGTTGCAGCTTTGCTTTCAACGCGGTCCGACAAGCCATAGGCTTTGCACGCGGTCCGACAAGCCTATGCACCCCTATCCAAAGGATGTCTGTCGAAGCAGACTGCGCTCAAGCTTCTGCGCCCGATTTCCTCCCAGGCGCAGCAGCGTCACTAGATCGCCGAGCGCCACGAGCTGTATGCAGGGCGTTCCAGCTGGTTTCAGATTTGTCTGTTGATCCTAGGAGCAGTCGACTTGAACAATCACAGCTGTTGAGCAGGTACGTGCCTTGCAGCATGCTGTAGGCGTAGACTGTGCGGGGTTTGCGCTAGTACAAGCTTACGCATCGTGACTTGTGCATGTGCAGCGTGAGAGAGATGTCGCAAGCAGCAGAAGTAGTTCCGAGACTGCGCTGAAGAATGACAGTCAGTCCTGCACATATTGAGTTCAAGCTGCGCCAAGCTTATCCAGACTTCTCTGTTCCAGTCACAAAGTCCCAAGAATCGTCCGCCACGCCAGTCTGGCTTCAAAGTCAGGAAACTCGCGATCCTTACTTTCAGGGCGCATTCAGCCTGACACCGGCTCTGTCCAAAGCGCAAGCCTCCTATTTGCAGGCTTTTCTGGCAGTCCAGCATGGCTTCTGGCCAATCGAGCACGTTCAGCAGCAATCTGACTCCCTCAGAGAGGCTGTGGGCTTGCCTTTGGGAGAAGATGCCGCATTTTATGTTGGACACTTCAGCAATGGTCTCAAGGGCCGCCACCCTTTCATAGATATACACACAACAACCTGTCCAGGCCCAGATGCTCAGCCACACTGCGGCAACTGTCCATGGCAGCTCAGCACTGACAATAGTCAGCTTGTTCCAGACAAGAAGAAGCTAGCTGCAATGCCATTAAAATGGCTCGGATGGCTTGTCAGTCACCTGCTGACACCCTGGAAGATCAACGTGACAGGTGTTGCATCATATGATGACCCATGCACAAGCCAAGAAGGCAGAATTGTGGCAGAGTCTAGCTACAACATCTGGGCTGAAGTCAAGCAGTCTGGGGAACATCACCGATTCTTCATCATAGGTGATGACACACAAAGCATGGATGTTGATACTCCAGAGCCATCTGTATCAGACTGCACCAGCAGCAGTTCTGCTAAACCACTAGACAAGATCCTGCTGCAAAGCGATTACACAGACTGGTCACAGCAGCACAGCGCTGAAGAAAACGCATCAAAACTAGGGCTCAGAGATGGCGTTGCCTTCTGTGGTTTGCCTCCTGATCCCAAGAGTAGGTGGCTTGGGCTACGCATAGATGGAAAGGTTGTTTTCTACAATGGACAAACAGCACCCACAAAGGGCTTGAAGCGAAATCAAGAGTACTTTCGTGCATTGCCTGACCATGTAAGCAAGTTTTACTTGGGTACTGTGCAGTGGGCTAAGGACAAGCCTGAAATATACAAGCAAGCTTTGGCAGCATACAACGCTGAACTTGTCACTCGATCTTGCAGTGGTGCCAATTAGTTGAGTAGCGTAAGTATAAGTAGAAGATGTAAACTCTAGTAGTTCAGCAAAGCTGTTTGTTGCAATGATTGTGCAATTTCAGCAAACAATGATTCTGTTCTGACACAACACCAAACCTGTTGCCTTACCTGAAATTACAATTTCTGTACTGAACATCAATTTTTTGGGATTTTGCCCACCTGTTTTGTGCTAAAGTTGCTAGAATGTTTCATACAAGTTTGAATGCATGAGTTTCCAATTGCCTGCAAGATCTATCGGTCATGCTGTTGCTTTGATGCAACTGTGTGCTTGCTGTCTGAAAGGGTATGCCGGCAACGAACATGACGAGCTTTATGGACTGAAGTATGCAGATCTGTCTAGACTGCTTTCACAGTGATGGACTTTATCTGTTAATATTGCACTGATCTGTCATGTTTGTGGCCTCAGCCCACATACACAGCGTCTTTCATACAGAGCAGTCAACTGCACGCTCATTGTATAGTAGGCCCCATCTGAATATCTCGAGTAGAGTCGTTGAGTAATGCTGTAGAAGAGCCCTCAGCCTCAAGGCTTTCATGGGAGGAATCATCTGTCCGACGATCGTGATCCAACTGCACCAAATCAAGTCGTCCATTGGCAGAGCTGAATGCATGATACTGAGCTGCAGGTCAAACTGATTGCAAAATTATTGGTCAGCTACGACAGCCTTGAAGGCGCACAACAACGCCATTGCAGCCTGTCGTGCTTGCAGCCAGCACATACATGCCAAGTGTCATTCAGAATATCAGACAAAAGGCTTATTGATGGTGGGCAGCTTACTGGTCGAAGCTCAACAGCTAGCTCTTGACGCTGCTGACCCCTAGCACTGCTTTGCCACAAGGGCAGCAGGTGCGCAGTTGGGCTGCCAGATGGGGAGACAGGGGCCTGTGCATTGGGGTCCGGAGGCAACAGCGATCTTCTGCACATGGGACATGTGGTGTGCGTGGCCAGCCACTGATCTATACAGTCCAGATGGAACTGGTGGTGACAGTCTGGCAGCTGCCGGATCATCTCCCCTATCTCATACTCACCCAAGCAAACAGCACAAGAAGGCCCTTCATAAAACCTGCATGCAGAAGACATTTGCTGCATTCATGGTCATGTGATTGGCAAAAGGCAACACAGCAGGCATACCAGATTATGGACCAGTTATGTATGCAAGGGGTGTGATGTATGCCGAGATCAGCACACATATATACAGGTTTATGCTCTACTGCATGAAAGCACCCAAAATGCATCCCTAATCAGTGTAAAAATTCATGTATGGACACAGGCAGATGCCACGCATGCTACAGCCAACAGCTACGTTACAGACAGAAAAGTATACACAGTCAACACTCAATGACCAGATGTACTCCTCACTTGATAGGATCTTCTGCAGCCGCAGCAGCCAGATTTGGTGAAGAGAACACCGGCTCAGACTTCCTACGCTCAACAGTCCCTTCATCAGCTGCAACCACTGCCTCCCCAGTCTGCCGCACAGACACAGCCCTTGCAGTCACACTCTGTCCACCCTCTTCCTGATACCGGTAAGAAGGGAAACTGGCAACAGTCTCAGGCTCTATGCCAGTGCAGGTTCTCCCAGGGCCCAAGGTGGGTAGGCCCTCCAGGGCCCTGTGGTGGCTCCACCGCCACAGCAGGATCAGGGACATTGCAGCTGAGAAGGATAGGGCAACTCCCAGGCAGAGGCTGATGTAGGCATTGACATCATTGCCGTTGCCTTGTGGTGACACTGGTACTACCTGCACACGCCAACCACACTGGAGTATACACACAACAATGACCAGAGTGGCCAGATCTGTATTATTTTTATTATTACTACTTTGCATGATGCCGCAACACTATGAAGGAGTGTGCTTGGTGGAGCTTGTGGAGCACACATGGTGCCATGCCATGCCATGCTGCACACAATGATCAGAGACATTGACAAGGACGGATCTTGTACAACGAGGAGCGCAGTGACTCATTTGCTGCTCCTGCTCCTGTTTGCTTCAGCAGTGTGAAAATGAATGAAGCCTGTGTAGGCCTGACTGAGTGTCTTGCCCTGATGACAGGAGGCAAGAGACATGCTGGGCTCCAGAAACTGTATAATTAGGGTTTATGTTATCATAACATATAAACTCTAAGTAAGGAGGCCTGGACCACAAGTAAGACACAGAGGAAGGCCAGAAGGGCTCACCAAGAAGATGAACGAGTATCTCTGGTGGACAAAGTAGTCCACGTTGAAGAAGGCAAAGAAGATGGTGCCAGGGCGCAGGTCGTCAGGGGTGAGGCGCAGGGTCTGCACCCCACTGACCCCCTGCTGAGACCTGCGTGCCATCAAAATTTGCTGTGAGGTAAGCAAGCTATAATTGCAGGTACTGATGCTAGCACAGCTGCAACCAGATGGGTAGCTGTGGTTGCACCAAATATTGGTGCAGTCTACATGTGCTGATGCAACTGCAATCAGGGAGTGGTACATGCACAATGGTACATGCAAGTGCACAGTGTTATCATCGGTGCAGCTGTGCAAGAGACTGCTACGCACACTGCGCTAGAAACAATCTGTCTACCAAACAGTAGAAAGTGGAGAATTTTGCCATAGCAGCACCCACCGCCATTGACAGCAGCTGCAAAAGTGAACTTTGCTTTGCGACTTGCTTGCTCTTGAGAGGCACAAGCTTTGCCTTCTACAACACTTGGAAGTGTGCATAGGCATGCCTCATGTCAGGTCGCAACTTTGTGCAGCACCTGAGAACCCTGTCATTGTTGAGTAAGGAAGGGACACTGCTGTACTTCTGCAGCACAACAGGGTAGCCGCCCCCTGTGGTGAGGAAGGCCACCGCCAGCCCCCCCTGCCAGCTGGGGTCATTGCGCCTCAGTGTAAGGGAGAAGTACGACCATTGACCGGGATCTACATAGCCATGGATTTGCTGCCCTAGCACTTGTGCTTGCTGAGTGCCTTCACAGAAGACACCCCCAAAGCCTACACGGAAGCAACAGTTGTGAACATAGCAACCAGAGACAAACCATCTACCATGTGCATCTCCGTTATATGCCTAGATGTTGAAGGTGCAGCAACACATGCAACATGGCAGGTGCATCAAGATGACAACCTTGTCTGATGGATGCTGCAGCTTGACTCCCATGTCCATACTTTCATGACATACACAATGCAGATTGCATATGCCGGCACTGTGTATGAAGGGCCCAATTTTCCGAGCAATGACACTGTCTGTGCAACTGCATCTAAATTAGGAGCTAAAGGAATCAGGCAATCATCGCAACAGCAAACTTCCGATGCAGGAACAAAACCCATGGCATTCAAGGTTTAAACTGGCATCTGTGCCTGCTCATGTATGGGGTTTCAATTGGGCTGAGCAGAAACAAAAAAACCCATGGCATGCAAGGTTTAAATTGGCGTTTGTGCGTGCTCATGTATGGGGTTTCAATCAGGCTGAGTGTGAGGAAGACAGCAGTTGGGATCATACCATCATGACAGACGCACATTGGCTGGTCAAGAATCCAGGTACAGCTGCCATGACCGTGACAGTCCCAGGGACACAAAAGACTGTTGCTGTCTGCCCACCTGGCTCGCAAAGTGTAGCTGGCTTCCTCTTGCATGTATTTCTGATTGTTGTACACGGCAGCATAGTAGCCTCCAGGCCTGTGCTACACAGCAAAGTTAAAAATGAATGTTAGCTGCTTTTAGCATCTGCCTGAGTTTGGTATGTACACAAAGCAGACAGCTGTGACACCCGTTCAGAATTTGCAACATCATGCCTCTGCAGGTAGTCTGCCTACAAATGTACAATGCTGAATCATTTCAGCATTAATCTATCTGAAGCCCATGCAACAGTAGCCTACATTCATGCATGGCAAGTGCATGATCACATCCCATATGTGATGTCGTGATGTATTGTTCATTACCCATTTATTCACCAAATATGTGTTTGCCGCTGGGGTCATGCCTGTATGATGTCATGATCTGTTGCTTGGCTTCTGACCACATCACTGTGCAAGGAATAGATCCCGAAATCACCCTTGATTTCGACCCAAAGGTACAATCTTGTTCCAATCACAATGGTCAATGGAAGTTTGCATAGCACATTCTGCAGGGCTGCACAAGAGCCAAACATCCCCATCTTGGCGCTCAGCTGCCCGAAGTAACAGACATGCCCTTACCTTACATCCAAGCGTGTGAGGCTGTGGTAATTGAGCCTCTCCTCATAGCTCACACCGTCTGCAAACAGGTCGTAGTCCTGAAAGGAGGGCACGCCATATCTGGCAAAGCCCTCATCTTGACGCTTGAGGAAAAGTACCGGATCGCCAGCAGTGCGATTGAGCTCCAGCAGTAGAGTGCCGCCTGGTGGCCATGACTGCATGACTGACAAGCAATTGTTGAGTGCTTGTGTGCTGGTGGTGAGCATTCGTGGTCAGAAAGTTACTATGCTCTTGTACGCTGCAAGGTTTAGTTGAGCATACACAAGGACGTCAATGGGGATCTTGCTTGCAGATGCACAACTCAGCACATAATAGGTGTCTTTAGTCAGGAGATCAAAATAGGTCATACAGACCATGTGGTGAAAACAATGGGCATCCTGACATACGTAGCACAAGCAAATCTGACTGTCATTAGCACAGTTATCATGCAAAGATGTGACAGTGAGCTGTAAGACACTCAAACACCAGGCTGAAGCGGCTGACAAGGCACAAGGGTGCTGCAGACTGCGCTTGGTGCTTACATCTAGAGCCACATTGAAAAAGCTCCATACTCCTGACTCTGTGCTGTACAGTTGCTCAGTGTCAAGAGCTAGATCTGGTGTCGGGATGTTGCAGCCAACATCTCCCCAGCCAGAATTACACTCACAGAAGGTACACTCCCCTTGGGCAAAGGTTGCATCTGTGCAGACTGGGTCAAAGACCTGACAGCTGCCGTTGTCTGAGCATTGCTGCTTAGGCAAGTGTGGTGCAGCTTCTGACAGTGCTGGGCTGGGACACCCTTGCTGATCAGTGGCTGATTGGCAGGTCACGCGTAGCTGATAGGTCAGATTGAAGCTGCTCCAGAGCTGCGAGTTCAAGATCTGAATGTACCAGGGCGCGGTGCATGGGGCAGCACATTTGGGGTTGTGTGTCTGCCTTATACGCTGGTATGGCCGCATGAGCTGATAGCCAAAGTAATCATTTGCAACCTGGTTGTATGGGGTGAAGGTCCAGTCTGGGCTAGACGCTGGGGACTGTGGAGGCAGTGCTTCTGGGATTGTGCCTTGGGCCATGAAAAGCACAGGGTCTGCATGTGTGCTAGCATCCCCTGTTTGCTGAGGGTCCAAAGCTTGAGTCACATCCCACAGCTCTGCATTCAATATGCTGCACGCACAACCGCCTGACATTCTAAGATGACGTGTACATACAAGGACATCAAATAGTTATACTCATGCAAAAGATGATGTGCAAGGATATCTGTTGCAGTTTTATGACATCCATTTGACAGCATTTTATAGAGCTAAGGCCAGAATTTGTCTTTACCTGCTGCCGCCACAGGCATTGCTGGGGACTTGATATGTGTTTTGGCTGCCTGGCGGCAAGAAATTTCGCAAAGGTGTGGCGCTTGGAAGAATGGAGATGGGAATACTCGCTCGTACAATTTGAGTCAGAGAGACTGCAACAAAAAAAAGTCACTGTTCCTTTGGCCAACAGCAGCACATTCAACGAGCTCGATACAGGTTGCCATCATCGTCCAGCGTCGCTATTACCACTGACATGGCTTGTATTCAGCGCGAGCTACTAGCAGATAGTACAGCTGCTCACCTCCGGCAATCGCAAGCAGGACACCCAAGTGAAAGCTCATAGCACTGGGGCTACATCCTCTGAGAACGGTGCATCATGTCACAGCAAATGCTTGGTTCCGTCATACAGAACAGTGCTCTCAGGCGAACAAAGCGCTAACGCGTTGCTAACGCTTCTAGCATTGCAATTGCCCTTCCAGCATTGCCCTTCCAGCGCACAGGGCACTTGAACCCTGTAGGGCGAAAGGTTCAATTGCCTTCAAAGACAGATCTGAGCTCGACTGTGTTGTGGCAATCGCGGTATCACCTATACCGGTAGCTGTCACAGCGCGACGCGCTGAAGCCACGCGCAAAAGCATAGTGTTGCTAGACTTGTTGGTGTCGTTCGTTCGCTGCGTCAGAAGATTTGCTCATTTTTGTTTCGGTGTCACCGATGACCAGCAAAGTGCTGTCAGGGGTCGTGGCCCTGGTCAGCTTCAGGCCGGATGGAACTTTCAATTTCAAGCAGACTATCTCGACAAAGCTGACAGACCTGGGTGCTAGGGTGACAGGCAGATTTAGCAAGGACGTCACACATGTAGTGTTTCAAAAACGCTTGAAGCCCACACCAGAGCAACAGCTTGCAGAGGCTTCTGACTTGCGAGCTCTGTATGACAAGGCAGCCAAGGTGCGCTCCTCACTAGCCAGAGTGTTTTGCCATGAAGTGAAAGACAGCAGACACCAGCGAAGGTGCTCACAGGCAGATAATCCTGTGCACATTGTTTCTCTGCTTTGGGTGGAGAGGTCTGCAGCCGACAAAGCTAGGGCAATGGTAAACACAACACAGTGTGCTACATTGCTCTGTTTCTTGCACATACATTGCTGATCCTGAGTTGACTAATGCAGGAACAAAAGTACACGCTGCAGCGTCCTACAGACGCTGATCTGCTGCAGCCTGGTGCAGGCATCACTCCTGGTTCGTCAGGTGCTGCACTGACCAGAACACGCACCTGTTTTGTTCGTCTATGCTGTACAATGCATTACTGACAACTTTGGTACCGAACGACATGCACGCCTTTTTGCAGGCCGCAAAAGGCCTCGGCGCACAATGCAGCCCAAGGACACCAAGGAGCTTGAGCTGGATGTGACAGACGCCATGTACTCAAGCTCGCAGCAGATCAATGGCCAGCAGAAGCCAGGTACAAATCATGGTTGCTTGAGATCATGAACCCTCTGTGTCGCATGATGAATCTCCGCTGACATGCATGAGGCATGGCATGTCGCATGTCCATGCGACACCATATACACCATTATGTGCATTGCTGGAGCCCAAATAATATTTTGCCG
>JAABUO010003848.1_pt1 | contig 17820 bp, 7 predicted proteins | sample 5559291 | NCBI WGS metagenome assembly JAABUO01 (sample SAMN10711878, study PRJNA513372) | rock metagenome | isolation source: Antarctica rocks | place: Antarctica: Victoria Land, Finger Mt sud | reverse complement strand
TCTTATTCATTATAACTTAAGTAAAAAGATTAAAATTAAAATTAATGCTTTTAATTTTACAGTCGCAGATATTCTTAATTAATAAAATATTAATGATTATTAACGATTAATAATATTCTAATCGTGAAAGATAATATTAACGAAGTAAAATTACAAAACTTATAATTAAAAGCTCTTAGCTATAATAATCGCTTTTAAGCAATGAAGACATTATTTGAAAAATAATTTATATTTTATTAAGATTTAATCAGATTATAATAATCTTAGAAAATTTATAAAGCAGAAAGAGCTAAACTTTAAACAAGTTCGCTGAGCGTTAAAGTTAACTGTTTATGACTTTAAAATCTTTCATCGTTTAAATAAACGAAATTTCGCGAATAAATCTTTTAAACGTTTAAATTATGAAAAAGCATCGTTCTTTAACATTAAATTACTATTAACGTTATAGAATAAGCTAGCGCTGTTGTTAAACGAAAAGACGCTGACGTAAAGCGAACGAAACGAAGTAAATAAGCTAGATTTCGTATCTTAACTAGCAGAAGTTTAGCTTAATGACATAAATAAATTAAAGTCGCTGTTATAAAGAAAGCGAAAGATATTAAATGATTTAATTTCTGTATTTTAATTAATTAATACTAAAGTTTTTATATTCAGAAAGAAGATTAAAGATGTATTTAAAAGTCTTTATAAGAAATCGTAAAGATTTATGAAGTTTTTAATAAAGAAGCTTCAGGTAAAAGATAATTAAGCGAATAAAGTTCGTGCTAAACTCGTTAAGTCTTCTTATCATCTGCGTAAACGAAATAAGATTTAAACTTTAAACTTTAAAAATCTCGTTAAACATAACGAACGTTTTTATATTCTCGATAATGTAATAACTAAAAAGAAACTTATTAATAAAAATTATGATAATTTCTTAACTGAATACTTTAAAATTAATAAAACTTTAAAACTTTTAAAAAGAAAGTATTATTAGCTCGTTTACTTTAAGTAAATAACTTCGTATATTAAAATCTGTAACGTTTATTAACGAATTAAAGTGCTTAAGCATAAGTTATATAATGAGCTTAAGTTCTTATTTATATTTATGAAGTCATAAAAAGAAATCATCATGAACTTCGTTACGAATTTATTATTAAGTAAGCGTCGTAAAGTCGTTTATAATTTTATATTCGTAATTATAAATTAATGTATTAAAATAATTAAATATATATTAATAATAATACGAATTAATGTCGCAGAATTAACGAAAGTATTTTTTAAGAAAATTATTTTACGCTTTAACATGTTAGCTAACATAATAAGTAACAGAGATTCTGTTTTTATTAACGCGTTCTGATTAATTATATGTTATTATGCACGCATAAGATAACGATTAAGCATCGCATTTCATTCGTAAACGAATAATTTAATCGAGTAATAAAACTAAATCTTAAAGCATTATTTACGTACTTTCGCTAACGCAGAGTAAATAAGTTAAGTTAATTTATTATTAATAATTAAATATGCTTATAATTATTATTATTACGTTTTTATTAAAGCTTCGTCGTTCTTTTTAATGTACGATTATAATTTAAAAATACATTACGAGATTAAGAATAATCTCGCTAAAGAAAGAATATTATTCGTAAAAGATCGAGTTTAATAACTTTAAGATTTAAGAAATTAATTAACGAAGCGTCTTATTAACGTTATCGCTTAACAGACGAAGTATTATAATTGCAGTTATAAAGCTAAAACTTATATTATTATTAATTTAATTATGCTCTTAATTAAAATTTTAAAATAAAAGAAGCTTAATAAGAAATTATCACATAGATTTATTAATTCGTTTAGAATAAAGAACAAAGTTAAAATTTAAGCTTATTAATTAACGTTACTTAATATTTATTATATTCATAATACTTTTCATGTTTCGTTACTGAAATTATATTAATATAAAGTAAATAATTAAAAGACGAAAGCTTTTATGCAAGCTTTAAAGCTCATTAACGATAAGAAGTAATGAAAAATTAAGAAAATTATAAATAAAAGTAAAAATAAAAAAAAGCTATAATATAAGATGAAATAATTAAACTAAGATTATATATATAATTAATAAATTATTTAAAAAAGAGCTAAAGCTTGTTTAAGAATTAAAAGAAAAATTCGATAAGTAAATAACGTTACGTAAGCGACGATAAAGAAATAAGTAAACGAGTATCGCGATAATAACGCTTAATCATTAATAACGTTAATTTAATACAACGATCGTTTTCGCATTATCGTTAATTATAAAATTTTAATTAAAAATTTCTTCATTTCGTTACATAAAGTGTTAATAATAATAAGACTAAACGTTTAACGCGTAACGCTTAATTACAAAATATTTATTTATTTATTTATTTATTTATTATCGTACATATCGAATTTACGTACTAAAACGACGACTTTAAGCTACTAGTAACATTTAAAAACGTTAAGCTAAAGCTCGTTTAGAAATAATCTTTAATAAACAAAGTCTTAAATAAGTTAACGTCGTTTTTTAAGAAATTCGACTTTATGATTTCGCGCTTCTTCTTCTTCTCATTCTTCTTCTTCTCATTCTTTTTCTTCTTCTTCTTCTTCTTCTTCTTCTTCTTCTCGCTTATTATTACATTCTTTTCTTATTTTATCTTTTTAATTATCGTTTTATTCATAAACTAATCATTAAGTCAAGTTTTAATATTAACATTTTAACTCGACTCGAATACTTAATATTAACATTATGACTCGGCTCGAATACTCGATATTAACTTCATAACTTAACTCGAATACTCGATCTTAACTTCGTAACTCGACTCGATATTAACCTTAAGTCGAGTTATAATCTGAATTCTCGACTCGATTCGTTAAGTAATTAAAAATGACGTTAAATGTTAAGATTTACTAAAAAAAATCTATTACGTCATAAGATCTTCGATAATTTAATTAACTAATTGCATTACTCTTTTACATTATTCTCTTACATTATTATGTAACTATTAAATATACGACGAGAATTTAATTATGTATAAGTAGCAGTAATAATAAACGATATCGCTAGTATACAGCGTGTGTATTATATATTTAGTATATAGTCATTAAAGTGTATAAAAAGTACGATTTATAACGTACGAAGATACGATGAAAACTTTACATTTAACACTAGTTTTAATAAGAATAGCTAACTACGTCGTACGATGTACGTCGTATAATGTAATGACTTTAATATTTAACAGTAACAAGTTAAATATTATATTGCTTCATGTCTTAACGAATTAAGTCGAGAATTCGAGTTAATACTTAATATTAACATCATGACTCGACTCGAATACTCGATATTAACATTATAACTCGACTTAAATACTTAATATTAACATCATGATTTAATTTAAATACTTAATATTAAAATCGTGACTCGAATCGAGTCTTAACGAGTCGAGAACTCGACTTAAGCTTAATGTATCGACTCGTCGCGACTAGTTTATTTATTCATTATTCTTTTAACTTTATCGCGCTTAACTTAAAGTATTTTATACTTCGTCTGTGTCTTATCGCGCTTTCGTTTCGTTTTCGTTAAACGCTTAATTAATTAAGTAATCTCGCGCTGATTACGTCTGATCGCGAGTTAAGCTTTATATACGATGTTAGAAATATATTTATTAACGTAACGTTATTTCTTTATAACTGTTATTAATCTCTTTCGTCTTTTTTTATATTAACGAAAATAACACGTTAATGTTAATCTGCGCGAGTAAATTTATAAATAACGCGTTTCGTTTCGTTTCGAAAACGTTTAATGAATTAAATAATTCTTAAAAATTATCGTAACGCGAGCGAAATAAAACTTATCGTAATATAACGATTCGAGTCGTAACGATAAGCTTTACACGATTTATACATATTTAACTCGCGTACCCACTCGCGTTTATTAATGTAAATTATATATAAAAAATCTTCGCATTTTAAAGAATAAAAGATTAGCTTTATACTTAAATTAGTAAATGTACATATATTAATCGTAATTATTATTTCTTTATTAATTCATGTAATTATTAAGATTATAATATGTTTACTTATACTAATAAACATATACATGAGTTTATATAACGTTTACTTCTTGTCTTTAAGTATATATAAATATGTTTATATGTATTTAAAAACATACATTAATCTTTACATTATTTACTCGTTATTATTAAGTATATATAAAAGTATGTAATTAAAAGATGAAAAGAAAAAAAGAAAAAAAGAAAGAAAAAAAAGAAATAATAATATTATATGTGATAAACAAGAATTACATAATTATTAAATGCGCGTCATAATAATAATAATGTTAAATAAACATTAAGTTCGCGTCTTCGTAACGATAGCTAAACTGACCGCGTCGGGTCGAGTACTCGAGTTCGAATTAAATACTCGATTCGAAAAGTGTCGAGTTAAATTAAGATTTTTTATAATTCGAGTTAAATCGAGTTAAAAAGTTAAACTCGATAACTCGAGTCGAGTTATAAAGCTGAACTCGATAACTCGACTCGACAACTCGACCCGATTCATTAAGATCTTCCTTTAATTCTTTCTTTAATTTCTTTTTTCTTTGATTCTTCTTATTTTTTAAACTTTCTTTCTTTTAACATTTCGATTTCTTCTCATCGGCATTATATATTTAAGTAAGAAGAATGACTTAACAAGCTTATTACATTCTATTACATTATCATAATGCATTATCATAATACATTATCATAATGCATCACTATAATGCATATCATAAAACATTATTAAATTATGCTTTAAAGAATAAAATATAAGATTTATTGTCTGATTATATTAATCGAAAAGCTCTATAATCTTCTGCATAATCTTAATTCTTACGAGATAATGCAAAAGAATAATGCGATTCATAGATTATATTGCTAAGCTAATTATCTTAATTTAATTAAGATATCGTGAATGTTATTGTTATTTAAAATCTCACTGAATTTTAAGATTATTCATTAAAGTTTTCATAAGTGTTAAATTCCTTTACTGAATTGTAACTCGCTTAACATAAATAATAAGAAGATTACTATTTGCATATGCAAAGCATTATCAGTAAATGTTGTAAAACATTAAAGATAATGTAAATGAGTAATGCACTTACTCGCAAGAAACTTATAAAGAAAGGCTTTAATAATTTTCTGTAAAGTAAGCAGAGTCGATGTCTGAATTTTATAATCTTCATTCATATTAGTCTGATTTCGTACGATTTCGCGTATTACTCTTTTAAAACAAAGCTTTAATATTAATAAATTCGCATCTTTTTAATAACGACGAATTTCTCGAAGGGCGACGATTTCTTGCTTAAATTTTCTCTTTAACTGTTGCAATAAATTAGCTGCTGATTGCTTAATACATTATCTATTTACATTACTTTCTGAACTCTATTTATATTGTCTTCTGACACAGTCTTTTAATCTTCTCTTAATTTTTCTTTAATTTAATTTAATGAAAATTAATCATCACGAGTTAGTTTCTTAAAATCATCACGCGATGCGTCTTCGTCTGACTTTCGTTTTATATCATATCTGTTAGTAATGCGCAATAAGAGATGCATTATTTAAATGCATTATCTGTTTACTTAATACGAGTCATGATGTAAATTAAAGTTATTAAGTACGATTAAACTGAAGTATTTATTACGATGTAAACTGCGATGACTGAGATAATGAATGCGATAATTATAAAACTGAGATGATTATGTTAATTATAATACTGAAATGATTGTGTTAATTATAATACTAAGATGATTATGTTAATTGTAATACGAAAATGATGAATAAATTTTAATATTCAGCCTTAACTCTAAATTATTTACATCTCACATTTATTTTAACTCTGACTTTGTTTACGCTTTACATTTATTTTAATCATTTATTTATTGTGATTAAATCATTACGAAGAAAGAAAAATAACTTTAACATCATCGTCATGTAAGAAGATTGTTATGCATTATTTAAATGCATTATCATTAAGCATTAAGATTAATTAAAACCGCAGAATGTTTTTATTTAATAAGTCGCAGTTCATTACAAGTAAAAATCGTGCTGTTAAATGAAACGAAGATTAAAAAAGATTATATGCGAAATAAAATGCAGATCGAGTAATCATTCATAAGAAACTTACAAAGCTGAAAGTCATTAGTGTTTATTAAAAAGCCTCGAAAGAGAAGCAGACGAATATAAAGAATAATATGCGGAATACGATGACAGATGATCGAGTAAGAAAGAGTTTACATGATAATGCATTTAAATAATGCATATGTGTTTTAACAGCTAATTATATAATAGCTTAATGCTTTAAGATCGATCTGATGAAGAAGGCGAAAGAAAAGAAGACTGCGGAGCGAGCGAATGTTGAAGTGATAACGATGAAGACGACGTTTAATATTATTTTTATCGCTAATGTATGTATTATATTTAATGTGAAAGATAAGATTAACGTATGATTTAAACTATTACAGAAGAAGATGAACTAGAAGCTAACATGTTAAGATTCATGATATCGATTATTAAATTAATTCAGTAACGCATCTTACATCACGGAGAACTAAATGAGTTAAAAGCGATTAATGATCTCAATGTCATACAAGAATTCGAGAAATTTTTAAGCGTATTCTCGAACGAAAAAAATGCGATGAAACGAAAAATAGCTAATTTAACAGCTTCATTAGATAATTTATTAAATGATATCATTAAAATTAACGATAATAATAAGAAGATAAAATTTAATAAGACGAAGAATGATGTAGAAATGATGAAAAACGAGTACGAGAAGAAGAACGAGGACGAGAAGAAGAACGAGAAAAAGAAGAAGAACGCGAAGAAGAACGAGAATCATGAGATCATTACGATCTCTGACTAGTTAAATTAATCATTAATTAATTACATTACTCTCTTACATTATCCTTATGCGTTAACTCTTTTAAAACTTGTTCTTATAAGTACTTGCTTTATATGCAAGACTTTTAATAAATATAACAATATTGCATATTTATGAATAGATTTAAGCTAGAACAGTCTTTAAAGATACTCGAAAGGGATTAATTAATTCATTAATCTCTTAATCATCATTCTTCTCTCTGCGATAAATATTTTATGACTCAGTAATAATCTCATCTGAATTTAAATTCATAGTTTAATTGTAATACTTAATCAGCATTATTTGTTTCATCGTTTTCGAACTCATCTGTGATCAATTTCATTAACATATTCTTTTAACAAGATTAAAAGTTCGCTTAATATTTATTAAAGATATCGAGCATGAAAGAACATCTTTAATCATTTACGTTAACTTAGAAAAATTTAAAGCATTGTCTTTTTAAAATTATCAGATTAAAAATTTCTCATTTACAGCATCAGCGCGAAGATATTAATCGTTCTCGCCTTAAGAAGAACGAGCACGCTGAGATTATTAAAATAATGATCTTCTAACAGTCGTAACAGATTACAAGACAGTTAATAAAAGATTAACTGCATTATCATAATGCATTATCTCGTTAACATCACTCGCTCTTTGTGCTTCTGCTCTTAAATTAACAGTAGCATCTTCGTAATAACGACGAAAATACTCTTTAAACTCTTTCTTGTACTTAATCTCGTAATTAAAAAACTTTTCATCGTAATCTTTATCTAGATTATTCTTTTCATCTTAATCTTTATAAAGACTTAGCTTCATCGTAGAATTCAGAATATTTGCAATATTGTATATTATTTCATCGCTGTCTTCGATTTTAAAATAATACTTCGTAAGTTTAGTTAAGGCTTTTTCACAAGCCTTTATTATAATAGCACTTAACGAACTAGTACTTTTTCTTATAAACTTTTTAACATCTTTAAGATGATTAAACAATGCATTAAATATGCGAAATTTTAATTAAATATCTGTATTAGTTATTCGTGACACTATTAAGATGCATTCGTAAAAAGAATTTAGTATATTATTAACAAGTAAAATCATGAATTACTCGCTTTCATCGAGCTTAATTTTCTCGATTTTTAAATCTTCTTAATATTTCTTTATTTAAAGATTAATAAACTCGCGTAGTTAATACGCTCGACGAAACATTAAGTAAGTAAAGTTTTAACGAATGCGAATATCTTGTATCAGTTTTCTAGATCTTTTATCATTCTGCTTTTAAAAAGCTCTGAAGCGAAGTAATCGCTGAGAAAAGTCGTTAACAGTTATAATTAAAGCGCGAATCTAATTTCATGATTAATAAATGCATTATCTTTTTGCATTATTACATGAAGTAATATCTTTTTAATCACAATAAATAAGTCTTTGCTTACTTTAATATCTTGTACTTGCTCATTCTTTAATTACATAATAATGTTATCAGTTATTACTTTCGATTTAAGAGTTTAAATAAACTTTTAAGTCACAAGATTAATGATGTAAGTTAAATAATTAATTAAATTTTGTATTCTGTCTCATCGAAACTTACGACGAGTTATAATCTTTTCGAGTTCATCTTTTAAGATATCATTATTACTCGCATTATCGATAACAACATTAAAAAGCTTGTTCTTAATAGCGTAGTTCTTTAAGATCTTTAAGAGCTTCAGCATTAATTAACGATCTGTATGTTTAATATTAAAAGATATAAATTTAATAAAATGTTCACGAAACTGAAATTCAGTGTTAATTCAGTATATTAAAACTCTTAAGTACGTTACTCTTTAAGAACTGAATCACGCGTTCAAAGCAATAAAGACACGTCGTGACTCTTTAAGATTCGACTTAATCTTATCATAAATCTTGTCGTAATGTGAGAGAATCATAATTATTATTTTTGTGCGATGCATAATTTACAGATCTGAACGAAGCATTCGTAGCAGCTTTCGAAAGTGCTCGTTGTTAATGATTCGAAAGAATAAGTTTAAGTTAACAAAGGTCTTGCATAGCTGATCTTCTCAGCTCTTTTAATTAAAGGCAGAGAATAACTCGATATAACTTTTCTTTTAATAGTTTATTAATTTTGCATTACTCATTTGCATTATTAAATATAACTTACTCGTTCGAAAGTCAGATCGGTTTATAATTACGAGTGTTCGCGTTTTCGCTCTGTCGCTACGTAAAAGCCTGATTTAAGATGCTTTTTCATAGTAAACGTGTTAAAGCTATCGAAAGCTGTAGAATGATTCATAATCTTATAACAGATTTTGCATGAGATTTTAAATAATTCTTTAACGATTGAAGTTAACTGCATAAAATGATTTCATAGATCAGATTGCTTATCGTCTGCAGCTTTTTTAAATCAGAGCGAATTAATTATCTTTCTTTAAGTCTTGTTTTAAATACTTTTAATAACAGAAGTTTAAGATTATCATTATCGAAAAGAGTCATCTGTATTTAACGTTCATTAAACATACTCGCTATTCTTTTTTAGCTTGAGCTGTGAAAAATTCTGTTAAATTTTATTAATCGCTTTTTATTTAGTCTTTTTCTTTTCGAAAGAATTCGAATGAATAAATCATTAAACTTAACTTGCGAATTCTTCAGGACGAAGATTACTTAAAGATGATTTAAGCGAATCGAATTCGTCAGACAAATTAAAAGTTGTTAACGAATTAAATATTTTGTAAAATAATTTATATTCACAATAATAATTGTATATAGCGTGAATATAATATATAAAGTGTAATCGATAATGCGAAAAGGTAATGTAATTTATTATCTAAGAAGCAGCGAAAATATTATTATATGTTTTTATTCTTAGATTTCTTAACGTTAAGTTTAAGTTCTTAGCGAGTCGAATCGAGTTAATTCGACTCGAGTCGAGTTATTAATCGAATCGAATTTAAAATGAGCTTAATTTAACTCGAGTCGAGTTAATAATAAATATAACTCGACTTCGAATCGAGTCGAGTTTAAAAAGTAAACCCGAAACTCGACTCGACGATCAGTTTAACGATAGCGCGCTAGTAAGCATCGTAATAATAATAATTAAAATCGTAATCTTATAAAATTTTATGAAGAAATTATAAATTATAATTAGTTACAAGATAATATTACATTTAAAAGACTTTTTTTCTTTTATTCACTTAAAGAGATTTAAGAGATTTTTAATAAGCTTTAAAAAGCTGCGCTTAGCAGACGCGATTAACAAGTGTCTTTATTTTAAAAGAATTAATACAGCTTTTTTATACTAAAGATTAATGTTTTAAAAGAAAAAACAATTATAATAATAGCAAGCGCTAGCTCAGCAATAACGCTTACTAAAGACAAGATTAAATAATTTATTAAATGATTTCAAGTCGTTTAATAAGCTAACGTTTCTTATAACGTATTAAGAATGATTTATTACGATTAAATAGCGAAATGTTAACGATAAAGTCATTAAGAATATTAAATAAGCTGAAGCTTATTCTCTTAATGTTCTTTAGCGATTAATTTTATATATTAATATTATAATAACTGAGTATAATTATAACAAGTTTATTATGTTTTACGTTTTTTATATTTAAACGCGCTAGCGAATAACTAACGAAGTTAATCTTATACGAAATAACTTATTTAATTTTATAATAATTAAAAACGAAGATGAATAAAAAGTAAAAAACATATTAAACTTCAGCTTTTACGAACGAGATAAATGATTATAATATCGTATTAATTAAAAGAAATACGACGTTAATTTACATTAATATAACGTTAATGAAAGTAAATTTAAAGAATGTTAAAAAGTCGTAAATAACTTTCATTAAAGATATTTAACAAAGTTAAAATAAGAACGAAGATTAATTAAACTGTAGCAATGAGAACATTACTAGTTAAAGAAGAAAAGTAATGTTACGATCGTGCAATTTAAATTTAAATTAATTTAAACTAATCATATGAATTTAATCGTGTTAAACTGAGTTAGTTTAATATAAATCATGTTAAATTATTATAAACTAGCTTAAAGTTAATGTTAACACGCTAATAATTTAGCGCGTCTTCGTGAGTATAAGACTTTTCGCGTATTACATCTTTTTTCTTCTTTAGCTTTAAACTTTTAGTTAGAATATACTTATATAATTCGCTTTATGTTAACTTATAATAATTTAAAACAGCATAACGTTATATTAAAAAAACTCTGAATGAATTATTATAAATTATAATTAAATATAAATAACGACTCGATTATTTTTTCTGAATTCTTAAGCTCGTTTTAATTAAAATCTTTTTCTTCGTTAAAAGTTTTATTATTTCATACGAGTATGAAATAACTTAAATTTAATTCTTCTCGTGTATTAAAGATTTTAGCTTAACTTAAATTTAAAAAGATTAACGTTTTGTTTTTTATACATAGTGTAAAAATAAAATCTTTTAATTAATTAATATTAAATTAAAAATGTTAAATGAAAGAAATTAGTTTATTAATTATAAAGATTTTATTTCTTAAAATATTAAAAAGCTTTAATAAAAGATTTCATTTAAATATTACGATTATTTAAATATGTTTAATTATAAATAAATAAATAAGCTTTCGTTATATCGTTTCTGTAATTATAAGATAAAATTAACGAGTAACTTTATTTCTTTTTAAAATAAAGTTTATTAAATGTTCTTTTTTAAGCTTTAAAAGATTAAGAAATATCTGAACGAGAATTTATTGAAGAATTTTATTACTTTTAGTAAGATTTTTTACTTTTCGTTAATATTATTTACTTTAAAGATTAATAAAGATTTACGCTTTTATATTAATTATTAAAAGCTTAACGTTATAATTAAACGAAATCGCTATTACTTATCGTTAATTAAAGAAATAATAAAAAAGATTATGAATTATAAACATTTTATTTAATAAAGTCTCGTTATTATATTTTAATTCTGCGCTAAATCTTTAAAATTTTATTTAAAATTTATAAAAGAAAATCTTATTTTAATACAGCTTTAAGTATTATCGTTAAGCTATGTAACGATGATTAAAATCGTTATACATTTTAAAATTCGCTTAATTAAGTAATCAGTTAAAAGAAAAGCTTTAAGCTTTTTACTTTAAAATCTTCTTTTATTCTTTATTAATCATTAATAATATATCTTTAACTTTTAAAAACGAGTTTAAGAAAATATTTCGCATACGAGAAGCTATGTGCTGAGCGATAGCTTTACTAACTCGACTTTTAATATAAATAATCTTTAACTTTTTAATAAAAAAGTAATTTTTATTTATCTTCAGCTTATTTCGCATTCGTAATAATTAATTATTTACATTCTGCGACGAATCTTTAAACAAGAATGAGTTTAATAATTTAATTAACTTTAATGCTCGAGCTTTTAAAGTTAAAAAACTCTGTTAACTTTAAGTAATTTTTAAATAACGAATAATTACGTTCTTATTTCGTATTTCTTTCGTTAAAGGCGTTTGTTTAACTTTTAACGCGATATTTATCTCGTTAACATTTTTTAACATTTAAGTTATATCGTTATAAGTTTTTATTTTAATATCGTGTTAATAATATATATATTTAATAAAGATAATAATATTATCTGCTTCGTAAATAATTATTCATTTCTTTAACTTTATATTAATGCTAATCTTAATCATTTCGAAATTAAAAAGTAACGTTTTCTGTTTTTTTATTTAATATTTAATAACGCATTCGTGTTTTCTTTTAATGCTGTTTAATTTTATAATAAAAATAATTCTCTTTTAACACTTCGTAATTCGTAACGAGTAATGCTTATTAATTTTAATTTCGTAATTTTAATTATTACGTAAATAAAAAAATTACTAATTAAAGTTTTAATGTTACTTTATTAAACTTTTCTAAGTTCGAGTTTCGTTAAAATTTCTGATTTTAATTTTAAAATAACGCGTTCGTGTTCTCTTATTCTGTATCAGTAACGAGCTCAGTAAAGAGTTAATCTAGAATAGCGCGTTCGTATTTTTTAATTTTATTTTAAAAATTTTTAATTTTTAATTTTTAACGAGCTTTGCGAGCTCGATTTTTAATAAGATTATATAGCTTGTTTTATATCGTTTACACGTTAATAATAAGATTAATAAGCTTTAAACTAATGTTATAAATTAGTATAAAGCGAATTATATAAATGTATTTTAACTAAAAGTTTAAAGCTAAAGAAGAAAGAAAATGTTATACGCGAAGAGTCTTGTACTCACGAAGGCGCGCTAAATTACTAGCGTGTTAACATTAGCTTTAAGCTAGTTTATAATAATTTAACATGATTTATGTTAAGCTAACTTAGTTTAAATTAGTTTAAATTTAAACTACACGATCGTAATAATTTATAATATGAATGAAAAAAGCTTTATAATAAAAATTATTACGAAGCTTTAAATTATGATTTTAAAACTTAAAAAGAAAACTTACATAACTTAATTAAAAAATCGTAAATAAGTTTTATTACTGAAGTACGTTTTATTAACTAATAAATTATTATCTTTTTAAATAATCTTTAAGAGCAAGTAGTTAATAAAGACTTAAAGAAAAGTACTTGTAAATTCGCACGAAGAAATTATTATTAATGATAATAAATAAACTAATAACATTATTAATTTCGTATAAATTAAAAAAGACTTTAATATAAAGACTTAAATTAATTAATAAAAAGAATATCGCATGCTTATAATTAATAATTACGAATTATATATTACGACTAATATAATTACGTACTACATTCAGCGAAAAATCATTTTACTTTACTTATTTTCTTATACTACTTATTTACTTTAATTATTAAATATTAATATTTTTACTTCTTTAATTATAACTTATAAAGCTCGCGTGTAACAAGTTACTCGTTTTAAAGAAAAATATTTAATTAATAAAGTAAACTTTATAAAGCTTTATTAAAAAGCTCGAAAAATCGTAATTATATTAAGTAATATTTAAAAAGTTTAAGTAGTAATAAATCTTTCATTCTTTAATCTTTAAATCATTCTTTAATAGCTTTTTATTAAATAATAATATAATATAATTATTCTTTTTATTACGTCTTTTAACGTTATTATTATTTATATTAACATGAACGATAAGTATTAATAAACGACTTTAACATTAATTAATATAGTAAAGATATAGCAGCTTTTAAAATGAGTAATTAAGAAAGCGATAGCTGTAAAAGAAAGTTTTTAAAAAGTAAGCAAAGCGATAATTTTAATAATGATAAAATCTTTCATTTAAAATATTATTAATTTAAAACTCATGAAACTTAATAAACGAAAGAAGAAAAAGATTCAGCGAATAAAGAATAATTACGATGTTATTAAATTTATGAATTAAATAATTCTTAATTAAAATAAAGAACAAGCGAGTTAAAGAGTAAAAGAAGATGATTCGTGAGCTTATGCGATTAAATTTTAATATTCTTAATTTTAAATTATGACGAAGAAAACAAATTACGATGCTATCGTTTAATTTTACAGCAATCGTACGAACTAGTCTCGTAAAGAAGAATGTTTAGCTTAAAAATACAGCGACTGTAAGCTCAGATTTTATAAAGCGATTTATGATGATCACTCTACGTGTTAAAGTGACGTTTAAAGAGCTGAAACAAGGACTACAAAGCAAGAAAAGGCAGCAGGATCAGCAGAAGCAGCAGGGGCAGCAGCAGAAGCAGGGGCAGCAGGAGCATGTGAACAGAACAATCGACCAATTAGGTCGTGGCATGCGTATACGGAAGCCTTCTACACGATGTATGTAGATAGACCATTTAGCCAAATAATCCGTTGCAGCATTAAGAATAAAAAAAATTTGTTTTTCAGCCCTACTGTAGGGCTGGACGGGATGGGGTATGGACGGAGTGGGGGTGAACCCTTCTACTACTCATTCAATGAGGCGACTCAAATTCTGATTTGTTTCAATCAGTATCCCCGCCATTTCAATAGCATGGAAGCGACGAGAACCACCAAGGTGCTGCAGGGAGAAAGCAGAGGGTGAGATCAAGGCGAACAGCGATATGAAGCTCGAGAGAGGAATAGCAGCTCATTGGCACCGTAGTAAAAATCGAGTATCATGAACATAAGGTATGCAGTGTTTGCTTGATTCTATTCATCCATGGAATGCCCTTTCAGCAAATTGTCCTCGCCATTCAAAGCATCCATTTTCTCCAGTACTTTTTCCAACTTTTTTCCCAACTGGGCCCTTTGTATGCTAATCTCAAAGCGGCTTTTCTTGATGTCCCCCTCTCCTCTCTCTGACCCCCAGGGCTCTTCGGTGCTTGCTACTCTTTTTTCCCCTGGTGCCACTGATAGCGATGATGGCGTCCCCATTAGTTCTGGTGGGGACGAGGAGGAAGAGGGCTCGGGCATGTGCTGCCCTTTCTTTAACTTTCCCTTCTCTGGGGGAATCTCTTGAGGATTTGCGGCTTCTGGTAATTCCTCCTTGCTCGACTGCTTCTCCTTTCTCTTGGCAGTCTTCGCTTGTGCTTGTTGAAAAACTTCTTCCAATTCATCTGATGCCCTCCACGCACTTGGCAAGTCAGGTTTCTTGTCACTGTCGATGAACCACCTTTTGATTTCGCTCTTGATAACAGATTTCAAGTGCTCAATCTCTTCTTCAGGCTCTGATGGAGGGAAAACGGAGCTTATGTTTCTCAGGTCGGCATTGAGGGTCCTTGCAAGTTTGTCGTACTCGCCGGCCTCTCTCATCTCTTTCAAGCTGCGGTGCAATAAATCGTTGCGCTTTCCGTACTTCTTGATTGACCATACTGCCACATCTTTGTTGAGACCAAGATAGCGGCATGCATCAGAGACGGCAGTCAAAGTAGGCGTTTCGTATTTATAGTCTCCACTCTTGTCTGCCTTTGCTTTGTCTCTTTCCTCTTCAAGAAGCACTTTTGCTACGTCAGTCCACCATACTACCGTGCTGAGTGTCTCCGAATTGTCGAATTTCTTCGCTTTTGCTATGTTCCGGAGCTGTTGTGGCACCAGACCCAAGTAGTACCCGTAACGGGCATAGTACTCAATCTTTCGAAGATCGAGGATCTTCTCCTCATACTGTGCGGCCTCGGGGGCTGCCCCAGGCAGCAGAAAGATCTCATTTTCGATGAGAATTTCTAGCGCCTTGACGTGTTTGGTCGCCAGGTGCTTCTCGTTGCCGTCGTTTGTTGTCATGGCCGTCTTGATCTGGTCTTTGAAGGCCGCCATGAAGTGCTGGGTCCGCGGCGAGGTTTTCCGCTGTCTCAAGAAGCCATCTGCATAGACGAGGCTCTTTTGGAGGCGCTCGTTTGTGTATGCGTCTAGTCCCTTTTCAGGCACCGGAACCACAAGGCCCTGGCTTTCGGGAAGGAGCTCCTGAGTACCAGCTCCTGATCTTGTCTTCGAGACGTGGAGATCGTCAAAAGAATCGAGTGGAGACGTCATTGTGAGAGGAGGGTTGGATGATGGCGGAGAAGATAGGGATTGTGAAAAAGAGAGGGGTTGGAGGAAGGTTAAAGGGAAGATGGACGATGCGGAGAAGATGAGGGTGATGGAGAGATGGAGGCGAGGAAAAGATGGAGGTGAGGGAGCAGATGAGGTTCAGTAAAGGAAATGAGTCACCTGGAAAGCTTGTTGCACGTGAATGGGTTTGCTCTTGCAATTAAACCCTCCGCCTCACGAACGAAAGAGAAGTACTTATCGTCAGTGCTGAATGAGTATCTTTATAGATTTGAACTCTTTGCGAAAGAGGACTTGTACGCTCTGAGCATGGGGATGTGTTGTGGAGACAAGCAATGGGAAAGGAAAGAAGTTGAACAAAAGTTGTGTAGCGGAAGGTGCAGGTGGTATCCGTGGCCCAGAGCGGTCTGAGCCAACTTTTAAGCTGCGAATTTAGCTCAGAACGCTCTGGGCCGAACTTTACTTCACAAACCATCTATTAAACTACCTCACAAACTATTTATTAAACTACCTATTAAATCACCTCACAAACCACCTTTCAAACCACGTATTAAACCACCTCACAAACCACCTTCCAAACCACGTACCAAACCACCTTACAAACGACCTCACAAACGACCTACCAAACTACCTTACAAACGATCTATTAAACTACCTCACAAACGACCTATTAAACTACCTTTCAAACCATCTTCCAAACAATCTACACGCGTTAAAATCAGCTTTTACTAACAACACACATATTGCAGAATCAGGTTCTATTAAACCATCTTTTAAATCATTTACACGCGTGAAAGCCAGCTTTTACTAACAATATACATACTGTATATTCATATTTTATTAAATCACCTCTTAAAGTAACTATATATATATTATAATGCAAGTAAATTTAGTTATTTAAATACACTGTATAACGTAAAACCTTATGTAAACGTAATAACATGCGTATTAATATTTAATTTAATAAATTTAATATAATATTTAAGAAAATAACAAAAGTTACAAATCTAGCTCAGAACGCTCAGAGCGTTTAAAGCGTGCAAAAGATAATTAGTAACTGAGTTCAGCTTACGAATTAAAATTTTAGCTCGTAAATTAACACTTACGCAGATTAATTTTAAAAGCTTTAAGTCGCGCTAAGCTATTAAAACTAGCGTTTTTAAATTATTAATGTATTATATTAATTTTTATTTTATTTTATTTTTATAAAACTTTAACTTCGTAAAATTTAATAATTATAAAAATTAACGAATTTTATTATATCGAGATAATCTTTTACTCGTTTAATAAAAAAAATATTTTTTAATCTTAAAAAGTTTAAGCTTTAAGTTTAATTTAACGCTTTAAAAGCATTATAAAGAATAATAAAAGCTTGTTTAATTACGAAATTTAAAAATAATAAATTACTTTATAAAATAATAATAAGATTAATACTTTTAAATATTTAACTTTAA
>JAABUO010003847.1_pt1 | contig 17822 bp, 14 predicted proteins | sample 5559291 | NCBI WGS metagenome assembly JAABUO01 (sample SAMN10711878, study PRJNA513372) | rock metagenome | isolation source: Antarctica rocks | place: Antarctica: Victoria Land, Finger Mt sud | reverse complement strand
TGAAGACGGAACTGAGCCTCAAACTGCCGTGGATTGACTTAGCTTCGTCGTTAATGAAGGATAAGGTGTTCTATGAAAAGGTTTAGTACGTGGCACATTCCTCTGACGTAAGACATACTGCAATCGTGTACACGCCCCATTTGGAGGTCTCTTCACTTAAACTTTTCCTTCGAACGGGCCATTCCAAAGGTACAACACGTTCCGTAGCCACATATATATAGGAATCCGTCTACGCCCCAGATCAGACCTTCTGTCGACAAAGAACTCCTTTGGCGCCGGGAAGTACTTCAACAGTATCCAGCACTTTTATCACTCCGGGGTGCCTCAAGGTTCGCATCTTCCGAACGGCATTTCGAGCAAGTGGCAGACGGGCTGTGTCTGCAAAGACGTCGAAGGAGAATATACTGCACTCGGAGCTGTCTTCCTGATCCACCTAGATTAGCCCTTGGCCACAGATATCCCACAGGGCACATACTCTCTTTGTGCCATTGGATAGAGTCCATATAGAATTTACCAGTGTCACCTTGTCACCGAAAGTGTAAGGAAACGGAGGCCCTTTCGATATGGCGGATGCTACCGCCGATTTCAGGAAGTCCATAATCCCAAGAACAGCGTGCCAGCCAGATTGGAGCTGCCTGTTTGAAGTGGAGTATATTACCAAGCTAGTGGCGAAAATTACATGAATATAGAACACATGTTCGCGATTTCTTCGATCTTGCTCTACTCGTACCATCTGCTCATTATCTATGGAAGCTAACACAATGAAGGTCGTCAACAATTGTGTTGAAGAATTGAGCGGCTTTGTCTGACTCTAAAAATTGTCATCCAATTGGACACTCTCTCGAGGCATCCTACATGTCTCCTACCTAATGGTTTTAGACATTAGTCTGGCTGGCCACTAAAATCGTCCATGTTGCCCTTCATGCTTTAATGGTGCGTCTTCAGAATTCAGCTTTGGCTTAATTTCTTACCAATCCACCTGTCTTCAAGAATCTTATGTCTCTACTCTCCGCGTTTCATTCTGATATTCCTTATATCACATTCTCTCCGTCAACTCGATGTCAATGATGACTCCATGGTAAAAGGTCCGACTGCACTTTATACCCTCATGGTTATGTTCTCCTTGCATACGAGCATCAGCAAGAGTACGTTGAACCCTAGCCTCCACCGCAACCTTATTAGTTGGCATTTCAATTAGTGGTACTATCTACTCTAAGCTGGTGGGTAGACAATTGCTAAATCCGAAATGCATATTAACATCTTTTGAGATGGCTCCACTTTACTTGGGACTTCAATCCTACCTTGCTCCTCAAGGGATTGTCGTCAATGGCAGTGGCGTACATGGTTAACCCCTATAACAACTACAATGACAATGCGGTTGGGATGGCTGTGGGTTCCGCTTAGTCGGTGCTGCTTGGGGGTGGAGAACCTGGAGAAATCGCAGATTGAAGACTTATTAAGAAACTGAAAAGACCTGAGACATCATTCTTGCCTACCTCATGACCTCCTGTTTCTTCAGCACCACGTTTCGTCCCTCAGTACTCAAGAACGTCCCTGGGCTAACTGCGCAAAGGGCAGGGAAACCACGTGTCCGGTATCAGAAGCGATCCTGGAACCCCTTTGTCTTTCTCCAATATGCGGCTTGTTCATTCCTACTAGATACGCAGATTGTGAACAGTCCAGTCAAATTCATATCAAAGTCAATGTTATGATTAACCTCCTATAATGGGTTTCGTTCAATTCTTTTCGGCTCAAACATGCTCGATCAACATCAAGACAAATACGCTGGTCATCAGCTTCCGTGCAACAGGCTAAAATCAGAAAACTACGCTTCCCTCACTCCCCTTGCCATCTCCCGTATCCCTCGCATGACCACCATCAATCCAAGACAGCTCTGCTCCAGCGGTCTAACCTGCGCATTGATTCCCAGCTAGACAACTCAAACACCCAGCCGCATCCATCTTGCCAAATCAATTCTTACAATCAGAATGAAAACCCCGACTTTTGTACACGCGTGCTCCGAGGGTCGGAACTAACGGCTTCTGTATGGTGAACCCACCAAAAGACACCAACAATGCAGAGCAGAGAGAAACTCAATGTGATCCTTCCGATTCTCCTCTTCGTAAAGCGAGAAGAGCGCGAACATCGGTCACATATTGCAGAGCTTCTAACATGGGAATTAGATGTAGGAGGTCATTATCAGTAGGATCGTTGATCCAGCCTTCAATGGGTATCGCATTATCTACACACAAAATATTAGAACAGATATCGAACTCTCCAGGAGCTTTTTACCTTCATGGAATATATAACTTAGAGGGCTATTGTCGAGTATCATGACCTTGCTCAGATCTGGCTCCACAGAGCTGAGATCTTTGATATACGCCCCATTTCTGAAAGTACAATGCTGACGATAGTAGCGTCCCGAGAAGTACTTCCGCTCCTGCTCAAGCCAATCGATGACGGGATCCGCGTATTCCTGTACTGAAGCCGTGAAAACAACAAGGTTGTACCATTTAGAGACTTTCCGGAGAAAGTCATCGCAATGAGGACGTTTATGAACGTAGTAGAGAATGGGATGCTGTGGTCCGATAGTGGCACCGCCATAGCCAACTGTGGCGTTTAGCTTAACTTCCACCATGTGTCCGCTGCTCATTCTTCCGCCTTTCGCAAGGCTATGGATTAGTGTTTCATCTAAATCTATTACTAGTGTCTTTTGTGCAAGTCTAGAAGAGGATCGTGAGTTTGGTTGTGTCGTGTATGAGGGCTGCCGCCTTGGTATCAAGGGACGAGGTGGAGCTGGTGCTCGGGGATATTTTGTCATCCATAACGATGATGCTGGTGATGTCGGAGATTTCAGGTTCGCTACTGTGAGTGCCGTCTGCTCGTTGCTGTCGGTACCAGCTGCGCCGCTACTGGTAGCCTGCGATCCATCTCCCTTTCTCTGTTTACGGCGACGAGCAGTGTCTTCGTTATATAGCTTTATACGAACAGAACGTCTTGCGGGCGTTATATCATCAGAGGAAGACGATCCTTGGGATCTAGCTTTGCCTTGGGGCAATTTTTCGTTCATTTTCTCTTTTCGCCCAGTATCCAGCTCGGAGTCAGAGGTTGCTGAAGAGAAAGAGCTAGTCGTTATCGGTCGACGTCGTATCTGTTTGGAAGTCGATTTCCGACGCCCATTCCGATTGTCTCCACTTGATGTTGTGGAAGGAGTTGCCCGATCCGGAGCGCCGGAGAGGCCTACTGCTTGGGCTGTAGATTTACTCCCACTACGTCTTGGCAAGACTCGACTCAGCTTTCGTACTGGACTGAGCGGTGCGAACTTCCCCTTATCATCGTAGAGACAGGTGACAACGTAGACCCCTGGTGCGCTTAATGTATATAGCAACCATTCAATAGACTCGGCGAGGGCATCAACGAGCCTTTTGGCAAAGGGACGGAGCTTACTGCTCTTTTGAGGTTTCGAGACTGGCGTGAGATCTTCTAATAAAGGGGCCTTCTCAACGACTACAGTAGAGTCCGGCTGAACATCCTCGTTTTTTTCCGCCTCTTCATCTGTTTCCTGCGACTCCTTTCCCCCAAATGTGTTAGAGGTGCCGCCTTTTACATGTTGGCTAGCACTTCGCCTTGGCGGAGAATCAGCATTGCCTTTGTGTATATTACCTTCGCTGAGAGACCGTGCCCGGGGGCTTGGTAAGAATTGTGGTGGGGTTTGGCCGATGACGCGTGCGGATAGGATGTTCAAGGAGTTCATGGTCCGGCCAAAGCCATACAGCTCTCTGCGGCTCCCAGGAGGTCTGTGAAGGATCACTATCAGAATAATTTGGCCTGTGAATGCATAAGTGAAATGTAACTCACCCCGGGGGTATTAATGCACCGCCTGATACCTAGTTGGCCGCAGCCGCTTACGCAGTCGAGCCTGCCGTGTATCAAAGCGGACAGATGGTGGTATTCTTTTGAAAGCCCCGTCCGTCTTCGTTACCTTTGATTCTTTCCACAAGCCAGCTCAATGGCTTTGGGAAAACTGCTTGGGGTGCACGAGATGAGGTGGGGAGTGGAGGCTGGTGTTTCTAGGAAGCTTGGATCCTTGCAACCCGCACTCACTATCAGTTTGTCGAAAGATCTCACCCACGTTTCTTCGACTGCAGCTATGATTCACTCGTGCGAAGGAAGAGACAGTCGGCAGGTTTCCAGCAAGTTAGTCTTTAATGTGACCTTCAATTTTAATCACAGCAACTTAGGCTACTGCAAGAAATGAACGCCCCGAAACCTTCAATATATTTTAACCCCGATTAGTCACTACTGTCTATACTGTTTTTTGAAGAACCTCAAACTTGCACATGAGCAAGTAACAGAACTGAGGAATACAGAGGTCGAACACTATGCCGTCCTCCGCGAGATCAATGACCCCAAGCCTCGCTACTTTCCTACAATCTGTTCGCAGTAGTCCGGTGGAGTCTTCTATCGAAAATCTCATATCGTAAGCAGTTGGATTGGGAGCTATGACCGAAGTAACTTACTGACCTGGGCAGCCTCCTAAAGCGTCGCCAAATCCGGGAGTCAAGATCATGCGCAATAGCAACTGCACATCTCATGCGCCGCGTGGTTGGAGCGTTCAAAATCATCGACTATGTCAGGCTTATTGAAAGAGTACAGCAAGTCGGCCAACGGCTCACGGCAGCTCAGCCAAAAGAGATGGCAGTAGGGAACATCGTGCGTCGAGTGCTGGGTGTTATACGGGACGAGGCCGAAGAAGATCGAGACGGAGAGACAAGCGGGATGAGTGACGCAGGTACTGATAGCCGGCCACGTACACCACGGGAGAACGAAATACGAGCTTCCCAGAAACCAGGTTTGGTTTCCACTATATCAATATTCAGTCCGCTACGGCATGGCGGCATTGAAGCTCCAGAATCTCCAAAATCTAGCATGAGTGCGCTTTCAGAGTCCTTTGCAGCAGATGAGGGCGAACCGCCACTCCGGGCCCCACCTCTTCTATCTCATACCTCGTACGCAGGTCCAACGTCCATGACGACCTCAATGTTTAGCTTGTTATCTCATCCGGCCTCCACTGGAGTATCCCAGAGCGTAACGCCTGGCACGCCTCCCTCCGGAAGCCATACATCCCTCGCAACCCACGCCATGGCAACTCTCAATACCGCCAAAGAGCTCAAGGACGAAGTCATTGAAGGCATTGAGGAAATAATCGACGAGCTGGATCAAGTAGACGACCAGATCGCCGGATATGCACTCGATCACATCCACTCCAACGAAATTGTCCTCACTCACGCAAGCTCCATGACCGTCCAGAAGTTTCTCTTAAAAGCAGCTACCAAGAGAAATTTCACAGTTATCCACGCTGAAGCATTTCCTAACCACCACGAAGCTGTACACTCTACTGTCACAGGCAACCTAAAAGCCAACCCCGACGACGAAATCGGGCCAGAGCTCTTCACCAAATCCCTAACCGCGGCCGGCATCACCGTCATCCTGATCCCCGACTCGGCCGTCTTCGCACTTATGTCTCGCGTCAACAAAGTCATCCTTAACACGCATGTTGTCCTCGCAAACGGAGGGCTAGTGGCAGCCGCAGGCGCAAAAACCATCGCCATGGCAGCACGGAAGCATTGCACGCCGGTCGTTGTACTGACAGGTGTCTACAAGCTCAGCCCAATGCAGCCCTTCGATTTCGACGCCTTGCTGGAGTACGGAGATTCAGGTAAAATTTTTGGGTATGAAGATGGAGATCTGGTGGATAAGGTTGAGGTGGAGAATCCGCTGTTTGATTATGTGCCGGCTGAGTTGGTGGATCTTTACATTACGAACTTGTGGGTAATTTGCATTCTAAGAGGATTTATTCGATGATGCTAACTGTGAAATGTAGGGGTGGACATGCTCCTTCCTACCTGTATCGGATAGTCTCTGATCACTACCGGTCCGAGGATACTCACCTTAATAAATTCGAGCATTATCAATGATACCCCTTGTCTGGCATGATTTCTCTAATGTATCCTCCAACACGTCTTTCCCGCCTCGTTCCGCAACAACATGATTCCAACATGCCCTTCCCTCACTATAAACCTTAAAGATTAAACCTAGTAGTCCACCCTCCATCCTCTTTCGGGTAATGGAAAAACCGGCCCCCAAAGCCGCGTCAGTTGCATGTAAATAGCAGGACTTGGTAAGCAAAGCTGCTGACTGATAAGCTGTTATGGTCTAGAAAGATGAGACAAGGGGGTATTTAAATCAGTTACAAGAGACGGATGTAAAAATTAACCGTGGGCGAATGAGATCATCATCGCGAGAGGGAAAGAGCGACTTTGGAACGATTGAGAAAGCAGAAGACTGTGGCAGCCCAGAAAGCAGCCAGGAACAGAAGTCTACTTAGCAAATTGGGCTTGCCACTTTTCTAGCCCTAAGCAAAGGATGCATCTTTGATCGACCCTCTATACCCGTAGCTGTGATGGAGATGGAGAAAAGTGGTTTGGAACTGGATATCGAGGTTAGATCTTGAGATACTACTTCATGAGCCCTCCATCTATCCTGAGTCGAATAACTAGCTTTGTATATTCATTAGATTCATATTCGCTTTTCTGTGGTTATGAAATTTAGGGGATGTTGTTTTTAAGATTTTCATGTGAGGAGTGATGCTTGAGGGAAAGGGGCAAATGCCGTGGACCAAGCGAGTAGAGCAGGCGAGCATTAGGTAAAAGAAGAATCACTTTCATTGAACGGCTAGAGTGAATTGATAATTATGCCTTTGACTATAAGATGGGCTCCCGCGCTCCCACTTGCAAACTATCCACCTCATCTATACATACTCTAGCGACCTTCTTTTCCCCCACCTTGTCAGACTGTACATCCACGCGCAATGTTGCAAGGTTCGCGGTTAGGTTCGCGAAAGGGGTGACTAAGGATTGTTTAGCTGCGAAGAGTTCATGTTTGAGGAGGTTGCTTTCTTACCTGCTTATTTGTACTTTCACGTGACTATAACTTCTCACGTGTCCCCCTTTAGAAGAAATCTGTTTGGGATAAAGCTATTGTTGTTGTGAAGGAAAGCATGCTGTCATGAACCGAGTCACGCAGAAAAAAGTAAAAGGCATAGTGACTTTAAGTAGAAGATTTATCATATAAACATCAAAGGCTTGGCATCGACATCATCGCTACTCTAATCTAGAGCTCGAGCAATACGTGTTTTGCTTTCCTCCTACAATCCATTCAGCAATCATGTGGTCAAGAAGTCTATTCTCATCGGTAAGCTCAAAAGCAAATGTTTATAGAACAAAACCTCATGATTTTTGTATGAACAGGCGCCCCGAGTTGTGTCTCGACCAGTGGCGCATTTGAGACCACAAATTGTTCGCCTGACACCTTCCCAAATCCGATGCCTATCAGCTCAAACAAGAGCCGCGATAGATCAAGCAGTGGCATCTAAACCAGTCGTGCTATTTATGAAGGGAACACCAGAGACACCGCAATGTGGGTTTTCAAGAGCGAGTATACAGATCCTAGGGTTGCAAGGCGTAGACCCACAAAAGTTCTCGGCGTTTAATGTTTTAGAGAATGAGGAATTGAGGCAAGGTAAGGTTCACATCCCAAGGGTACAACAATGGAATGAAATGCTAACCACTTTATTCTAGGTCTCAAAGAGTATTCGGATTGGCCTACGATACCTCAGCTCTACGTGAACAAGGAATTCATTGGAGGCTGTGATATTCTGATGTCGATGCATCAAAATGGAGAATTGGCAAAAACGTTTGAAGAGAAGGATGTCCTCGTCGCTGGTGATCCGTCTGCAGACGCACCAGCAGGTCATAGCAGGTAGGGAAGTGGACTTGTATCAACATTGACGATACCCATGTGGAGTATAGTACAAATTTCCTTCTTCAGGCCTTTCTGAATGGCATTTGTAGCATTCCATGTTTCCCTTACACTTTGTAGGCCGGGCATATTCTTTGTAGCGATCAATCTCGTTAGTGATAGAGTACCAGAAGTCTATCAAAAGAAGTCCACTAGCTACGAGAACCAAAACCGTGTTTTCTCAATCTACCAAAATATTTTCTTACGATGATGAGGATGTTTGATTCAATTTAAGTTCCACTTGTAATAGCCGAGTACTGGAACGGCTTTGTTTATACCCCGATCAGCTTTCCCTCCATCTAGTGTTCTCGTCCTTTAGTTCATCATGGCAAAAATGCAGCCAACTCGCAAGGCCCAGGCTAAGAAGCCGAAATCCATCTCAATGTCTGGAATCTTCAAAAAAGCTAAGACCTATGCTGGAAAAAAGTCGGCTTCCCGAACGCAGACTATTCTCCAAAAGCTGACTGTAAATTCTAGGACCTTGAAGAAGTCCAAAGCCAAGCACACGTCAGACCATCCTTTAGCTATTGCCTTCTCAGGTTAACTCTACGCATCGATACACCTAAAGCCTACCAACTGATCACTTATCTTTTAGAAAGCATCTCCGACTCCCGCGAACACATCAAGCAACATGCAACGTCTTCCCTAAAATCCATTGGCGATTCTCTCTCGGCACGAACCACCAATATCGACAAGCACTACAAGGAGCAGCTCCAAGCAGCCTGCGAGTCACAAAAGCAGTTCCTTCAGCCACTTCCTGACGAACGACTTCAGTTCACATCCAACGACGGACTTTCCTGCGGTACCGTCGTCCTTGGCGACCGCATAACCAAATTCCACAACGTTATCAAAGCTGAAGAAAAAGTACTCGAGTCTTTACACAAGGAGTGGATGGATTTGCAGAAGGAGATTACGGCTGTCGCTGTAGAGGTGCTGGGAGCGCAGGGGCTTGTGGAACTAAAGACTGGTGGCCTAAAGAACAGTTTTGTGACTAAGGAGCAAAAGGAGAGGGCGGAAGAGCTTGAGGGGGTGAAGAAAAGGTTTCTAGATGAAGTAAACAAGTTGAGTGGGGAGGCGGTGGAGAGGGTGAGGGAAGAGGAGAAGGTATATGGCTGCTTCTGTGCGTTGTATCTTGATAACTTTACTGATTCGTGATGATAGGAGATGAAGATCCGTGAGAACAAGCAAAAGAGGAGGCTGATCGAGTTCTTTACCGAGGAGTACTAGGCGTTGGCGGCGCCTTCACGTTGTTATATTTGCTATCATCGCAGCTTTGGCTTCGTTTGCTGGTAGCATTGCTTTTCTGTCACAAGTAGCCACTATCGTCTACCATTCACCATCATTTACCCTATCACCTAGGTCCAATCTATGTCCCCATCTTGCGCATCCCAACATGTAGTGCATGTATGAAAGGACTCTTGGCGGGGTTATCACCCGAGTTATTAACGAGTTATCGTCAAGCCCTCATACACGGAGCGCGGCGATCCATGTATCGCTATGCCTATACTAAGCACTGAGTCACTTTGTACAAAGTGACTCTTTAAAATTTTCACTTCCGCTCCTTAACAACATCATCATCATCATCATCATGTACGTACGAAAGCTGATCAAGTGTTCTCTTTCATTGCAATCATACTACGTACGAAGCTACGGGACTGTGATTGCTAGTTAACGTCGTACGATATAGGGCTCTCGTCCTTTACGACGCCGCGGCTGCGGTCATTAACGCTCTCGCTCTCGTCGACCTTCAGGTTAATCAGCGATCTCGTCTTCTTGTAAGATAACAACAGCTCGTCATCTTCGCGCATGAGAGATCTTCGTACGCTGTTCTAGCTCTGTCCGAGCAGAATGTTAAATTCGTCTTAAGAGCGATACAATCTTATTAAATAGAACAGCATCGGCTTTTTTACATTAACGCTATTTTAATTCAGTCACGCGAACAAGCTGTTTTAACAGTCTGTACGCAGTGTCGTGATAACTCTGATCTTCGTTTCTTTTCGAAGTGTCGCTTCGTACGAGAACACTTTAAAGAAACGTGCGTTAATTATAAATGACGAAATCATAATGCTCGATGCTTTCTCGTACGAGAATTATTTAAGAATAACGAAAGCGACGACGAAGGATAAAACGAGCGTCGTTCTCGCTCACTCGAAAAGTTAACAGATCGTACGATAAGAAGACTGAGTAAACTAAAGCTGAGAAAAAGAAGACTGTTAAGGGCCGAGACTCGAAAGAACTCTGTAATTCTTTAAATGAGTACGTACGAAGTGTGTTTCTTTATCGTTAACGTTTGTTTTTCAGCACATCTTAAAGCACAGTCATATTATATCTTAAATAATCAGTCTGCATCTCTTCGCGATGCTCAAGACTAGTATCTCTCACACATGATGATAACGAAAAGCTAAGATAGACTATTCTTTCGTACGAAGTTATTACGTGTAATAATTATAATTATAATTATTAAATAACTTTATTATTAATATAAAAGACCTTAAGCCTTAATATCACGAAGTTACTTTCATAGTTTATATAAATTAACATTCATTCTTCTTCGTACGAGTTTTAATTCTTTTATTGCGACTTCGAAAGTCGTACGTCGCTGAATCTCTTTAATGATTATCTTTCTTCGTTCGAAGAAAACTCTCTTTAATTAAGATAATCATTATTTAGCTTCGTACGTAATTTTTAAAGTCTGAATAATCGAGAAAGAGTTTAACTTAAATATTCATTCTCGCTAAAGATTCGAAATCGTGTTAATCGTTTAACTCATAATATGAATAAAAGACGAAGCATTCGAATTTAAGATTTAAGCATTTTTAAAGCCTTTAACGTTAAAGATTGCTTCGTACGAAGAAGGCTGAGTAAAGAATTAAAAGACTTAAGCTTCATTTACAGATTCGAATAAATTAACGGCTTTCGCGTTCATCGTACGAGCTTTTAAGAGAGAGCTCGATGAAGTTTCAGAATCATGAAAAGTAACGAAGACTTTATTTATAAAGAAGTTCTTTAAACGCTCGTGAATTAATTTTAATAAACGATAATTACGCTCTTCGTGATCGTTAACACTTCGTACGATATCTGCTTAACTCATGTTAAGTTAATTAGCGATGTCTGAAACGATTCGTTAAATACGAAGTTCATTTAACTTCGTGACATTAATCAGTGAATCTTTTATCTCGATAAAAAAGTAAAGATAGTTTTCTCGTACGAAGAGCGAATCTTATTACATTAAATGATCAGAAAATACGCGACGTAAAAGAATTAAATTCTGAAAAAGAATCGTACGAAGCTCGTTTAATAATTAAAGAAAATCTTAAGCGACAAGATCGAATCGATCTTTCTCAGCAATAAAAAGATTCTTAATGAGAAGCTCTTCGTACGCAGAGCTTTTTAAAGAACTCTCTTTTAAATGCTAATTAAATTACGCTTGTCATTAATTAACTCACGATTAAACACTTCGTACGAGAAATAACGAAGACTGAATCTTAACTCGAGCGATGTAAAAATCTTTCAAGATAAATTTAAAGTCTGTCATGATTCGTACGAACTTTAACGAAAGATGAGTTAAATAACTCTGTAATAAAGCATTTAAATTTTATCGTTTAACTCGACGTATCTGAGTCTTAAATACGTCGCTTAATTCGGCTCGCTAAGCTTCGTACGATCGCTGATGAGTTTTCTTCAGAATCTTAACATTAACGATCTTATAAATTTTATTCGTTCACTTTAATTAAATTTCGTACGAAAGAGAAGAGACTACGTTCTTTTTTTAAAACACGTGCATATCATATTACTGCTGTCGTCGCTAAAAACGCGAAGGCGACTCTGATAAAACGATTTAACGATAAAAGAAATAAAAGGCAAGCTGAGACATCGTACATAAAAACACGTTTTTATATCGTACGACGATCTCATATTTAATTCGCTCAGACTTATTCATTTTCTCATTATTCAGAATGCAAATTAGAGCCGTATAAGACGTCGATTCTTCGTTTTATAAAGATAAAAAAAAAAGATCAGATAACTGCATCGTACGACGATTCTCGTCACGTAATAACATTATGTGATTTATTAAAAAATTCAGCGCCGTACGATGAGCAAATTTAATTATAACAGATATCGTTCGTCGCTGAGAGTTCTTAATATATTTTCAGATTCAGTAACTTCGTACGACGTTCATTATTTTCTTCTCTTCGTATCGATTTTGTAAAGTGTTCGCGTCGCGATTCACGTACTTCGTTTTTCTTCGTACGTGCTCTTTTCGAGTTCAATCCTTCATCACGGCCTTAAGTTTAACGTCTCGCGAATGCGGGTACGTATTGTATTTAAAGAAAAATTAAAAATTATACAAAGCGATTACAGCCGAAACGTATTCATTCACAGTGTTAATGCTGAGCGTCTGAATGATGTTCTGCCCGCTCTCGCTCTTTCGATCTCGTAGAAAACGACTCGTACGAAGCTCTCGTTAAAGAACTTCGATCTTTAAGAACATCATCAGCTTGTTCTCGCTGACAAGTTAATCGTTCACGAAGCCGTGTTTCGTACAGAAGGCCTGCTTCGATTAACGCTCATTTCGTACGAAAGCAAGGCCGACGTTCATACCTGCCATTCCTTCTGTTTCGGGGAGTAGTTCTTGCTCGTATTGGCCGGCACGCTCGTTTGCGTCAAGGTTAATGCGGCTTGCTCATGTCGATACAGTTCGGCCTCTGTATCGACGATATTCTTCGCGTTCTGAGCGAAGGAATTCATTACATTCTCTAGGACCGTACGATGATTCAAGGCCTGCAAGACTTCGTGCGCAGAACTTTCAGATGAATGCGACCGAGTGACGGAGCAGGCAGGTGGGGCAATGAGCAAATAACTCGATTAATAACTCGCGCTAGGTTATACCCCGAATATTTCGCATGTACGCAGCCAAAAATTAGCCGGACATGCAACATGTTGGGGGGCTCGGCAATAACTCGGCATAACTCAGACCTTTTACTTGTGCCCCTCTATCGGCGTTACACGCCCTTCCATGCCAATAGCGATTTCGTCACGCCCTACGACACAACCTTACTAGAACTTCATTCGCCTCGACGTGGTCCAACAAAGTCTTTGAGGGAAAAGTACAAGGATTTTTGATATTCACTGGCTCGCTGCCCACCATGGAACCTTATCACAAGCCCCAGTGACATCGGGCGTGGCCGGGCTGCTTTTCCATTGCTAGTTTTTCTTGCTAGGTCTATTAGCCTCGGTAGGATCAGCAAGGAGAATTGTAACAACCTGCCAGGTACTTAGAGAAAAGTTTGCCCCATTTGCAAAAGAGAATCTTCGTCCAATCCCAGCTAGTAACGTAGAGATTATACAAAATTTCATAGCCATTGTTCCCTACCCGTCTTTTTTTCTAATTGACAATCGGCGGTGTCTCTCCTTATCAGTTGACACCCGAACATGTCCCCTTCCGCCGTAACCCCACCTCAGAGCACCGCCGAGCTCACAAACGCAGGCGTCAAGCATGATATCGAACATTCTGCACCCTCGATGAGCACCAATGGCTCCTCCAACCTCCATGAGCTTGACGCGTCCAAGCTGATCTTCACTCGCAACCCGGATCCAAGACCCCTCCCAGAATCCAACTCCCCAGAGGTATGGGCGCAAAATGTGTACGTCCCCCTCCGCGACACTCTGCTTCCGTCAATTCTTGATGCTCTGTCCTTAGATGCACCGACCACATGATAACAGTCTCCTGGAACTTCAAAACCGGCTGGGCCGCCCCCGAGCTCCGCCCCTACGGCCCCCTAACCCTTATGCCCACCGCCTCCGTCCTGCACTATGCAACCGAATGCTTCGAAGGCATGAAATTCTACCGCGGATACGATGGAGGCCTTCGCTTGTTCCGCCCTGACCGCAATTGCCGGCGTATGCTCAGCAGCGCTGCGCGCATCGCCCTACCAGCATTTGATCCGACTGAGCTGCAGAAATTGATTCAAAAACTTGTCAGTGTAGATGGTGGGAGATGGCTGCCAAAGGGGAGGCCGGGAGAGTTTTTATATTTGCGACCCACGATGATCGCGAATGGGGCGGGTTTGGGGGTCCAGAAGCCAAAGGAGGCGTTGTTGTATATCATAGCCGTCTGTTTCCCGGCTTTTGACGGGCCAAGCGGAACGCAGAGGATGGATCCGACGCAGGTTGTTAATGGCAACGGGGATGCGACGGTACAGGCGAAGAAACCGGGGCTGAAGTTGTTGGCTAGTAGAGAGGATATGTTTCGAGCATGGCCTGGGGGTTTTGGGTATGCGAAGCTTGGGGCGAACTATGGGCCAAGTCTGATTGCGCAGGCGGAGGCCAAGGCGAGAGGTTTCGACCAGATTCTGTGGTTGTTTGGGCCGCAGTGTGATGTCACCGAGGCGGGAGCAAGTAACTTCTTTGTAGTGTGGAGGACGAGAGAGGGGAAGATGCAGCTGGTGACTGCACCGCTACAAGATAAGACTATCCTCGACGGAGTAACGCGAGGGAGTATTTTGGAATTGGTGGAACAGAGATTGAGCCGCGGTCCAGCCGATCTCGGGATTTTGGAGATTGTTGAGAGAAAATACACCATGGGAGAGATTGAGGAGGCGGCTGAGGAAGGGAGATTGGTGGAAGCATTTGCTGCTGGAACGGCGGTACGTTCAAACTCCTTACTTTGGACGGTGGGCTTATACTGACGGGTTTCCAGTTCTTCGTTGCGCCAGTATCTCTCATCCATTTCCGAGGGAAGGACCTAGATATACCTCTTTCGGAGGGCACTGCGGGAAAGTTTTCCGCCCTGATCAAGACATGGCTAAAGAATATCATGTATGGAGAGGAGCGCCACAAATGGGGAGTCGTAGTAGAGGAAGCAAATTCGAAAGCTTAAATTCCCGTTGGGTCTAGATAGATATAGGTTTTAACTTAAGTTTTAAATTTGTAATCATGTAGCCGGCTGTGCTCAAACGAGCAAGTCGGACATCGTGTGGACACCAGTTGGCACGGGCTGGTCTCTTGTCTCTTCTATTCTCACCGTTTGAGATGCGAAGGATCCATCTCGCGGGTATCTTGTGGCCGTTGGATGTCCATTAGGTTTGTGTCGACGCGAGGCTACGCGAGTTTGATGGATCTGCAACCAAGACGTAATCAAAGCCGATCATCTGCGTTTTGGTTGCCTGATGTGCTGCCAACATCACGTCCCTATCGAGCTCTAATAAGCTTTGATAGCTGTCGTTGTATTTCCATGACTTCTCCCCTGCCTTAAGATACTTCTGGAAGTAGCTATAGCATTACTGGGAAGCTGCTAGCAGAGACATCAAACGTGTGAGACTGAGGAGAGTCGAGAAAACTCATGCAGGCCTTCTTGGGTCTAGCCCAGCAACTTTGGTAGCAGAACTGTAAGACTTGACATAGGTTCGAATGATATAAATCTCGAATGTCTCACCTTCGTTCTCAGGAAGTTCATGTAAAATTCAATGCCAGTAAGGATTGAGTCTTTACATTAGGCCTCCTAATACAACCTTTCCTATACCGGCCATTTCGCCTTTAGCTCCGCTCCTACTAGCATCTTCGAATTCTTTGACAATACCCACAACAATGACTTTTCGAAGTCTAGCGTCTGCTTTAGCAAATATCTCACCAACTCCAGGAACACACATCGTAGGCGAAGAGACAAGACTCATGATCCGAGTGTAGCAATCTATCAAGACATCACAAAGCGTGGCAAACGTTTCAAAAAAATCCGGGTCGAAAGGCAGTGATGGCGTGAAAAGATGTGTGTATTCCTCGCCCGGCAGCAGCTCCTGCTCACTCACAGGGAATGACGATGCAGACGAGGGACCTCCACCTGCCCCACCACCAGCCATGGATTTCAGTTCTGCGGGGTCACTTGAGCTCATTGGGAACCCGATCTCGGCGGCCGAGCTCGTCCGACGACCTTTCGTACTTGCATGCGTTGCACGCTTGAACATTTGTGGTATCCTTGCACGCGACAAAGAAGACGCAGACGAGCCCTCTGGAGGATGAATCTGTTGATACGACTCGAATTCGAGCAAAAGTGCGTTGAGAGCGCGGAGGTATTCCAAGGGATTCGAAGCATTCAAGTCAAGGATGGTAGGCAGAGAAAGGCCAAGTAAAAGGTAGTTCGTGGCGCGGCGGGCCAGCTTTCTGACCTCAAAATAAGGTAGTTTGGCCAAGTCGGCTTTGCTGAAGAGCAGCGTATTAAACCAATATACTCGGCCCTCATGTCTGCCATAGAGTTTAGTATGTTCTGACGCTCGAAGGGTTGCACGAGGCGCCGGCTTGGGAACCGTCGAATGAAGACTTACGCCTTTCTCAAATAATCCAAGGTTGATATTCGTTTTGACGACATGTCATGTATGTGCTGATATATCATGCTCGGGTTTTGCAAACCTCCAGCAGGAGCAGATGGAAAGGCAGGATTCGGCAGCGGCGCGGCGCTTCCCGCCTGCCCGAAATTTCCACTGGAGTAATTTCCATTGGGGGCTTTTCCATGGTCAGATCGGAAGTTGGCGATCATTGTGCTAGACCTGATTGACGAACGAAGGAATGTTTATGATGGGGAAATGCGTGCCGGTGGAAAAAGGAATAGGTGTTCGATCTTTTGCAAAATTTCAAGCGTCTCCATATCCCTCAGTCTCACAAGTTGTAGCGTAGCTTTGATACATCCACTTTGAAGAGTCATGTAAGGCTCTGACGCTGGCGTGGGGAGCGGAGGATTGTCGAGGCTATCGCATGTCAAACCAGAGCGGCCGGGTCCAGGCCGTCTCTTCTGCCAGCCGAACTGATGGAATTCAACCCCCGGATCAAGAAAAACATTATGTACCAAAGGCAGTCGAACAAAGATAATGTCCTAAGATAATCATACACCCCTAGCGGAGTAATCCTCTACCCCTCGCAGGCCCGAAAAGACTCTTCCTCCCTTGTCCATCCTGTCACGTATCAATCTTGAAGCGTTTCGCTTAAAGAAGCTTAAACGGACTCTGACATATGCGAAGCCCTAAGGAACAGGTGCGCAGTATTCGTTCCTCGGGGATATCTAAGCAGTTCTTGCTTCCATTTACACTGGATCTTGATCACGATTTCTGGGGCCTTGCTGCATCCGAGTCTGAAGCTCAACAGCTATTGCTGAACACTTCTCTCTAACCCTAATTTTGGGTCACCTTCTACAACCAATTCAAAGCACGCAAGATGAACAAAGACCCCTCCCTCAATATACCAGCAAAGGGCCAATGGCCTGTAGATCCCCAGGAACACGTCCCAATATCTAAGGATCGGATCTGGGTTGACGGATGCTTTGATTTCAGTCATCACGGTACGCCAGTCCGAGATTTTATCAAGCCCAGAGGCTGATCGGCTTGCTAAGGACATGCTGGAGCCATGCTGCAAGCGCGGCGACTGGGGAAAGAGCTACTAGTTGGTGTTCACTCAGACGAGGATATCGTGGACAACAAAGGCCCTACAGTCATGACGCTGAAGGAACGGTTCGTTCCCTTTCGGCGTGGAGCTAGCAAGGTAGCTTACGCCTGACGGCAGTGTCTCCGCCGTTGATGCCTGTCGGTGGGCTTCTCGCTCCATCCCCTATGCGCCGTACGTTACCTCGCTCCCTTGGATATCACACTATGGCTGCCACTACGTGGTGCATGGCGATGATATTACGTCCGACAGCAGGGGGGAAGACTGCTATAGGTATGTCAAGGCAGCTGGTCGATTTATGGTGGTAAAGAGGACGCCAGGGATATCGACGACCGACTTGGTAGGACGTATGCTTCTGTGTACAAGGAACCACTTCGTCAAGTCTTTGCGTAAAGTCCTCTCTGGTGACGAGGGATCAGGAAGCGCCGAAGAGCGCAAAAGGCTCGGCGAAGAGATGACCCAGAGGATCAGAGATTACGCCACAAACGAATCTGGTCTACAACCCGGCCCTCAAGTCCTAAGCTGGACGGCCTCCA
>JAABUO010003842.1_pt1 | contig 17837 bp, 20 predicted proteins | sample 5559291 | NCBI WGS metagenome assembly JAABUO01 (sample SAMN10711878, study PRJNA513372) | rock metagenome | isolation source: Antarctica rocks | place: Antarctica: Victoria Land, Finger Mt sud | reverse complement strand
TGACGGCGAGTGGCGTCCTGGTCAACTCAGGGCAAAGGACGACCGATAAGCGAGTGGCGGCGAGGTCGGTCTAGATTTTGTTTGACGCGAGACGGGGTTGTCGATTCAAGGATGCGATGGATCGCGCCGCCCTCGACAAGCTCACGAAAGATGACCTGATCGAGCTGATGCTGGCTCTGGAGGCGCGTCATGCGGCGGAGATGGCGTCGTTGCGACAGCGGATCGCCGAACTGGAACACCAGGTCGGGCTGAACAGCGGCAACAGCGGCAAGCCACCGTCTAGCGATGGGCTGAAGAAGCCGCCGCGGGTCGGCAACCTGCGACAGCCCTCCGGCAAGCCGAGCGGCGGGCAGCCCGGCCATCCGGGCAAGACCCTGCGTCGCACCGAAACTCCCGACGCCACCGTCGATCACTACCCGCAGGCCTGCACGGCGTGCGGCACGGCGCTGACCACGGCGATGGCAACCGACCATGTTGCCCGGCAGGTGTTCGACCTACCCGAACCGCGGCCGCTGATCGTCACCGAACACCGGGCGCACGCCTGCCGATGTGCGGCCTGCGGCAGGCAGACGCGGGCGGATTTTCCGGCCGGGGTCACCGCGCCGGTGCAGTACGGCACGCGGGTCGCCGCCTTCGTGCTCTATCTGCTGCACTACCAGTTGTTGCCCGAGAAACGCCTGGCCGAGGCGATGGCGGATCTCTTCGGGGTGACGCTGGTCACCGCGACCATCGCCCGGATCAGTCAGGAGGCTGCCCAGCGCTGCCAGGGCTTGGCCGATGCCGTGCGCGACCACGTGGCCGCGGCACCGCTCAAACACCTGGATGAGACCGGCTTCCGGATCGGTGGCAAGACGCAGTGGCTGCACATCGCCTCCACCGTCCTGCTCACCTTCTACCGCATCTCACCGAAGCGCGGCAGCCTGCTGGCGAATGTCACCGGTATCGTCGTGCATGACCACTGGAAGCCTTACTACACGCTGGCAGGTGTGCTGCATGCGCTGTGCAACGCGCACCACCTGCGGGAACTCAAGGCACTGATCGAGATCGAAAAGGAGGACTGGGCGCGCCGGATGCAACGCCTGCTGCGCCGCGCCTGCCACGCCACCAATCTGGCGCGCGACCGGGGCGTGCCGCTCAAGCCGTCCCTGATCGCCCGCATCGAGCGATGTTACGATGCGATCCTCGCCGAGGGTCTGGCATTCCATGCGGCACAACCCGCGTTGGTCTGCGCCGCAGTCGCCGCCCAGCGCCGTGGTCGTCCAGCGCGGCGGGTTGGCCACAACCTGCTGCTACGCCTCAGCACTCGCAAGCCAGACGTGCTCCGCTTTCTTACCGACCCACGGGTGCCCTTCACCAACAATCTGGTGGAGCGCGACGGGCGGATGATGAAGCTGCGGCAGAAAATCTCCGGCGGCTTCCGCTCCGAAGCTGGTGCCGAGGATTTCGCCGTGATCCGCTCGCTCCTCTCAACCGCGAGGAAGCAAGGCTGGGACCTGCTCCAGGCCCTGACCAGCGATCCCAGGCACCTGATTGCGCGCCTCAGGCTGGCCTGATTGCCGCCGCTGACACCTGGGCAGTAACGGATTCTCTTCAACGGACCTCAAGGTGTGGAGCTTGGTGGCAGCTCTGTGAGCATAACGTCAGGCTGAGCGTTGGCAGTGCCCGTTTTCCCGTCCGGCAATCAAAGTGTCCGCTTTCCCGTCTGCCGTTCAGGGTTGGCGGACACTTTGGGGGTGCCCGCCTGGGGTTCGTTTGACGGACAGTCGCCTTCACATCGGCTTGGCGTCCGCCTACTCCCCTAGGTCCTGGTTCAGAGGCGAAGTGGCTGCCTTCCATTGCGCCAGGCGATATGGTCATCTGGCTATAGCGCTTTGGGAGATGACATGCCGGCCCTGTCCCGCGTGCCGGCCCTGGCGCACAACATCCCGGCTGCGTTCGGCGGCGGCGCCGTCATCGGTGCACTGGGCGGGTTGCTTGGACTTGGCGGCGCCGAGTTCCGGCTTCCCTTGCTGATTGGCGCGTTCCGCTTCGCCGCGCTGGAAGCCGTCATCCTCAACAAGGCCATGAGCCTGGTCGTGGTCGCGTCCGCCTTCCCGTTCCGGGCCGGGACGGTCCCGTTCGGGGAGGTCGCGGCCCATTGGCCGGTCATCGTCAACCTGCTCGCCGGCAGCCTGCTCGGCGCGTGGCTCGGCGCCGGTTGGGCCACCCGGCTGAAGTCGCAAACCCTCTACCGCGTGATCGCGGTCATGCTGGTGCTGATTGCCGCCGTTCTCCTGCTCGGCCACAGCATGGGCGGGTCAGGCGCGATCTTCACTGGGGGCACCCAGGTAACCGCAGGCGTCGCGGCCGGGTTCGGCATTGGGATCGTCGCCGCGCTGCTGGGTGTGGCGGGCGGCGAGCTGCTGATCCCGACGCTCGTGCTGCTGTTCGGCGCAGACATCAAGCTGGCGGGCAGCCTATCCCTTGCAGTGAGCCTGCCGACGATGGTCGTCGGCTTCGCCCGCTACAGCCGGGACCGCAGCTTCGCCGTGTTGAGCCAGAACCTGCGGTTCGTGCTGGTGATGGCGGCCGGGTCCATAGCGGGCAGCTTCGTCGGTGGCAAGCTGCTGGGAGTCGTACCGACGCCCGTGCTGCTGCCGTTGCTGGCCGCGATCCTTGTAATTTCAGCGGTGAAGGTTTGGCGGCACTGACTGCCCGCCTGGGTTGGTTTGACACATAGGGCGGGGTCAGGATCTGCGCCGTGTAATTCCGTGCCGGCCAGTTGAGGCCAACCCAACATTCCAAAATACGCCTGAGGTGGTCCAAGACGGCGGGCTGTGGCAGACCGCTTGCAACGAAGCGGCGAGACCGAACCTTTCCACCCACAGTCCCGCCATCGGCAGGAAGGACAACCCAATGATGAAGCTAAGCGCGCGCAACCAGATCAAGGGCCGCATCACCAAGGTTGAGAAGGGCCAGACTACGGGCCACGTTCACATCGACATCGGCAATGAGGTCACCATCCACGCCTCGATCACCAACGAGGCCATTGACGACCTGGCACTCAAGGTCGGTGACGACGCGATGGCGGTCATCAAGTCGTCGGACGTGATGGTCGCCAAGTAGGAAGGTTCCCATGCAGGCCAGCCGGATCGCACTGGCGTTCAGCCTTGCTGCCCTGGCCTGTTGGGGGGGCGCGCCGTCCCGCGCCGCCGGCCCAGCACCGGCTGGCGTGGCTACGCCGGGACCGGCTGCGGACGCCGGCATCGTCGTCAGCGGGCCGGGAGGTGACTCGACGCTTACAGCCGAGGCCCTGGCTGCGTTGCCGTCCGTGCCGGTTTCCGTGCCGGCGGGAACCGCGCCGGGCGCACGCGGCCGGACCTTCGAGGGGCCGCTGCTCTGGACGGTGCTCGCCCATGCCGGTGCCGTTGACCCCAGCAAGCACCAGGGCAATGTGCGCGGTACCGTCGTGCTGACCGGCCAGGACGGCTACACGGCAGTGCTGGCACTAGGCGAGCTGTCGCCGGAGTTCGAGGGCAAGCCGGTGATCGTGGCGCTCCGCATGGACGGGCGGCCGCTGGACCCGGGGCACCTGCGCGTGGTCGTGCCCGGCGACAAGCGCGGCGGGCGCGGCGTGCATGACCTGGCCCGCATCGGCGTTGCTACGGCAGCCCCGGCACCGCAGCACGCAGCGCACTAGCGCCGGCATGGTCCGGGAGAACGAGGTGCGGGCGGCCGAGGTCGCGGTCGAGCCGCCGGCCGCCACCGATGCCGGCCTGGTGTTCATCGGCCGCATCCGCACGCCGTGGACGTCCCGCATGGAGGCGCCGCGGCAGGGTAGGCACGACGGCCCCCTATGCCGGATCGAGGTGTTCGAGCCTTGGATTGCCGCGCTGGACGGCTTGCAGCAATACGAGCGGGTGGAGGTGATCTACTGGCTGCACCTGTCCCGCCGCGACCTGGTGCTGCAAAGCCCGGCCAGCGACGGCACCGCCCGCGGCACCTTCTCGCTGCGCTCCCCGGTGCGGCCCAACCCGCTCGGCACGTCCATCGTCCGGCTGGTCGGCATCGAGGGCGCGACGGTGCTGGTGCGCGGCCTCGACTGCTTGGACGGCACGCCGCTGCTGGACCTCAAGCCGGACCGTTGCCTGTTCACGCCCATCGCGCCGCCGCAGGCCGGCGACTTCCAGACAGGCGACGTCCCGGGCACGCCGTAGCGCATCCCTGTCAGGCGCCGGGCGGTCTGGCGAGTGCGTCGTCGAGTGCTTGCAGTTCTGCGTCCACTGCCGTCCGCGCCGCCTGCTCGATGGCCCGGTACCGCGCCACCAGCGCGGTGCCAGAAGAGGTGAGGCTGGCGCCGCCGCCGCCCTGCCCGCCGCCGCGTGTCGCCACCACGGGATCGCGGAAGGTCCCGTTCAGCGCGTCCACCAGCAGCCAGGCCCGGCGGTAGCTCATGCCCATCGCCCGGCCCGCAGCCGAGATGGAGCCGGTCTCGCCCACCAGCTCCAACAGGCGGACCTTGCCGGGGCCAAGCGCCCGTTCCTTGTCGAAGTCTATGCGGAGCGTCAGCCGGGCCATGCTGGTCACATACCAGTGTTCGCGGCCGGGTGCATTCGGGGCTGGCGCCTGCGCTATATTCTGTTGAATATGACGGTGCCCTGAATGGAGGCCCGGCATGGACGGCACACCGGATATTGCGACGGACGCAGCGGCTACGAGTGAACTGGTCGGCGAGTGGCTGACCACCTGGTCCGTGTCGCCCGACGGCAGCCGGGCGCGGCTCGGCTTCGCGGACGGCACGGGACGGCCCTGTCGCATTGACCTTCCGGTAGAGGCGGTCAGCGGCTTGCTGATGACCTTGCCCCGCGTGCTGCAAGCCGCGCTGGACCGCCGCGGCGACGGCAGTGCCCGCGTCGTGCAGCCGCTGGACACCTGGCAGTTGGAGCGAGCGGCCGATCCGGGGCGGCTGATCCTGACCCTGTCCACGCCGGACGGGTTCAGCGTGGCCTTTGTGTTAGGGGCTGACGACCTGGCGGCGATGGCCGAAGCCGGGCAGCCGCATCGGTCGGGCACGCCCTTACCGGCCCGGGTGGTGAACTGATGCGCGCCACCCCCCGCCTTCGCCGTATCCTGCTCGGGGCGGCTTTGCTCCTTGCCAGTGCCGCGCCGGCGCTGGCGCTGGATGCCACGATGGGCGGGCCGCTGCGGGTGTATGCCGCCGGCAGCCTGACGGGAGCGTTCAACGCGCTGCTGCAAGCGTTCGGCATGCCGCCGGGCGAAGCGTCGCAGCCCACCTATGGCCCGTCCGGCGTTCTGCGGGAGCGGCTAGAACGGGGCGAGGCCGCGGACCTGTTCGCGTCAGCCGACATGGGCCAACCGCGCCGCCTGGCTGCTGCCGGACGTGGCACGCCTGTGGTGCTGTTCGCCCGCAACCGCATGTGCGCGCTGGGCCGGGCGGCGCTTGGGATCACGCCCGCCAACTTGCTTGACCGGCTCATGGACCCGGCGGTGAAGCTTGCCACTTCCACCCCCGGTGCGGACCCGGGCGGGGACTACGCTTGGGCGGTGTTTGCCCGCGCCGAGCAGGTGCGGCCGGGCTCGAGGGTCACCTTGGAGCGCAAGGCGCAGCAGCTCGTGGGTGGCCCGAGTATGGCGCCGCTGGTGCCGGGCCAGGGACCGAGCGAGGGCGTATTCCTGTCCGGGCGGGCCGACGCGATGCTGGGCTATTGCAGCGGCGCCGCAGGGCTGCAGCGCACCATCCCGGACTTGGTGGCCGTGCCGCTGCCGCCGGAGCTGGAGGTCGGCCCGGAGTACGGCATGACGGTGCTATCCGGCAGCCCGGATGCGGCGCGCTTCGCCCTGTTCGTGCTCTCTGAGCCGGGCCAGGCCATCCTAGCGCGGCACGGGCTGGTTCCCGTGACGCTGCCGGCGGGCAAGGAGGCGCGGCCATGACGGCGCGTGCGCGATGGGCGCTGAGCCTGGCGGTGCTGGCAGTCCAGGCTGGTCCTGCCCTGGCAACGCCCACGTCCAGCTTTACTGTAGCGGGTGCGGTGGATCGGCCGGTCACCCTCGCGCTGCCGGACCTGCAAGCCCTTCCGGGTCAGACGGCAGCCGTCACCTACGGCACGGGGCGCGGCCCGGTGTCGGCCAGCTTCACCGGCCCGACGCTCTGGTCCGTGCTGGGCCAAGCCGGGCTGACGCCCGTGCCCGCCGCCCGCAACAGCACCCTTCGCAACGTCGTGGTCGCCACAGGAAGCGACGGCTACGCGGCGGCGTTCTCGGGCGGGGAGCTTGACCCGCGCTTCGGCGGCAGCCGGGTGCCTACGCTGGTGGCCTACGCCCAGGACGGCCAGCCGCTGGGCGCCGACGGCTTCGCCAGGGCCGTGGTGCCCGGCGACGCCGCGGGCGGGCGCTACGTGTCCAACCTGGCCCAGCTGGACGTGGTCCAAGCTCCGTCCAACCCGTCCCGCGGCGGCGGCACGTCGGTCAGTTTCACCCTGTCCGGCCTGGTCGCCACCCCCGGCACGTATTACGCAGCCACGCTGGCCGCCCTGCCCGCCACGACCGAAAGCGTGACCTACACCGCTGGCGGCCGGCCGGTTTCGGCCAGCTTCACCGGTGTTTCGTTGTGGACGCTGCTGACTGCGGTCGGGCTGGTGGCGGATCCGGCGGTCAAAAACGCCGAACTACGCCAATACGTGCTCGCTACCGGCAGCGATGGCTACGAGGCCACGTTCTCCCTGGGCGAGTTGGACCCGCGCTTTGGCGGCGGCGGGGCCGCGGACCTGGTGGCCTATGCTCAGGATGGCCAGCCGCTCGGCGCGGACGGCTTCGCCCGGCTTGTCGTGCCCGGTGACCTGGGCGGCGGGCGCTACGTCAGCAACCTAGTCAGCTTGCAGGTACTTGACGCAACCGTAGTGCCGGAGCCGGGCAGCCTGGCACTGGTGTTGGCGGGGCTGACTGGGGCCGTCCTGCGGCGGCGCATCCAGCCGTCCGCTGGCTGAGCCAAAGATCGCACGCTGCACAACCCCAACTGGAGACGTCGCCGTGCTGCGCAGAACACTGATTGCCGGTCTTCTCGCCTGCCTGCCCCCCTTCGCCGCCCGTGCTGCAGAGCCGGTCACGGTGTTCGCGGCCGCAAGCCTGACCGACGCCATGAAGGACGTGTCGGCAGCCTGGCAGCAGGCCGGGCACGCGCCTTTGCGGCTGACCTTTGCATCCAGTTCGACCCTGGCGCGGCAGGTGGAGCAAGGGGCGCCGGCTAACCTGTTCGCTTCCGCCGATCAGCGGTGGATGGACTACCTGGCACAGCGGAACCTCATAGCGGCCGACACCCGCCGCGACCTGCTGGCCAACCGGCTCGTGCTTGTCATGCCCAAGGACCAAGCGAGACAGGTCGTGGTCGGCCCGGGTCTCGACCTCGCCGCCCTGCTCGGCCCGAACGGGCGCCTCGCAACAGGCGACCCGGCGCACGTGCCGGTCGGCCTTTACGCCAAGCAGGCGCTGACCGCCCTGGGCCTATGGTCAAAAGTGGAACCACGTTTGGCCCGGGCCGACGACGTGCGCAGCGCTCTGTTGCTGGTCGAGCGCGGCGAAGCGCCGCTAGGTATCGTGTACGCGACCGATGCCGCCGTCAGCGCCGGCGTGACAGTCGCGGGCATCTTCCCGGCGGGCACGCACGACCCGATCACCTACCCGTTCGCGGTGACGCGGGACGGCGACACGCCAGAGGCCCGGGCGCTGCTGCTGTTCCTGGCCGGGCCGGAGGCGCGGGCGATCTTCGCGCGGCGCGGCTTCATGGCCGTGGAAGCTCTAAAACAGAACTGACCGCTGTCGGATATTCAGAGCGCAATAGACTCCGAAGCTACGCCTCAGCCCGGTGCAGGGCGATGCCGCCGATGACGCGATTAGTGGGACCGGCCAGGCCGGCATCACTGATCGGTGGGCAACGTCACGGGCCTGAACCCGTGGTCGGCCATGATCTTCTGACCTGCTGGGGAGAGGATCGTCAGCGCCAGCAGCGCCGCATCCGGACGCGCATCCTTCAGCACCGCAAGCCCATACTCCGGGCCGATCCAAAGGTCGGGAGGAAGTTGGACCAGCGTTGCGCCCGGCAAGAACCGCGCATAGCGGTTGCGGCCAGAGCAATAGACGATGCTTGCGTCCACCTGCCCGTCCAGGACAGCATCCGCGTCGATGTCGCCGAATTTCGGCGGAGGCGACCCCGGTGGGTTGTCCAGCACCACAGCATGCGCTTGCAGCGCGGCGGCGCTGCCCGGCCGCATCCGCTCGATCATCTCGAACAGGCGTACGGTGTAGTCACCCAGCGGATCGACCTTGGGCGGCGATATGCCGACCCGGATACCCGGCGCCAGCAGCTTGTCCAGCACTGTCTCCGTCGTCGCGCCAAACTTGGCGGGCGAGAGCACGCAGACGGTGTTGCGCACGAACACGGCCATAACGCTCGCACGGCCATCCTCTACGAGCTTGCGCGCGTGGCCGACATCGGCCGAGGTGAACAGGTCCACCCGCTCGCCCTTCTCTATTCGCTCGCGCATCCGCCCCGACGGCCCAAACTGCGTTGCCACGGCGATGCCGTGTACCTGGCCGAACTCGGTTGCGATCTGCCCAATGGCTTCGCGCAGGCTTCCGGCCCCGTACACCACCAGATCATCGGCCCGGGCCGGCGCTTGCAGCATCGTCAGTACGGCCCAGTCACCTCATAGGCCGAAAAACGGCCAACTCGTAGAACGGACTGGAAACGCGCTGCGCAATTGACTGTTGCCATTGATGGCCTGATTGTCTGGCGGACAGCCGGAGAAGACGATGTCTGTGGCAGGCGTTTTGGACGTGGACGGGACCCTGGCCGCGCGCTGGAGCCTCGGCTTTGAGGACCTGGCGCTTCTGAATGCCAAGCCGGTCGGCACGCGGCTCGGCTTTGCCGCACAGCTTCTGATGTATCGCACGACAGGGCGGTTTGGCCTGGCGGCCAGCGAATTTCCGGGCGCAGCAATTGCGTATCTGGCCGAGCAGATCGGAGCGACGGCTGCAGATTTGGCAGGTTATGACTGGCTTGGCCGCTCCGGACGCCGCCACCGCGCCGAAATCCTGGCTCACCTCGGGTTCCGCCGAGCCCGGCAGCAGGACATGCGCGATGCAGCCGCCTGGACCGGGTCCGACCTGTGTCCGTTGGGACTGCCGTCATCCGAGCTGATGGAGCGTCTCCTCGGCTGGTTCGTCGAGCGCCGGATCGCGGCTCCCGGCGAAGAGGCCTTGGGCGCGCTGATCATCACTGCCCGCCGCACGTTCGAGGACAAGGTGCTGGAGGCGATCGCCTCGTCCTTGTCGCCCGAGCATCGTCGCGGGCTCGACGCATCGCTTGCTGATGAGGATAGCGCGACCAGTTTCTCGGACCTGAAAGCTGACCCCGGCCAGCCAAACCTCGACAACATCCTGATTGCGGCCAGGCGGCTCGCCTTCGTGAAGCGCCTGGCATTGCCCGACGCCGCATGTCCGGATTTGAGCGGCCCCGTCACACGCATGCTACGGCGCCGCGTGTTCAACGAGACAGCCTGGACCATGCGCCGGCATCCGGACGGCCGGCGGCATGCTCTTTATGCGCTGTTCCTCGCGCATCGGCAGCGCGAGCTCACGGATGGGCTGGTCGATCTCCTGGTCGAGGTCATCCACAAGGTCGGCAGCCAGGCCAGGAAACGGGTGCTCAAGGCGTTCACCGAGAAGATCGAGCGGGTCCACGGCAAGGAGGGATTGCTGGTCAAGATCGCCGAGGCCGCCTGCCTGCAACCCGAGGGCACGGTGCGCGACGTCGTGTTCCCGGCGGTTGGCGGTGTAGGCGTGCTGGCGTCGATCGTGCGTGAGCACAAGGCGTCGGGCAGCTTCGAGCGGCAGGTGCATACGATGCTGCGCTCCTCCTACCTGCGCCACTACCGGCGCATGCTGCCTGCCGTGCTGGGTGTGCTGGAGTTTCGATCCAACAATGCGGTGCATCGCCCGGTGCTGGACGCCATCGACTGGCTGCGCCGCACCGGCGACGACGGCCGCCGGGTCATTCGTCCGGAAGACGGCGTGCCGATCGAGGGCGTAGTGCCGCCCAAGTGGCGCGACCTGATCCTGGAGAAAGACTCGGCGGGTGGCGTGCGGGTCAACCGTGCCAACTACGAGATCTGCGTGCTGACCGCCCTTCGCGAGCGCGTGCGCTGCAAGGAAATCTGGGTGGTGGGCGCAGACCGCTACCGCAATCCCGATGACGACCTGCCGCAGGATTTCGAGGCGCGCCGCGCCGACTATTACCGTGAACTCGGCCGCAGCCAGGATGCCCGTGCCTTCGTCGACGGTCTTCGGGCGCAGATGACCACGGCCCTGCAGACGCTGAACAAGGGGATCCCGCGCAACCCCAAGTCCAGGATCCTGTGGCGTGGCAAGAACCGGATCTCGATCACGCCCTTCGAGCCCCTGCCTGCGGCGCCAAACCTGGAGGCGATCAAGGCGGAGCTGGAGCGGCGCTGGCCGATGACGGACCTGATCGACGTCTTGATGGAGACCGCCCGGCAAACCGGCTTCCTCGACGCCTTCACCACCTCGGGAGACCGCGTCGTCCTGGACGCCGACACGCTGCGCCAGCGCCTGGTGCTCTGCCTCTACGGCCTGGGCACCAATGCCGGCCTGAAACGCGTGAGCGCGGGCACCGATGCTGCCAGCTACGCGGAGCTGCTGCATGTCCGGCACCGCTTCATCCACAAGGAGGCGCTGCGCAGCGCCACGGCGCTGGTGACCAATGCGATCCTGGCAATGCGCGACCGGCGCATCTGGGGCGAGGCGGGGTCGGCCTGCGCGTCCGATTCCACCAAGATCGGCGCCTGGGACCAGAACCTGATGACCGAATGGCATGTCCGCTATCAGGGCCGCGGGGTCATGATTTACTGGCACATGGAGCGCCAGGCGACTTGCATCTATTCGCAGCTGAAGCGCTGTTCCTCATCCGAGGTCAGCGCCATGATCGAGGGCGTGCTGCGCCACTGCACCGACATGGACATCCAGCGCCACTACGTCGACAGCCATGGCCAGAGCGAGGTGGCGTTCGCCTTCTGCCATCTGCTCGGCTTTGAATTGGCGCCGCGGCTGAAGGCGATCGCGCGGCAGAAGCTCTATCTGCCGGACGCAGAGCTGCGCGGCGCGCTCGAGAACCTGGCGCCCATCCTCAGCCGGGTCATCGATTGGGCGCTCATCGAGCGTCAGTATGACGAGATGATCAAATACGCGGCCGCCTTGCGGCATCGCACGGCGGACCCGGAGGCGATCCTGCGCCGTTTCGCAGGCACCGCGGTCCAGCACCCGACCTATGCCGCACTCGCCGAACTCGGCAAGGTCATCAAGACGATGTTCCTGTGCCGCTACATCGGTTCGGAGGAGCTGCGCCGCGAGATCCATGCCGGGCTCAACGTGGTCGAGAACTGGAACGGCGCGCACAGCTTCATCTTCTTCGGCAAGGGCGGCGAGGTGGCCAGCAACCGCCTGGAGGACCAAGAGCTGTCCGTGCTGGCGCTGCATCTGCTGCAGAACTGCCTGGTCTACGTGAACACGCTGATGCTGCAGCGGGTGCTGACCGAGCCCGCGTGGCTGGCGCGCATGACGGCGGAGGATCATCGCGGCCTGACGCCCGCCATCCACGCCCACATCAACCCCTATGGCCGCTTCGACGCCGACCTCACCCGGCGTATCGACCTCGACCTGCCGATGGCCGCATGAGCAGGAACACCTCGACGCCCCCGGGGCGTGCGCAAACGATCGTTAGTACAGCACCCAAGGCACCCCAGGGAAAACAACGCGGTGCCCGTCGCACAAAGCTGTTGCCAAACGAAGAACAAACGCAACAGAGAAATGCAGCATCTCCCGTCCTGCTCGGCTACGCCCGTGTGTCCAAGGCCGAAGACCAGGATACCGCCCCCCAGATCGAGGCCCTCGAAGCCGCCGGCTGCCAGCGCGTCTATGAGGAACGCATCTCCGGCGGGCGCTGGGACCGGCCCGAACTGCACCGCCTCCTCGACCGGCTCGGGCCCGGCGATGTCCTCACCGTCTGGAAACTCGACCGCTTGTCGCGCTCGCTCAAGGACCTGCTGCTCATCCTCGACAAGGTCGACAAGGCGGGCGCCGGCTTCCGCTCGCTCACCGAAAACATCGACAGCACAACGGCATCCGGCCGCATGATGATGCAGATGCTGGGCGCCTTCGCCGAATTCGAACGCGCCATGGTCCGCGAACGAACCCAGGCAGGCCTCCGCTCCGCACGCGCCCAAGGCCGCCACGGCGGCCGGCAATCCAAGCTCTCCCCCCAGCAGCAAGCCGAGGTGCTCGCCATGCTGAACGCAGGCCGCTCGGCCGCAGACGTCGCCCGGCTCTTCCGCGTTCACCGCGCAACTATCAGCCGTATCGCAAGCAGCACCAAACTATAAGCGCCACCCATCGTCCACGTTACGTTCCCCAACTTGGCCGTTTTTCGGCCTATGAGGTGACTGGGCCAGTACAGCCCCTGTGATGGCAGCAGCGAAACGCATGAAACAGGCCCTCGCTGTATCGGAATGAACATATCGCACGCTGCGGCCCTGGTGTCTCGTGTTCTCAGGTTCATTCGGCAGCGCGATGGAGCGCGACCCCGCCGACGACCAGCGCGATGCCCAGCAGCTCTGCCAGCGTGGGTACCTGGCGCAGCACCAGGAAACCGATGGCGGCGGCGCTGGCCGGCAGCAACGACAGCAGCAGCGCGAATGAGGCCCGCGGCAGCCGGGCCATCGCAAGCTGGTCGCACACGTAGGGGATTACGGACGAGGACACGCCGACGCCGACCGCGGCGGCCAGCAGCAGCGGGTCGGAAAACGCCGGCAGGGCCGCGCGCAGCCCAAACGGCAGTGCGGCCACGGCAGCCACCAGCATCGCGCAGGCCAGGCGATCCACTCCGGATACCCCCGCGCCGCCGGCCGAGATGCGGTGACCGAGCAGGATGTATGCCATGAACAGGGCGCAGTTGGCGAAGGCGAACACGTAGCCCAACCACCCGCCCGCGAGCCGCACGTCGGTCAGCATGTAAACGCCCGCCGCAGCAAGCAGCAGGGCGGCGGCGTTGCGCTGGGTCCGCATCCCCCAGGCCGCGACGGCGATGGGTCCGAGGAAATCGATGGCGCCCACGGTGGCGAGCGGCAGGCGGGCGATGGCCTCGTAGAACAGGGTGTTCATGGCTGCGAGCACGATGCCGAGCGCGGTTATGATGGCCTGGTCCCGGCGCGGCAGGGCCACGAACAGCCGCCAGGGCCGGCGCCAGACCGCGAACACCAGCCCGGCGCTGGCGATCCGCAGCCAGGCTACGCCGGGCGGGGCAAGGCGGGCGAACAGCAGCACGGCAAAGGACGGGCCGAGGTAGTGGAACACGGCGCTGACCAGGAAATAGGCGTGCGGCGGCACGCGGTCGGATAGTGAGGGTAGGGCGCTGTCCGTTGCGGCAGGCGTGCTTGGGGGCATACTCCCCAACGATTGCATGCCGGGCCGGGCTGGCGAATGCCGACACGAAGGCGGTATGCTGATTTTGCATTCAGGTCAGCAAGGAAGATGCTCCATGCACCTTCAAGTATCGGAGTTGCTACGTGACGCCCGCAACGTGGAGCTGCTGCGCCTGCTGTGCGCCGACCCGCGCGTGGGCACGTCCGAGCTGGCCCGCCGCATCGGCATGTCCGCGCCCGCAGTGCGCGAGCGGGTGCTGCGGTTGGAGGAGGCCGGCGTCATCCGTGGCTACCGGATGGAGCTGGACTCGGCGGCGCTGGGCTACCCCGTGTGCGCCTTCGTACGGGTGCGGCCGGCGCCGGGACAGCTTCCGAAAGTGGCAGAGTTGGCCCGCCGCCTGCCGCAGGTCGTGGAGTGCCACCGCGTCACGGGGGAGGACTGCTTCGTGATGAAGGTCCACTTGCCGGGGCTGGATCAGCTCGACGAGGTGCTGGACCAGTTCCTCGCCCACGGCCAGACCACCACCAGCATCGTGCAGAGCACTCCGGTGCCGCCGCGGGACCTGCCGCTGCCCGGAGATGCCGCGAATGGGGAATGTGTATGAATTCTAAACCCACGTTTAGAGTTCATACACCCCCACCAGGAGCGGCCCGTGACCCCAGCCTTTGTTGCCTACTACCGGGTCAGCACCGACCGGCAGGGCCGTTCCGGGCTGGGGCTTGAGGCGCAGCGCGAGGCCGTGGCGCGCTTCCTCGCCGGGCACCCCGGCGCGGCGCTGCTGGGCGAGTTCACGGAGGTGGAGAGCGGAAGCCGCGCCGACCGGCCTCAGCTCGCCGCGGCGCTGGCGCTGGCGCGGCGGCGGCGGGCGACGCTGGTGATCGCCAAGCTGGACCGCCTGGCCCGCTCGGTGGCCTTCATCGCCGGGTTGATGGAAGGGGGTGCGCCGTTCGTCGCCTGCGACAACCCGCACGCCACCCCGCTCACCATCCACATCCTCGCCGCGGTGGCCCAGCACGAGCGCGAGGCGATCTCGGCGCGCACGAAGGCGGCGCTGGCCGTGGTGAAGGCGCGGGGCACCCGGCTGGGCAACCCGAACGCGGCGCCGGCCCGAGTGCTGGCTGCCGTGGCGAACCGGACCGCCGCGGCCCGGCGGGCGGAGGCAGTGAGGCCCCTGGCCGAGCGATTGGCCGGGCAGGGCTTGAGCTTGCGCGCGGTGGCGCGTGAGTTGGAGGAGCGCCGCATCCCGACCGCCCGCGGCGGGCGGTGGTACGCCGCCAGCGTGCGAGCGTTGCTCATGCACCATGAAGCCACCCAAGCCCGAGAGGTGTAGGATTTCTACAGATCACAAACCCGGCGGGCGCCGATTGTTGGAAAGGTCAGTCTGATGGACGAAGTGCCCAAGCGCAGCACCAGAGACGAGCGGCTAACTCGGTTGCTGGACGCGGGTGACATCCTTGCCGGTGACGAGCCGGGGCCGGTCCTTTTCGCTCATACGGTGTTCTGTCAGACGGGCTTGCCCTATCGAAACCCTGGCGACGTGCGCGAGTGGGAGCGGGCGAACGGCGCAGCACGGTTGAAAATACTAGCAGGCGAGGCGATGCACCCGGGAACGGGTGAATTCGTGCAGATCGGGTTGCCCTATGGCCCCAAACCCCGGCTGATTTTGGCACACTTGAACGGCGAGGCGTTGCGGCAGCAGTCGCCAGAGGTCGAGATGGATCAGAGTCTGACGGCGTTTGTGAAGCGGCTGCATCTCGATCCCGGCGGACGTACTATTGGAGCTATCAAAGACCAGCTTGCGCGGTTGTCGGCGTCCTCGATCCGGCTTGGCTACGTCCGGGACGGGCGGGCGGTGACGGTCAACAGCCAGATCGTGACGGCGTTTGACCTCTGGTTTCCAAAGATAGACGGGCAGCGCGTCCTATGGCCCTCGACGGTACGCCTATCGGCCGACTACTTCGACAGCCTGACCCGCCACGCGGTGCCGCTGCATGAACACGCCTTGGCAGCCCTGTCTGGCAACGCGATGGCGCTGGACGTGTATGCGTGGCTGGCGCAGCGGCTGCATCGGGTTGATCCGGCGAAGCCGGTGCTGATGCCATGGCCCGCGCTGCAAGCGCAATTTGGTTGGCACTATGACAAGCTGATCCACTTCCGCCCAGTATTCCGCAAAGCCCTTGGCATGGTGGTGAGCCAGTACCGCGGGGCACGGGTGGAGCTGGACCGCCGGGGGTTGATGCTCTCGCACAGCACCACGCCGGTTAAGGGACGCACAGCCGTCATGATTCGAAGGGACTAGGGCATGGCCAGTTTGCGATAGCCCCTTGTGGATCAAGGAGTTATCCACGGGCACTTTGCGATGCTTGGCACGGGCACTTTGCGATGCAGGACCGGGATTCGGCACGGGCACTTTGCGATACAATCCGATAGTTAGAATCCTATAGCTTCTCCGGTAGTTGGTGGCAGGCTTCTGTGAACAACGGGGACGGCTCGGCACAGGAGAAAGGGCGCCCTCTCCTACGTCCAGCGTGCACGCCGCCGCCCAGCCGCATCAAGGACGCTACGCGCCGCTTCGCGGTGCCCAAGAGGGCATCCTTGCCCCGACTGGCCGTCGGCGTGCTGGTAAGGTTGCAGGGACGGGACGAGGAACAGGACTTGTCGGTCCGAACAAGGAACACGGACGATTGGCAATGTGTGACGGAACAGCAGACCCGCATTTCTGTGTTTGTGGTTACACAGCTATCCGTGTAACCTTGTTTCATCATAAGCAGAAAGGCAGACCATGATCCTCGCAGTGGTCAACCAGAAAGGGGGAGCAGGCAAGACCACGATAGCCTTGAACCTCGCTGCTGCCATGGCAGCACAGGGCAAACGGGTGCTGCTGATCGACGCAGACCCGCAGCAGACGGCGCAGGATTGGGCAGCGATCCGGCAGGAGCCATTGCCGTTCCAGGTGATCGGATTGGCGAAGCCGGTGCTGCATCGGGACTTGCCTGCCATGTCGGCAGATTATGACTCGATCATCATCGACGGTGCGCCACGCAGCTACGAGGTAGCCCGCTCAGCGATAGCGGCAGCCGACATAGTGCTAATCCCCGTGCAGCCGTCAGGGGCGGATTTTTGGGCCAGCCGAGAGACGGTCAATCTCGTGAAAGAGTCGCACGGATTCAAAGAAACACAGAAATCTGCGTTCGTGGTTTCACGGAGAATTGGCCGCAGCGTTCTAAGCCGGGAGATTGGGGACGCCCTGGCCGAGTTCGCCTTGCCCATCCTAACGGCCAGCACAACGCAGCGCGTGATCTACGCCGACGCGATGACGGCAGGGCGGACCGTGATTGAACAGCAGCCAGACGGACCCGCAGCCGATGAAGTCCGGGCGATCCTGGCAGAGCTGGAGGAGGTGGCAACATGAGCAGCAAACGGACAGGCTTCAAATTGCCCGCGCGCGAGACTCAAGACGTGCAGGGATGGGTTGAGGAAGGTGCGGCACCTGCAGAGCCAACAGCAGCGCCAAAGGCATCAGCGAGGGCCGCAGGCGGGAAGCAGGCCCGGTTGACCATCGATTTACCGCAGCAGCTTCATGCCCGGTTTAAGGCGGCTTGCGCGATCAACCAGACCCGGATGGTCGAGGAAGTCACCCGCTTTATCGAGGACTGGACACAGAAACACAGTTAAACAGGAAAAAGTATATACAGAAACACGGTAATCTGCCTTTCTCTCCTTGCTTTTCAAGGATAAGATCATAACTGTGAAAAATCGGGCTTCACTTTTCAAGGTTGTCGATGCGCGCCGCCGATCTTTCCCCCGACCGCCGGAAGCTTCTCATTGCGGTTCATGGTCGCCAAAACGTCAAGGCGCTGGTTCCCCCAAGCTGCCCGCGCACGCTGGAGGTGGTGCCAATCCTGGATCAGCTGATGGCGGCCGAGCGCGCGATCGCCAGAACCACTGTGGTGGCCAGGCTGCTGCCCCCCCGGACCTTATTACGCGCAGCCTGGAGCGCCGGGAAGCGGTGCTCAGCAGCCAGATCGAGGGCACAAGGACCGACCTGACCCAGCTCCTCGAGTACGAGGCCACGGGGTCCGACGAAGAGCTTCCTGACGACGCCGAAGTGACGCTGGGCTACGTGCGTGCGCTGGACCACGGCTTGCGCGCCGTTCGGCGGGTTGGCGGCCCCCAGCATCTCACCCTTGACCTGATCGGGGTAGGTTCGGGATACGGGTAGAAAGTGGTCACAGTGCGCCAGGCGAAGCTGGCGGTTTCCAGCCGGTGAAAGTCCGGCGAGGGTAAGGCGGTAGCGCGCCGCCCTGTAGCGAGTGTTGCGTGGTCGTCGGTGACGGCGGTCGCGAAGC
>JAABUO010003841.1_pt1 | contig 17840 bp, 17 predicted proteins | sample 5559291 | NCBI WGS metagenome assembly JAABUO01 (sample SAMN10711878, study PRJNA513372) | rock metagenome | isolation source: Antarctica rocks | place: Antarctica: Victoria Land, Finger Mt sud | reverse complement strand
CGGCTTGCCAGCAGCCAGGAAAGCTTTCAGCTCTTGTGGGGGTCGGTACTTCATGTGGCTGCCTTCGTTCAGGAAGCAGTAGCCCACCACGTCTATGTGGGGACCCCAATCTGCTGGCTTGGGTACCAAGGCTTCGCTCCAGCAGTAGGCAAAGGGCACCTGCAGTCATGCACAGCTAAATGATGATGCCATGGCCCTGGATCTGGTGTGTCATGCAACTGCCTTGATCTATGAAGAAGAAGCCCAGCGCATGCATGTGTCATCTCCGATCTTTGTTTGTTCGTTTGTCTGTTCATTCGTTCGTTCATTCTTTCGCTTGCACATTTATTCGTTTGATCTTCATTCGTTTGTTCGTTCATTGCACACCTGTCTTCCCCCTGGCGTCAGGTACATACTTTCCTGAGTACCTCCATGTGATTGTAGTTATTACTACCGATACACGCCCCAGTCTGCGCAAAAGACCAAGGTTTATGTTGCAAAGGCAAGCTGTCTTACGTTCTCCTCCTCCAGCAACAGGCTTGACACACGCCTATCACACTGCCTATCAAGCTGACAGCTGCCTATCAAACTGCCTATCAAGCTGCCTGTCAAGGTACCACCCATTGGCATGTTGGAAGCACACTTTGCCAGACAGATGCCATCAGCTGCCTGCAGGTGTGCCCCGTTACCTGATGGGCCGCCAGAAGGTGCGGTCCCTTGTTGCCCAGGCGCACAGGCTCCAGCCCCAAAGTCTTCACCCGGAACTTGTTGATCACATGCACAAGCCCTGCACCCCCATCATCTTGTTGACATCAAAATCACTTCTCAATCCCAAAACGTCTATTTTAATTCAGAAACATCATCCCTACACTGGAAATGTAAGTAGAGACGTCTGGGGACAGTAAAAACGCGTTTCTACATTGTGGAGATGTTTTAGATCTCATGCAGCCGCTTGCCTGTGCTTCATGACCTCTGCTTGCAACTTGGAAGGTCAAAATTGACAGAACCCCAGCAAACATAAAAGTTACTGCAACACTTGACGCAGACGTGAGCATGACACTTCACAAGGGAACACACATAAGTGTGTGATGTTGAAGCGGCTTCTGTATACACCTTCTCCAAACAGATCTGCTGTCTGCCAAAAGCTAGATCAGTCAGCAGAGGCTGTCTACCACAATGCATGCACAGCCAGATGAACAGCCTTGCATACAGGAAGGCGTGAACGACAAGGAACTAGGCATGGGTTTGTCATGCAGTTGCCAGACCTGTGTAAGTGAACTCATCAACTGCCATGTAGGACAGGTAGTTACGGTAGCCAGCTGCTCTGGTGTCTTTCACTGCATTCAGCCGAGCCAGTGGATGAGGAAAAGCCTACACAGACACAGTAAGTCTGTAGCCATGTACAGTAAGTCTGTAGCCATGTACAGTAAGTCTGCAGCCATGTACAGTAAGTCTGTAGCCATGTACAGTTAGTCTGTAGCCATGTACAGTGGTACATAAAAGGTCTTGAATTCATTCAGTCATCAGACCAATGTCAGCTCCAAGCTGCTGCCTTAGGAGGCTCCCATTAGAATCGCTGAAAAGCGTAAACTTTCCGTTTTATTCTTTAGACCAATGTCTTCCTCTAGGCTTGGTATGTATAGTCCTAAACAGCTCCCTGAATGTATGCTTATGCAGACTGTCTGCTGTAAGCTGCAAAGGCTAGATAGCAGCTCACTCGCAGCTCATTACATGCTGTGGGCAGTCTTCATGAATGAATCGCACAATCTAGCACAATCTTGCAGACCAGCATTACGTTGATCCTAAGGCCAAATGAGACACAGAACAGCTGGAAGGATGCGATGCATGCAGTGAGGCGCTGAGTGCACAACAGACTAGAGCTCATGGCCACCATAAAAATGCAAAAACACATGAGCCTTGTTGCTGTTGGTGAAGGTAAAGCTGATATACAATCCAATGCAGACATACTTTGACGCAGCCCACATGGGCCCACAGCCATGTGTTGGCATGTGGTGCAGGATGTGGTACAAACAATACGATGAGTAAACCACATTGCATCAGCTCAAATATCACGGCCTGCAGCAGGACAGAAAAATTGATTTACCTTGGTTGGGCTCCACGGCATGGTGAACAACATGTGAAGAGGTACCCCTAGCTTCTCTGCACAGTGAATATGGCCGTATGTTGGCGGATTGGATATGATTGCCTGCAGAAGCACATGGTCAGCAAGATTGATACACCCCTTTCTTGATTGTGCTTATCTCGTGCTCAACAGTCTGGAAAAACGCAATTTCTGTTGTTTTTCCAACAGAAATTGCGCAGTGACGCAAGCTAAACCTCAAGTTGCACTCATCTAAGTAGCATCCGTGTCAACAAATGCTGTGCAGCTGTGCTAAGTTCCGCAGAATGACGCATGCAGCCAAGCCTGGCGTACAAGTGGTACAGGAACAGGCATGTACAACACAGCATATGCATTTGTGCAGCAGTTTCACATGATGGGCAACAACAGCACTCCGGCCTTTCCCTCTGCAGCATAGGGCCTGTCATCCCCCTTCTGATGCCATGATGGGCATGTGCACCTGAACAAAGTTGCCCATCAACCCAAAAACAAAAGGCAACAGGTCTGCCCTTACCTCTGCAGTGAAGGGCCTGCCATCCCCCTCTACATCTGTCTCAGTGCAGGCCTTGTAAGTGGACATCACAATGGACTCCACCTCCCGGTATTGGTCATATGCATCCCTGGCACTGCCTGGCATGATACCCCGGTTCTTCACAATGTAGTCAGACAAGACCTGCCAGCAGGGAATGTCAAAAGCACCCACAGTGTTGTTGCATTACTTGGTTTGGTTTCTTAACAAGATCATCGAAAAGATTTCTTTGCTCACTTTTTCATGCTTGTTGACAAGAGTACCTAGTACCGTTGAAAGTACTCTTGTCAACAAGTATAAAAAAGTGAGCAAAGAATCCTTTTTGATGATTTTGTTAGGAAATGTTGAAAACAGAAAGAGCCATAAGTCACGGCCGACATTCATGCACCGTTGGACGTAACAACTGAATGACCAGCTTTTGTGGCTTAGTGCCATGCACCCACAAGCAGAATATAAGTTTCTGGCAGATACTTGCTACACAGCAAGGCTGACCTTGGGATCGCCCCCCAGGGGGTAGAACTCCAGCCCAAATGAGGTGACGAACTTCCTGTATGCAGCATGGGATGCCACCCTCACCCTATGTCCATACTTCTGCACCAGCAGGAACAAAACATAACAAATAGAAACAAACAAACAGAACCACAGTCATGGTGGCAAACCCCTTGCACCTTTTGAATAGGTCAGTCAACAGGGCTGTGTTCAGAACAGGCAAACACGAGTTCAGTTGCACTGCGTGCATGAATGGTTGATGATTGGCAATGGTGGCAATGGTTTCTGAGACATGTTTTAAGCACAAGTTGGGCGCCGGCACACGTCATGTTCTGTATGAGACGACAAAACAAAACACACTGCTTCAGCTCATGTAACACAGTAACTTGCACCAAAGATTCTACTGTGGAACCTCTGCGGAAGTGGGCCACATGCAAGGCTCAGCAGAAGCGAGTGCAGTTTGGTGAAGCTTTGCAATGTTCATGCCAGCCTCAGACTTGCACACAACAGTTGCAAAACAGACCAGCAGTCAACTCATTCAGCTTGAAGTGTGCCGCTATCATGCATTGTGCGTCAAATGCACAACACATGCGTACCATGCAACAGACAGGTGTGGCTTTTCGCACAGATGAATGCCATGCAACTGCCATATTGTTCCCATTGAGTCTCAATTCTGGGGATTCAAAAAGTGCAACAGACCTGCAGCTCAAGCCCCAAAGCGATGAAAGGCTGTACATCTCCGCGAGTACCAGCGCACATCAGCACTATTGCCAACTTTGGCACAGCAGCTTTGGGCGGTACTGCATGAGGTAGCTTTTTGCCTTCGACTTGTGCTGCAGTGCGGTAAGGCTGAGTGGCAGACACCTGCCCTTCAAGACTGCTCTGCAACACACACAGACAGATGAACACAATCTTGCTCAGGGCCACAGCACTAGCTTTGGGAGCATGTCAACTGCTTGACTCTGAGGTCTTCATGCGCTGAGGACTGAAAAACAGGAAGGCAACGAGTTGTTTGTCAAAAGATGGCCTAGGTGGTTGTTCAGCAAAGCTTCATTGCGCCCATTCTAGATTTGATCCCTCAGGTTCATGACGTTCCAGCTGACTAGAGGAAAGTTGTGGCACGCCACTGAACAAGCTGAGAGTGCGCACATGTCATGACTGTGCCAATTGTCCTGCACATCTTCAGTTGCAATAGACAACTGTCTGCAAGAGATTGTGCTGCTTGTGCAGGCTTTGTGCTGCACTACTTGCAGGGATCGGCAAAAAGTTTTCTGGAAGAATACCTGCTCGTCAGGTGACAAGTCTGATTGATCAATGTTGTCAAAGCCCACATTCAGAGCAAAACCGCCGTCTGCGGTCACGCCTTCAAGCTCTACATCCGCGTTGGTGGGGACCTCGTGTGCTTGCGAGGGCTCGAGTAAAGGTTTGCTGGGGGTAAGCAGGTCGTCGTGAAAGTCCGAACGGGGGCTGACGTCAGAACCTGAGGCTCTGCCGGTGAAAGCAGCACAATCACCAGTCCTTGGGTGCAGATTGCGCGTGGAGTAGTAGTCAACGCTGTCAGCGCTTCCAGCGCTATCTGGATTCTGCTGCATGTAGCCTCGCACTGCCAAGCGGCGTGGGCCCAGGCAACTGAGCTGACAAAATGCCTGACTCAATCGGCCTAGCCGTAATCGTACGGCCGAAACTCAAATAGCGGCAGTGAGGAGCTTTCTCAGAATTTTTGAGCGATCCAGCATCTCGTGAACCTGGTACTCTTCATTACAATCACAGCAGTACAAAATACTGTTTCACTGCGATCTGTGGCATCATTTAAACGAGACGCGCAGCATACCAGTAACGGTCAGGTTGCAGAACCGGACAAATATTGTCGTAGCATGCGGCAGTGCAGATCCCTCTGGGACCCAATCTGTAACGCTTTTTCACCAAATCATAGCATAATAGCTGACAAGGCTTTCAACCCATCTCAGCTTCCTTGATAGATTGGATCTCAGATACACTTTCTCAAGGATACACTGATTTGCAGAGCTTGGTAAAGTGCCTGGATCATAGAGATTGTGTGTCATATACAGGATGCAGTCAAGCAAAGGTTGTGTCAGGCTGCGCAATGCATTGAAACGCATTGGAATGCATCTCGGAGGCTATCATTACAGTCAAGTAGAAATGATGAAGTCGAAAGCTGCTGAGAAAATCCATCTCAGCTTAGCAGCAGCGCGCTGGGTCCACTTCTGACTGTTAACCCAGCACTGCCAAGTAGGGCAAACATAAAATGTGTTCCTCATGTTCATTTGCCGGCAATGCCAGGTAATCTGATCAGTACTGCGGCAAATGCTTTGTCTGGGACCTAGCCTGGTAGACCTAGGCTAGTGGCTGAAATCTGGTAAAACTACCTGTACGAAACGTTCATGGCTGGCTGTCAGGACTGTTGGCAGCCAGCAGCAGACGCTACGGATCATTCTCAGCTGCTCTTGAAGTCAGCAATGTTACTCATTGTCCACTCTTTTAGTTTGAACTATATCATTATCTATATCATGACTGTACATATGTATATTTGCCTAACAATCGCCTCCGCTGCAGTGCATTGCGCAGCCTGACACAATCTTTCATGACTGCATATCGTACAAGACACAATATCTGTACGATACAACCAGGCACTTTGTCAGGCTTTGCAGACCAGTGCGTGGTTGAGAATGTGCATCTGTGGTTTAACCCATAAACACGCCTGTCCATAAGCCTGGGCCGCAATAGGCAGTTGAGGCCAATCAGTGGGGTACCCAGTGTTGGGTATGCGCTCAGCGTCATGTGCATATCATCACTTCAATCCCGTTCTTTTGTACCGACAGAGTCTTGCCAGTTGGCTGATTCAGCATCTTTAGCGTATATCGCTCAGGTAAGTCAGCTTTGTTAAGATGTAAGACTTCAAACACGACCAAATTTGGTCAGCAGTTTGATCAAAACGTCAGCTGTCAATTTCAAAATTCCTCTGCAATGTCACAACCACTTACGCTGTGTGTTTGATTTGTCATCTAAGCGTTTGAACACCAACACCGCCCCAGTCAGCATCAAAGTGATCAGAACCAGGAAGGCGTAGGGGAAGTCATCTTGTAATGAATCAAACGCCTTGTTGGGCTGTATCCGGGCAAAGAAGAGATCCAATCCATATGCCAGCATCAGTGATGTTGACTCCAAGTTTGCAGGAGATGTAGCAATACCTTCAGAAACAACATACTGCTATGAGCCCACAGCAAAAAGACAGGTGTTGACACGGTCAGCAGCATGATGCTTGTACTCATGAGTCGACACAAGATGGCTTTTGCACCTGACGCAATGCATGTCCAATTCATGCTGTGCATTTGGCATCTGCCACTATAGCTGTGTCAGTTCTACATACAGAAGTGACCATATGCTTGTTCCACAGCCCTATGGTGCACTGATACTCATAGTCAGCAATGTGACAGGAGGGCAAGCTTTTGTTCGCCTGATCTGCATGCAGTGTGGTGAGCATCACCTGAAAGCTGAGCCACCTGCTTACTATGGCTGGCGTATAGCAGGGGGCTCATGACCAGGTTTTGCTGGTAGGGTATGAGCTGTTCCAGCTGATCCTCAGCTGACGGGGGTCCTTTGGGGCGCCGGGGGTCCAACATGCGCTTGTCCAGCATGTACACCTGAACAGCAATTCAAGTCATTTGAAGGCTGACTCATTTGCTTGTTTCTGCACAAACCCAGGGGACCAGCCATGACCATTGTTTTTTTTGTGTATGGTCCCTGTGGACCAGCAAGGATCCATTTGCATTTGACCAGACTGCATTGTGACATAGTGGGTTCCCCAGATGTGAGGGGATTCTCAAAGGCACTACTCACGCCTGGGTTGTTGCGGAAGGACAGACCTATATGACAAGGGAAGGTGCCTTTTGATGTACTGCTGAGGCTGCACGTGCAGACCAGACTGCATTCACATGTATCACACAGAGGACAGCAAAGGTCATGCTGTTACAGGTCATGCAGCCCTATACCTGTGAACACTGCATCCAACAGGCTAGCTAGCTGCTCTGACAGCACACAGATTTGTCACATGTGACATGGTGCATGCATTCATCATGAAGTGGTCAATCAAGAAACAACTGTTGCAGCAAAGCCAAGGCTATGCCTGTGTGTTCCTGTTGATTGTTTGATGCTGCAGGATCGAAGGCACACCTGGTCTGACAGAGTGCCCACCAGCAGGAACTTGTTGCTGATGCCGTGCATTGTTGCACTCACTCCCATTGTCTTCACGCCAGAGTCAAAGAAGTAAGACTGCCGCAGCACCTGCATTGTATCACTGCCCCCTTAGATGGCTGATTGGCGCCACACACTCCTGACAGACAATGCTGATGCCTATGACGTGCTATGACACACCTATGATAAGATCCGCAACACGCGTGTGTAAAACTTGTTAAGGTTGCTGATGCAAGAGCTCTTCAAGTCATGGTAGGACAAAGCAACAAGAGCAGCAGAAAAGCATGAAGGCAAGCATACCCTGCTCCATGCATACACGATCAGCAACATGCATGTGAGGTAGTCCTCTGCTGGTCCGGTGTGTGTATGCGTTACCTCCACAGGTACAGGTTGATAGGAAGACATGCTGTTACTGGTCTTGCCAAACACCATATCCGAAATGGTGACATTGCCTTGCGCCTTGTTGTACAGCTCCAGGACAGACATCTCCCATCTGTGGTTGGTCACATCAAAATAATGGTACGCTACCCAGTTCTCAACAAATTGTGCATGCACGGGTCCCCTGCACCCCTACAGCGCAGCATTGATCAAGATAAGTCAATGATCAGCTGTGTCTATTGGTCCCTTCAGCAGGATCACGTTGGGGCACTCCCCAAACACATTTGTGCAGCAGGTGTTGCCACACATGTGCATGTTTAATAAGGCAAAAGCTGACCATGCTGCGGTGCAGCTTGCTTGTGAGCATGCCTGAAACCTGCGCCGCCCACATAAAGAGAGGGGCTGAAAAGAGAGGGCGTAAACCCTTGTGCGCTCTTTTGATAGGAACTTGAAGGTGCCATTGAGAGCATTACACAGGGCAGTTTGTTCATTGCTGATGTGGCTTTCCTAAGAATCAGGTGTGCCTCTACAGATCCCCACCGCATTCCTAGAACAACTGATATGTCTTTGTATCCCCGCAGGCCCTGTTTAACTTTGTGACTGTGTGCACACGACTGGAGAACTATATATGTTTATAACTGAGCAGCCGCAAACCATTACGCAGGTGCCAGAGCTACACCTTGGGCGCTGTGCCGCCCTGCAAACCAAAACCAAAACAGGGTGCTTCAACAGCTGACCAAAGCATGGCTTGCCTTGTGTACTTGGCGGTGGACAGGTGCCCCTGTGACTGTATCCACAATCTGGACTGTGAGGGCAATGCTGCTGGCCTCCAGGTCCTCAGTCAGCAGCCCCTCAGGAGGGCCTGTGGCGATGAACACCGTGCTGGGATTCAGGTACTTGATCTTTAAGCTCTTGTTACCTAGGATCTGCATGAGACACAGGAGGGGTTCAGGTACTTAATCTTCAAGCTCTTGTTCCCTCGGGTCTGCATGAGAGACACAGGAAGTGTTGGGGATGTAGCAACATCGCTGGTATCAGAGAAATCGGCGGGAGTGGAATTGTAAACTCACATACACAGGAGCTGGTACTGCCCAAGATGTGCAGGAGAGGCACAGATGTGGGAACATTGCTGTTACTTGGAGCACAGATGTGGGAACGTTGCTGTCACTTGGAGAACGTTAATGTTACTGATTTGATAGAACTGTGAACTCAGAAACGCTAGGGGACTGGTACCAGGCGCTTCATTGATCATGACATACTTTGAATGACCAAGCGGTGGGAATCTTGACTCTGGCTGACAGGCAAGCACATAGGTGGTAATAGTTACATTCACCTTTTCAGGATCAGTTGCCAGCCAGGCAGTTCAGCTGATCAGAGGCAGATCAGATTGTGACATCATTGACAATATGGGCTTGCAGCTGCTCTGCACCCGTGCAGTGGATGACTCACCTTGCTGGACATGTGACGCTGACTCATCATGTGAGACTTTGCTGTGCAACAATGCTGATCTTGCCATGGTCAGGTGAGGTGGTTTGAGGCTAATGCCGTCTACCAACATACCTTAGCCTGGGAGTAGACATGCTCTGCAGAACTTCTGGCAGCAAACTCCAACACCTCGACGCCTGGAGCAGAGTACATGCTGGACCACAGCTGCGTGATTGTCAAGCTTTGCTTGTCTACACGAAAGCCTGTCAGAGCACCTGCACAAAACCATTATCATTATTGCTATTATTATTTTCATCATTGTCATTATCTTTGTCAGTCTCCTGAGTGGTGTGCTTAGTGTTGTGACAAAGCCTATGCTGAGTTACAGAGCAAGCTCCTCACAGACACTTTCACTGACAAGCCCACCAAATCTCATTTGTCTAATGTGCTGAAGCAACGGCATGTATGAGCACTTCAACAGCCATACTTGTGCGAGCATGCATGGTGTCTATGTTGTGGCCCTGGCAACACAGCCAGCATCCACATGTATAGGTTGTTGTACATGGATATGGTTAACACATTCTTGCAAGTGCAAACGTGTGTAGCACAACTCGTGTTTAGCCAGGCTGGCTTGTTCAGAACCTACAGACTGCAAAATAAGATCATTGGCTTGTAAAGTTTGCAAGATTCACCTTGCCTCCAGCATGCACTAAGTCAGCAATATCTTGCAGATAAAGAAGAGGATTGAGCCATATGTGTCTGTACAGCAACTGAAAGCAGTGCCATGTGGTCCACACCCAAAGTATGCTCAGCTGCTGCTATGTCTCTGTCATGCTTGTGCTCCATGCATGTGCTGCACATTGTGCAACTTGCAGGGTGTGTTTGGCTAGACCAGGATGTGTTTGGCTAGCACAAGGGAGATTTGTTCAACAGAATGGTTTGTCCACAATAGGGGGTGTTTGCCTAAAAGGCAACCGGACTGCAGGAAAAGCACAACACCAGAAGTGTCACATGGCCACATGTGGGCATGTCCCTATCACTGCGTGTCTTTGTCTACCACAGGGCCTGCTCCTGTAGGGAATGTTTGTCTACCACAAGGCATGTTTTCATAGCATGTCTTTGTCTACCACAGAAAACAATCTTGTAGGGGTGTATTTATCGACCACGGAGCATGTTCCTGTAGGGTGTCTTTGTCTAGCACAGGGCATGTTTGTCTACCACAGGGCATGTTTGTCTACCACAGGGAATCTATGTCTACCACAGGGAATCTGTGTCTACCACAGGGAATGCTGTCGACCACAGGGCATGTTTGTGTATGTGGTGTTGATGTGCATGTTGACCCACCTGCTGCCTTGTCCTCTTGCCAGAAGAACACATCTGTGGACAGGGACAGCAGGAACTGCTTGCTCTGAGCAGTGTCAGGCAGAAGCTTGGCCTGCTGGGATGCACCTTGGCTGCCGATCAGCAGATACACGTGCTGCTCTGCTACATCATCATGCAACAGCTGAGGCAGCTCCAGAACCTGGACGGTGCATCGTTAACAGTCAACAGGTTCGTTCATTCCTTGATGCATACACTCCTTCATGCACTCACTTGTTCCTTCATTAATTGGTTCAGCAATTGACCCATTCACACATGCATGCATGCATTCATCCATGCACTCATCCATGCATTGCATCATTCATGCCCTCATTCAGTCACTCATTTGTTTGTCTGTCTGTTTGATCATTTGCTCGTTCGTACGCTCGCTCGCTCGCTCGCTTATTTGACACGTGTCCTCCAAAGATCAGGTGCATACAGTCCTGAATGCTTCCCTGAATGAAATTCTGTTTGTGCAATCAGCATACTAGCAAAAGCGTAATTTCACGCGGCCTCAGGGAAGGAAAGACAGGAGAAGAGAAGGCAATACGCAGTAGTTTCGTGAGCAGCAAGCCTATCTGAGAGACAGGGAAGCTGAGCGCAGCAGAGCCGAGCTCTTGGCCAGTGTGCGCATCCACAACACTGTAGGAGCTTGCTGAGTCGGAGCTGTGCAGAGCAATGAGCTGTGGTGCGCGCTGTATGTCATGCGAGGAGCGCCAGGGGAAGATGTGCTGGGGAGCCTGATTCTGGGGGTAGGTGAGAGACCACATGACGTGACCATCCCCACTATGGAGACCAAACAATTTGCCTGCAATCAAAAGCACAACATGCAGGGACTTGTAAGATCTAGTGAATGGAGAGTCTCGGCTGATAGAGACCACATGACGTGGCCATCCCCACTATGGAGACCAAACATCTTGCCTGCAACCAGAAGCACAACATGCAGGTGCTTGTAGCTCTTTCCAATCCTGAAACGTCTATATAATTCAGAAACGTCATCCCTACACTGGAAATCTAAACTTAGAAACGCCTGGGGACGGTAACAACGTGTTTCTACATTGTGGAGATGTTTTAGGTTCTAGTGAATGGAGAGTCTCAGCTGATAGAGACCAAGAAGGGCCCCCCCTGCAAAAGCTTGTGGCCTGACAACGCTTGCTTCATTGATCGGCCATTAGATGCGCAAGCCATACAAAGCATCATCAGACTGTGCTGTGTACTGTGCTTTGAATATTGTGCCGCATGCTGTGCCTTGACATGCATCAGTACATGGTGCTTGTGACTGTGTCTTCCAAGAACACATACCAGAGCGAGACAAAACCACAAGCCTTGGAAAGCATCAGTGTACTAAGCGCGCGGCGGTTTCTCCTCAAAGGAAATACATACCAGAGCAAAACAGACCACTGCCTTGAGCTGCAAGGGACATATGGCATTTACAAACGGACTGAAGGTTTGATGCAGCACTTTGGTTTTGCAAGCTTGACATGGCATGATGTTTGCAAGGTCTTGAACACAATGCACAACTGTGTGAGTCCACAGAGACCTTGAGCAGAGCAGCAGGAAGGCATGCTGTTGAATGTGCCGTGTATGCATCCAAAAATGCAGCAGCAAGCTCCAACACCTGTTAGTGAGCCCAGCAAATGCCACTGCGTGATCATTTGCCCCATTGCTGCCAGTGACCAGAGGGTTGCTAGCTGCCAACCAAGCTGACTTAGGGTGTGCTTGCCAGGACAGGCTGCCTTTGAGCCCTGCGAAAAATTGAAACTAGCTCTGTATGTCTGCACAGAGCTTGGAATTGCAGCTTAACTTCTTCTTAGTGTACAGACCTCAATGCTGCCATCAGTGACAACAGCTATTCCTTCACCGCTGCCAAAGGCTGCCTCAGCCAGTGAGCTGAGGGCTGAAACAGCATTTTGTGAAGCAGCTTCAAGATACTTCTCCCAGAGCAGTGCACCGTCGTCAGCTCGCCAAGCACGGAGTAAGCTGCCAGAGCTTGACAACGAAATGACTGCAGCCGGCTTGCTGAGAACTGTGAAGCTTTGTAGCTGATCAGTTTCGTGAAAGATTTGTCGCCAGGCAATCTTCCCGGTGTCCAAGCTGAGGGAGGCTAGCACGTTCGACGATGTTGACACAATGAGCCGATCCTTGTCGGAAACTTGCGTGTTGATAGCTTGACCCACAAATTCAGAGTGCCAATCGTTCTCTCCTGCCTGCTCCTCATACAGTCCCACTGCTACAGTGGCGGTCAGCAAAACAAGCAGGCTTGCGTGCCAGCCTGCGTGCATAGCTTGCGGGCCGCAGCCCTTTCACAAGCAGGTCGATATATGTTCCAAGCTGACGATCGAAGCGTGCCTGCACACCCGGTGACAAAGTGCCACCAAACGTCCGCGTCTCTCTTAGATGATCTGTTCTCTCGCAGCAATCTCCAGCGAATGCTCACGTGAAAACCAGACAGCTTTATATGACCCAAACGGTCGTGCGCGCTGCTGCTCCGGGTCGAAGAAGAGCAGCAGTAGGTGTGCACGCACACACACACTCTTTTGTGCTCGGAAGTCGCTTATGTAGACCGTGCGTAGCGTCTGGCCGGCTGGGGTACAACACTAGATCTTGTGAGCATTTTGCTGTCTCGTGATCGCCATCTAGATCTTTATGCGCAGCGCCCGTGTGCGCCTGACCGTCTGCTTGCATTCCTTTTCACCGCAGGCTGGTGATTATCTGATCAACAAAGAGGTCAACCGCTCGATCTGAGGGAAATCAGTCTTGGGGGTGTAGCCGCCCTGGCTGATGTCGGGCTATCCCTCTGGTCAGCAGTTCCCAGGGCCACCAAGGCCTAGTGGCTTTGGCGTACCCGGTAGGTCATGTTTGCATGCTCATATTGGGTAGCTGTACGCTTGATGTGCTGATGCTTTGACACCAGCATGCTATCATCAGGTCCTCGGCCAAATTCACAGCAGCAGCCACCAGCAAATGGAGCCTTTCCTCCAGGAGGACCAGGAGGTCAGCTCACCTGCATGCCTGTGAAGTGTTACTGTAGTTCCAATTTGCCACGCCAACTTTCTTTGCATGCAGGATTTGGCCGCGGCAGCGTGCCTGGACGGCCAGCCCCAGGAGGTGCAGCACCTCCTGTCAATCGACCAAACTCTGCAGGTTTGCCCAATGATACTGTTGTTGCTGTGCGATGAAGTGTCCATCATACGTATGTGCAATCAGACTGATAGCATCGACAACGGGCAATTGCACTTTGAGAGTGGAAAACTTGCATAAAACATTGCAAATGGCCCCCAGGAAAGCATTCTGTCCCTTGCACCACCTTGCAGACACCCTGCCTGCATGTAGCAGGTCCCTCTGTTCAGGCTCCTGGGGCACCTGGTATACCAGGCTTTGCTCCTCCCATGCCTGTCAGGACAAGCTCTACAGGCACCCCTGGTGTAGCATATAGGGCCCCTGCGCCTGGCACAGGTAATATTCCTCTCTGTACAGTGGTGTTGCCTCTGTTTCCATCGAGACACTGCATGTCCCTGCAACTTCAGCAACAAAACTGCATTTGACTTCTGGCCTGCATGGCATTGCACCAGAATATGTGCCCACACACAGTTGAAGTTCTAAAAAGGAGAGCAAAGAAGGCCTGGCTGCATTTTGCAATTGTTATAATACTAAAATTCTCAATCTTGTTGCTTGCAGGATTTCCTACCCCAACTGCAAATGGCCTGCCAGGAGCGCGGCCCCCAGGTCCCAGGGGGCCTGCCTTTGGAGCTCGTCCGGTAGGGCCCCCAGCAATGGGAGCACCCCCCATGAATGCACCTCCAGGAGGGTTCACCCAGCAGAACCCACAAGCACCTGGGACCGGCTTTGCACCTCCGCAACAATCTATTGGCAGGCCTGGAATGGCGTCGCCTGGTACGCGCTGTTCGACACAAAGCACTCTGGAAGCATATATGAACTCATGCACGAAGCAGCATTGACACACCTTAGTAAGCAAAAGTGTTACACGCTCTTGATTGTAGAATTGATGAGAAGCATTGCTCAACAGCCCAGAGGGCGGGGGAGGAGCAGGATATCATGCTGTCTTGATTTGCAAGGATGGTTTTTCCACAATCAACCCCCCCATAAATTGTACCAATGCAAATGATCGGCCGTAAGCGTCAAGCCTTTAGCATATTTTGGCCCCCATTCAACCTGGGCTGCAGCTGGCACACACTCAGCATAATGGCTGTCCAAAAGCTGCAGCGTCGCACTGCAGCTCATGGCTTATACTGCATCATACACACCATATCTGCTATTGTGGTATCAGCTTCATGTTTGTGTCAGGTGCAGCGGTTCCCAGCTTTGGCCAGAATAGAGCCCCGCCCTCCAGGTCAAGTTCCTTTGGGTCAGATGCTGGGGGTGGGGGTGCAGGTGGAGCCTTCTACCCCTCCCAAGCACCCCCAACCCCGGGAGGTCCCAGGCCAATGGCCAGGGCCCCTGCTTTTGGCGCCCAGCAAGGGGGCTTCTCCCAACCTGGCGGGGCTGGTTCCCAACTGCCCCCTAGCTATGGCCCTGCACAAAGTCAAGCCGTGTTGGATCAGTTTGAGGCATTGACATTAGGTCCAGCAGCTCCGGGTCAGCCTGGGGACTCAGGTATGCCTTCAGCACAGCTGTCACACACCTCGTACTCAAAATCTGGGCCCATCCATCGTTCAATTTGTGCATTTGCTCAATCATGCATTTATTCAATTCACACTTGTAATCCCCTAGGGCAGGGTCAGGTTTATATGTTGGGGAACACAGATAGGTGTCAGCAAGCGCATCAGACAGCAGAGCAGGCTCCTTAGCAGCTAGGGCTAGGTGATCTGTGTGCCTGCCAATGCTGTAGAATCTGGCAGGCTAGACAGCAGGACTTTGCACAGCAACAGGGCAGGAGGATTTATGGCTGCGCCCAAGGAGGAGGAGGGTTTGTACCTCCAGCTAACCAAGTCTTCAGCAAATCATGACTGATCTGTGAACTTGCATGCATGTCACACATCTGCATGCTATACGTTTGCACACCACATGAGTGTTTTAGCATGTAGTTTCATGCAAACATAGTTTCCTGGTCCTGGTAACTTGATTCGCCTGATGAGTCCCAAAGTCTCGGAATGTAGCTTGATTGGTTGTTTGAATTAACAAACTGATTGATTTGGTTGTTCAAAGCTTGCTTGCTTGCTGGCTTGATTGATTGATTGATTGATTGATTGATTGATTGATTGATTGATTGATTTGATAGGTTGTCATGGATGCAGGTGTCGATCTGGCCTCCTTCCCCCGCCCCACAGGGCAGGCTGCAGAAGCTGCTGTGGCAGCCCCTGTGCCCGTATTTCCCGCCAATGCAAACCCCCGCTATCTGCGCCTGACATGCAATGCCATTCCAGCACAACAGGTGTGTCGGCATGCAGGCAACCATCGCCACTCTGCTTCATCGTGCATATGCACAACAAGTTGGGTGCCCCACAGAGGTACCACTTGAGCGTGATCAACCTGATTTGCAGCATGACTGTGTATATTGCTTGACCATGCAGTGGCCTCAGCCGCAATATATGCAGTCACGCTGCAAATCAGGTTGATCACGCTCAAGCAATGCCATGTGTATAGAGAAGACTACCAGCAGCTAGCCTGACAGACAGACAGATTGAAGACCATCAGGCACTCAAAAGTACTCAAAAGCAATGTCATTGCACAAAAGAAACATGGCAGGCTTTGAGCGCCAGTCTGGAGTCTTTCAAGATGATTGACACAAAACAGGGTCTGCAATAGACCTTGCAGGCATGCACAGAACAGACTGCTCTGGAGAGACAGGACTTGTTATGCATGTACTAAGCTCATCATGAGCCAGAAAGCGTAAACATCATTATTGCGATCAGGGTCTGCAGTGCAAACACTGTCCTGTGTTGCAGGCTGTTAGGGCAAGGTTTCAGCTGCCTTTGGGAGCGATAGCGCACCCCTTTGCAGACCCCCCAGAAGGGTCCCCACTGCCTGTCATCCAACCGGAGAACTACGGCATCATCAGGTGTCGGCGCTGCAGGACCTACATCAACCCCTTCATGGTGTGGTCAGAGGATGGCAGGTCAGTACTCAACCCTGAACCCTAAAGTAAAGTAATGAGATCTTGAAATGTATGAACACCCACTGGTTCATGGTATGGTCAGACGATGGCAGATCAGTACCCTAAACCTTGAAATACAATAATCAAACCCTACTTCTTGCATACATCAACATGGTCATGGTATGGTCAGAGAGCATCAGGTCAGTACTAAACCCTAAATCGTACAGTACGTCAAACCATACATGGTGTGGTCAGAGGAGGGCAGGTCGGCATCCTCTCCCCTGGAGGTTGACAACACTCCAGCCATGTTCATGCCTATGTTCACATGTATACCTTTGTCTACACTATGCTGATTGTCTGCATGTGTGCGCTTGTGGTTGGCCTGTGCTTGTGCTAGAAGCTGCTTTGCATGTGAGCGTCACACTGCACCTTGAGAGACACCTGTCCCATAGAAAAGGTTGGGAATTTTGGCACCTTTTCCTGATCTGCCAAAAAAAAGCTTTTTGAAACAGAAAGTGTAAACAAAAAAAAGCCTGACAAAACCAGCACCTTCAGCATGCTTTCACAGCATCACCTCTCTGTACCGCATTCCCGGTACCATTGGCTTCTGGACTGCCATTGCTGGAGGAAGCTCCCAACACTCTCAACACTACAAAGTGCTCAAACGACTACCTGATTCATCGCAGCTATTTTACATCTGAGCGTGTCCTGTGCAACATGTCTACCACAGACCTACTTCCATGCATCTAGCTAGCGTTTTGACAGATGGACGAGACAACTTGCTGACTGTACACTCGTAGGCGGTTCCAGTGCAACCTGTGTGGAATGGTGTGTGAGTGTCCGCCAGAGTACTTCTGTGGGACAGATGGTCAAGGCAAGCGCCTGGATTACCACCAGAGGCCCGAGCTCAGCCAAGGCAGTGTAGAGTTCATAGCGCCGCAGGAGTACATGGTAACATCTCAACCTGTTCCTATGCTTTGGATGGGCATATGCTCTTGGTGCAAAGATTATCATAGAACAATTGTAACAGGTCCTGGACTGCCCCTATTGTGTGTGAAGCGGACTGTATGTGGGTATGGGAAGCTTTCAGCAGGCTTGCATGCTTGAATCACAGAGCTACAGCTGGCCATAAACTGCACATTTGGTGTTGTTACGTCAAGGCTTTCTAGCAGGCTGCTCTGGAGAGACAAGACTTGTCCTGCACGTACCTAGCTCATCATGAGCTGGAAAGCGTTTTAATTATTATTATTATTATTATTATTATTATTATTATTATTATTATTATTATTATTATT
>JAABUO010003840.1_pt1 | contig 17841 bp, 14 predicted proteins | sample 5559291 | NCBI WGS metagenome assembly JAABUO01 (sample SAMN10711878, study PRJNA513372) | rock metagenome | isolation source: Antarctica rocks | place: Antarctica: Victoria Land, Finger Mt sud | reverse complement strand
GACGGCTATATCCTGACCAATAATCATGTAGTCACCGGCGCACAGCGCGTCACCGTGCTGGTCGGTGACACCGGCTACGAAGCCCATGTCGTCGGCGCGGATGCGCTGACGGATATCGCCGTCGTGAAAGTCACCCCGCCTGCCGGGACAAGCCTGCCGGTCGCCAACCTCGGCGACTCGGACACTGTCCATGTCGGCGACTGGGCCGTCGCCGTCGGCGACCCGCTCGACATCGGCACGACGGTGACGTTCGGCATCATCTCCGCCATCGGGCAGCGCGGGCCGCACCTGCAAGGCGACACAGCCAATACCGTGCTGCAAACGGACGCCGCCATCAACCCCGGCAACTCCGGGGGCGCTCTCGCCAACAGCGACGGCCAGGTCATCGGCATTAATGAGGCCATCGCTTCGCCGACCGGCTCGTTCATCGGCATCGGCTTCGCCATTCCTATTAATGCCGCCCGGCAGGTCGCCCGGCAGCTTATCGTACATGGCCGGGTCATTCGCCCCTATCTCGGCATCAGCTACCTGCCCTTGAAATCCGTGCCGCCGCAGGCTCGCGCTCAGGCCGGAATTGACCCGTCTCTGACCAGCGGCGTCGTGGTCGCTCAGGTTGCACCCGGCACCCCGTCCGCCGGCAAGCTTCAGCCCCGTGATGTCATTGTCAGCGCCGACGGAAAGCCGCTAGGAGACAAGGATGCGCTGCTGAATAAGATCATCAGCAGTCACCAAGTCGGCGACACGCTGGCCCTGCAAGTGCAGCGCGGTACGCAGACAATCACCGTGCCGATCACGCTGCGCGAGCGTCCCGCTACGTTCGGCGCTCCGCCGCCGGGAACGGAACCGTAAGACTGTACTCAAACAGCGTCGTAAGAAGACATGCGAAAGGAAAATGAATGTCACCGGAAGAACTTGGTCGCGCCCTGCGCGAAGAAGACGGGCCGTTTTTGAAAAACCGCCGCTGGATCGTCGGTCTGGCCCTCTACAACATCCTTGCCATGAGCGCCATTTCATTGTACCAAATGGGCATTTTGAAGAGCGTCCCGGAAGTGCATCTGCCGGGAGAGGACGCCGACAAAATCAACGGCTCGGCGCAGGCATATGAGATTTTGCAGACGCCGGACGCGGTGCTGGCTATCGGCTCGTATGCCGCGACTGCGGCCCTTGCCGCAATGGGGCCGCCCGACCGGGCAGCCTCTTTGCCCTGGCCCGCCGTCGGCATGGGCGTCAAAGCGCTGGCGGACGCGGCGTTTGCCGTGAAGCTGCTGATTGACCAGCCGACCAAGTACCAAGCCTACTGCGCGTGGTGCGTCACCGGCGCACTGGCGAGCCTTGCGGTCGTCCCGCTGGCGTGGCCCGAAGCGCGGGAAGCCTGGAAGCAGCTTCGCGGCGGCGAAGCAAGCGAGTAGGAGAACACGGGGCTGAACCCCCGTGCTTTGAAAGAGCAAACCCCCGCCTCTGCACTGGCAGGCTCGGAGGGGCGCGGGCAAAGCAGACATCGTGACATTCACGAGAAAGACTCTGTACCATGACCATGCAGGTAACGCTGGAAAACAAAGTCGCCGTCGTCACCGGCGCGGCGACCGGGATTGGGCGCGAGTGCGCCTTTTATTTCGCCCGTGCCGGGGCTGCGGTTGTAGTGGATTATGTCGGCAAATCCGAGCAGGCCGACGAAGCCGTCGCGCAGATTAAGTCTTCGGGTGGCCGGGCGCTGGCCGTGCAGGCGGATGTGTCGTCGGAAACCGATGTGCAGACGCTGATGGATTCGGCGGCGTCGGAGTTCGGGCAGATTGACATTTTGATCAACAACGCCGGCATCGAAAAAGAAACACCGTTTCTGGAAACGCCGCTGGACCTGTGGAACAAGATCATCGCGGTCAATCTGACCGGCCCGTGGCTCTGCACGCAGGCGGCGGCAAAACAGATGGCGGCGAAGAAAAACGGCGGGCGAATTATCAACATTTCGTCGGTGCATGAAGACATGACGATGCCGACGAACGCCCCGTACTGCGCCTCGAAAGGCGGCCTGCGGATGCTGATGCGGACCCTGTGCGTCGAGCTTGCCCCGCACGGCATCACGGTCAACAACATCGGCCCCGGCGCGATTGACACGCCTTTGGATAAGTCCACCAAAGATGACCCGGAAAAGTACAAACAACTGCTGGCGGAAATCCCGCTCAATCGCATGGGCCAGCCGGAAGAAGTCGCGCAGCTTGCCCTGTTTTTGGCGTCGGACGCGGCGGCCTACATCACCGGCAGCACTTATTTTATTGACGGCGGCATGCTGCGCCAGTCAGGGAGCCGGTAAAACTTATGGCAGTGGCAGTCAGCATGGGGCAGAGCGAGCGGGTCGCCCAATACGAAGTCCCCGACAGTGAGCTGTCTATCGGCAGCACGCTCGGCAGCCCGACGGCGGTGTGCGTTCTCAAAGCGACCGGCGCTTTAGAAAAAGTTTACAGCACGGACATCGGCGAGACCCTGTTCGGCTCGCTGACCTGGCGCGTTTATGACGAGCGGATGGGAATGCACCTGGCCCGGCAGCCCGGCGGCACGTTTATCCTGCACCCGGAGCATCAGGAGCATCAGTTTGCGCTGCAAAGCGGCATTGACGCCCGCGAAGACGTGTTTGTGTTAAGCGGTACGCCCGGCGCTGACGGCTCGGTGGACCCGCCCGGCGTCTACTACTGCGTCTCGCTGATCAATCGCAGCGGCAGTGACATGACCCTGGCGTCGTATGCCTATGCCGAGCTGCGCGGCAAGACCGACGCGGACATTGAGGCCGAGTACGACGCAGATTTGGGGGCGCTCGTGGTCTGGAACAAAGCCAAGCCGGAGCAAACGCGGCTGTTCGGCTGCGACCGCAAGCCGGATACGTTTGAAGTGACGCAGAACGCCGGCAAAGCGGTCGCCGCCCACTGCCCCGGCCCCTTGTCCAATAACATTGCAAGCGTAGATTACCCGCTCGGCTGCCTGCATCACCGGATTAGCCTCGCGCCGGGCGAGACCGTGCAGTTTAACTACTTGATGAGTTTCGGCAAGGGGCGCACCGAAGCCGAAGGCAACTACAAGCGCTGCCCTGCGGCCGACGCCGCTTTGGACCGGACGCGGACGTTCTACCACAATGTCTTAAAGCAAGCGGTGATGCTGACGCCGAACGAGCAGGTCAACCGGGGTGTTTTGTGGGCCAAAGTCAACATGCTGCGTGTGCTGATTAAAGCGCCGACCGGCTGGTGCTTTGTCAACGACCCGACCCGCAGCAACAACAGCGTCGCCCGCGATACGGCCTGGTTTGCCTACGGGACCGACTACCTGAACCCGGAGTTTTCCCGCCCTGCGCTGATGGCGTATGTCAAAAATCAGGAAGACAGCGGTTTGATTGTCGAGTATTACGACATCCGCACCGGCGAGACCAAAGACTACGGCCTGAACATCAACGACAACACGCCGCTGCTGCTTTTAGGGCTTTGGCATCATTACAGCGCCACCGGCGACCGCGAATTCTTAACCGAAGTCTACCCCGCCGCCGCTAAAGCCGCGAAATACATTTTGTCTCAGCGCAACGCTCAGGGCTTGGTCTGGTGCAGCGCCGACGGCACTTCCGATTGGGGCATTATCGGCTGGCGCAACGTCATCAAGAACTACCGCCTGTCCGGCGCGACCACCGAAGTCAATTCCGAGTGCTACGCGGCGCTGAAAGCCGTGTCCCGCATGGCGCACGTCTTGGGGCGCAAAGACAACGGTGCGGAGTTTGACCGGGAGGCCGAAGCGCTCAAAACTGCAATCAATACGCACCTGATGAACCCGGAAAACGGCCTGTACTACTTGAACATTGACCTAGACGGCAATCCCCGCTCCGACGTCACTTCGGATTTGGTGTTCCCGGTCATGTTCGGGGTCGCCGATGAGTGCACTTCGGTGGAGATTATTCGCCGCCTGAGCGCCCCGGACTTTTGGACCCCGGTGGGCATCCGCACGACGCCCCGCGACGCGCCGGATTACAACCCGGACGGCAAAAGCGACGGCCCTTATGGTCTGCTCGGCGGGGTGTGGGTCGGGGTCTCGTTCTGGTTTGCGTATGCCGCCGCGTCCTACAACCCGGAGTTCATGGACCGCGCCCTCAGCGAGAGCTTCCGCAATTATTCCACCGACCCGCGCCGCAACAACACCGTGCCGGGGCAGTTCTCGGAATGGCTGCACGGGGAAACTCTGGTCAACGAGGGCATGATGCTCTCGCCCTGGTTCCCGCCGCGCTACCTGTGGGCGGCGATTGAAGGCGCGGCGGGGCTGCAAATGTCCGGCGACACACTGGACCTGCGCCCGCGCCTTGCTGCCGGCTGGAAATGGCTGGGCGTCCGCAATTTGCCCTACCGGGGCCGAATGCTGGCCTGGCTTGCCGTGCGGATGCCGGACGTGCAGCTCTTCACGACGTTTGACCGGCAAAACGCTTCGGAGCCGCCGGCGGGCGACTGGAACACCTACGACGAGGACATCACCGATGAGGTTTCCGCGCCCGGCGATGCGATCTGCACGTTCTGCCTGCGCCGGGGCGACAGCCTGCTGGTGTTTGTCGGCAGCACGTCGGACGAGACGATGACGACGGCGGTTCGCATTCACCGGCCTTTGACGGGATCGTACCGCCTGCGCGACTATGACAGCCTGCGCGGCGAATGGAACGACCGTGGCCCGCGGCCCGCCGAAGAGCTGTGTCAGGGCCGGGTGGTGCAGGTGGAGCAGCGCGGCTTCTGCCTGCTGGAGCTGACGCCGGAGGAGACAACCTCAGGATGAAAAGCGGCCTAGAGTCTGCCTGGATGAAGCCGGCAAGCAGCTTCTTTCGGACGTGCGGCCTGCGCTCCCTTGAGAACCAGGGTAGTCTTTAGAACCAGGACAGCGAATATAAACGTAACGGCACGGCCAAATTGTTTATGATGTGCGCCCCGCTTCTTGGCCGGCCCTTGCCCCTGCCCAAGCACGGTTCCCGGCTGAACATGGCCGAGAGCGAGTTTTCGGTTCTTTCGCGCCAGTGCCTTTTGTTCTGCTGCGCCCAGCCGTTAAGTCCGTGTTCCAGCGGCGGCAGTGCAGCAATGCCCCAACGAAGCGTTTCAAGAAGGTCTACGGCGGAAGTCAAGAGGGTCTGCGGCGGAAGAAGACTTTGCCTCAATTTTCGCTTTGTAACCGCTTGTTTATTATTTGCTGCCTTGACATACGTAATTTGCCGTTCTACCGGGTAGAATGACGGACATGAGCTTGGTCGGTATATAGCCTTTTATCCCTCTTTCGGTCTTTTTGCTGGTTTACCCCGCTCGCCCGCCCCGCCGGACACTGCCGACATGCTCTTTCGCTCGCAGTACGAGCCACTCCGTCGCCTGAGACCACGCCGCTGGGGCCACCCCCGCCGCCTCGTCTTTGTGCACTTTCTACTTTGTGGCCGCTCATGCAGCCATTTCTAACCGTTCTCGCTCCGTCTTACTTTTCTCGCTTCGTCTTATTCTTCTCGCGCCCAGTTTTAATTTTCGCTTATCTGAAAGGCAGGTCCGCTCATGCTTCCACGACCACGCCGGTCACGCCCAAGTCGCTTCGCCGGCGCTTTTGCGCTTGCAGGCACCCTCGGCGTTTTGTTCTCTGCGGGGGCCGCGCACGCTCAGGCCCAGGTTTCTATCGTTCCCACCGTCACGATCACGGGCGGGCTGTACAACTACAGCTACACCGTGACCAATTTCACGGACACCAGTCTGGGGTTTGTGAATTTGGACACTCTGCCCACCGTTGATGGGGCAATCACGAACCTCTCGGCCCCTACGGGCTTTGAAATCAGCCCTTTTGACTCAACCGATGGCATCGTTACTTTTCTGCCCGGCTTTGGCACGGACGCTCAGGAATTCTCGCCCGGAAGCACCATTTCCGGCTTTTCGTTCAGCAGCGCCTTCGGGCCGGGAGCCGTTTCCTTTGATACTCAAGACGTCAACGGAGTGAACCCGATCAACGGGACGACCATTGGGCCAAACGCGGCGGTGCCGGAAGCCAGCACTCTGGTTTCGCTCGGAGCCGGCCTCGCGCTGCTGACGTTCGTTGCCGTGCGGCGTCGCCGCAGCACTGCCACCATTCATGCTTAACTTAGTCATGCTTAACCTAGTTACAGGAGACACCTCATGTTTAAACCTCTTCTTTGCGTCGCGGCGCTCGGCGTCCTCGGCGCACTTGGCCTGAGCGGCGGCGCTGCTCACGCTTCCAGCCATAGCGACGCCCCGCTAATCAAACTCGACCCGCAGGCGAACCTCACCGACGTTTATGCGTTCCGGCGCGGCAGCTCTCTTGTCGTTGAAGTCAGCGTCCGGCCCTTCTCGGAGCCGGGCGACGGCGTGACCTATGACTCGTTCTCCGACGACGCCCTGTACAGCATCCACATCGCAAACCCCATCACCGGGGCGCAGGTGCAGCGCTACGACTTCAAGTTCTCGCCGGTCAGCAGCCAGAACGGCTCCTACAAGAACCTGGACACGATCCTGCGCTACGGACGCGGCGCAAACATCAACGGAGCCGCCGACGCCGGCCCGATCAACGATGTCGGCGACGCCCATCAGAACTTTGTTCAGACCTATACCGTCACCAAGACCGTCACGGCGAACGGCCAAAACAAGTCCACCCAGCTCAGCCCGGCCAGCATGACCCTGATGGTCCCGCCGTACAACACCGGCCTGCGGGCAACTCCGAAGTACAACGACCCGAACACCGGGCGTGCCGTCAGCGGCGCGGCTTCGTACAGCGCTCTGGACACCTACACACGGGAAACCACCTACACCCTGCCGGCTGTCCCGAATGTCGCCGGACAGACGACTGTCTTTGCCGGCTCGCGTGAAGACGGCTTTTACGCCGACATTCCCGGCATCGCCGACCTGCTGGACCCGCGTATCCTGAGCAACACAAAGGGCAAAGGTTTGGGCCAGGACGGAACCGGCGTGGACGGCTTCAAGGGCTATAACGTCCTGCACTACGCGATCGTCATTCCGCTGACCGACCTGCCTTCGTTTGCCTACCAGGGTGCGTTCACGACCACCGCCAGCGGCGGTGCTGGAACCAACTCCGGCGTCGGCGTCTATGCGTCGGTTTCCCGTCCCCGCGTCACCCTCCGCACCACGACCGGCGATAATGTCAGCTCCGGCCCGTACATTCAGGTCAACCGCGAAGCCAATCCGCTGTTCAATGAGGCGCTGGTCGCCATCCGGGACAAGGACAACTACAACCGCGACATTCCGACCAGCGACCCGGTCAAATACAAAACCTACGCGCTGAACTCGGAGCTGGCGGCCCTGATTAACAAAGTCTACGGCACCACGTTTGCGACATCGGGCCGCACGGACCTTGCCGCCGTCTTTATCCCGGACGTCATCCGGGTGGACACCACGACCGGCCCCGTTCATGCTTCCGGCGAGACCGGCTTCAATCGCCTGGGATTCATCGGCGGCGACACGCTGACCAACGCAAGCGGGGCGACGGTTCCCGGCGGCTGGCCGAACGGCAGACGCTTCGGGGACGACGTCGTAGACATCGCTCTGACGGCAATCGCCAGCGGGCCGAGCTACAAAACGATCACTCTGGTCGGGGACAACGTGGACCATAACGACCAGGTCTACAACATGACCTTCCCGTATGCCGGTACGCCGAACGCCGGCACACGCAACAGCAAGGACGACGGCCCGAACGTCGGCGGGTAATCGCCAGTAACGGGGCGGGGGCGATTGTCAAGATTGCCCCCGCCCATAGTCAATGAAGATGTGGAAACGGAATGCGCGTGGGATTGAAATCCTGCGCTGTGGGCGCAGACGCCAAGTGTCCACCTTCGTGGACAAGGAACAGAATGGTAACGCGGTCTTACTCTTTGTCCACGAAGGTAGACACTTGGCGTCTGCGCCCATAGCCGAACAATTTATTGCCACGGCTCTTCTCTGGCTTTTTGCCCACACAATACCATCCTTGAAGACACACGCTATGAAAAACGCACTTTTTCCTAAAATTTTTCCTAAATTATCCTTACTTCTCCCGCTCGTTTTGGTCGCTGCCGGCTGCGCTTCCCATCAAGCGGCGAACAGCCCGGCTCAAAGCAATCCCGCGCAGGCCGCGCCTGCGCTGCCCACTGCCGCTGTGACGCTTGCCGCCATTCCGATGCCGCCTGTCCGCACCGCCGCCGACCACGGCATCGCCAAATGGACCGGCCTGCTGCGCCAGAGTCCCAATGACGACAAAGTTTGGGTTCGGCTCGGCGACACGCTGATGCAGAAGCCCCGCGAAACCGCCGACCCGCGCTACTACGGCTACGCCGAGCAGGTCTACAAGCAGGCGCTGGCCCGGAACCCCAACAGCGCCGACGCCATGACCGGGCTTGCCTGGGTCAACAGCGACCGCAACCAATTTGATCAAAGCACGCTCTGGGCGAACAAAGCCGTCGCGCTCAACCCGCAGGACAACACCGCTTATGGCCTGCTCGGCGACGCCGCCGCCGCGACCGGGCATTATGACGACGCTTACGCGGATTACCAGAAGATGCTTGACATCCGGCCCGACATTGCTTCGTACAGCCGGGGCGCACATCTGCTGTATTTGGACGGCAACTCCCGCAAAGCCATGTGGTTGATGATTAAAGCGATTAAAACGGGCAGCCCCTACGCCGAAAACACCGCCTGGTGCCGCACTCAGCTTGCCGAAATGCTCTTTGACCAGGGCGCTCTGCTGCCCGCCGAGCAGACTTTGGGCGACGTCCTGAAAACGTCGCCGAACGACGCCGAGGCGCTGGCGGCGCTGGGCCAGTTCAAGGCCGCACGCGGCAGCTACCCGGCGGCGATTGCCCTTTACAAAAAGTCCGTTGCCGCCGCCCCAAGTTTCGCGTCGCTGACGGCGCTTGGGGACTTGTACCAGTTGTCCGGCGACAAAGCCGACGCCGAAAAGCAGTACGCCCAGGTGGAAGCGCTGTCTAAGCGAAACGCGGACGCCGGGGTAGACGACCACATGCAGATGGCCCAGTTTGATGCCGACCATGACCGGAACCTGCCTCAAGCCTTGCAGATGGCCGAGCAAAACAAGGCCAGCTTGAACGTCAGCGACGCCGACACGCTGGCCTGGTGCTATTACAAAAACGGCCAGGAAGAGCCGGCGAAAGCCGCCATTCAAACGGCGCTCGCCCGGCACACACCCGAAGCCGGGATGCTGTTCCACGCCGGCATGATCTACGCCAAAGCCAATGACCGGGTCACGGCGGGCAAATGCCTGGCCCATGCGTTAAGCCTCAACCCGTACTTCAGCCCGCGTGATTCGAAAATTGCCGCCGACACGCTGAAGCAGCTTGGCTCGCGGCCCCCGGAAACAGTCGCGCAGGTGCCGGCGCATTGAGGCGGATGATCTTGAAACGTCTCTTCCTAATCGCTTTCCTCCTCGTTTGCCTGGCGGCGGGCGTGTGGGCGTTGCGCCGCCCTGCCCGGCTGCTCGGCGCGGCTGTTCCGCTGCCCGCTGTCTCAGTCGCGCAGGCCGCCCCGCCAATCGCCGACGACGGCGGAGCAAAGCTGGACCGGGCCATTACGAAGTACACGCTTGCCGCACAGAAGTCCCCGAAAGCGACTAACAACTGGACCGACCTCGGCAATGCGCTCATGCAAAAAGCCCGCGAAACGGCGGATTTAAGCTACTACGGCCACGCCGAAACCGTCTACCGAAAAGCGCTGGCGCTGGACCCTAAAAGTGTTCCTGCCCTGGATGGCATGGCCTGGGTCACGAGTGACCGGCACGAGTTCGAGCAAAGCAAAGCGTGGGCGGGGCGGGCGCTGGCGCAGGACCCCGGCAGCAACGACGCCTACGGCCTCCTCGGCGACGCCGACCAGGAGCTTGGGGATTACGACGCGGCCTACGCCCACTACCAGGCCATGCTCAACCTGCGGCCCGATCTCGCGTCATACAGCCGGGGCGGGCATCTGCTGTGGCTGACCGGCGATTTTCGCAAAGGCGTCTGGCTGATGGTGAAGGCCATTGACGCCGGGGGACCCTACGCCGAGACCACCGGCTGGTGCCGCGCCCAGCTTGGGCTGATGCTCTACAGCGAGGGCCATCAGGCTGCCGCCGAGCAGACCCTGCGGGACGCGCTCACGACAACGCCGAACAATTACCGCGTTTTGATGGCGCTGGGCCGCGTGGAGGCCGGGCGAGGAGACTACCCGGACGCGATTGACAGCTACCAAAAAGCCGTGGCTGTCGTGCCGCAGATTGAGGCCGTCGCCGCACTCGGCGACCTGTACGCGCTGACCGGACGCAAAGCCGAGGCCCAGGAGCAGTTTGCGCTGGCGGAACAGATTGACAAAATCCAGAAAGCAAACGGTGTGCGCGGCGGCTGGCAGATGTCCCTGTTCCGCGCAAACCACGACCAAAAACTGCCGGAAGCGCTGCGGGACGCCCAGGCAGAATACAAAACCCGCAAGAATGTCTACGCGGCTGATGCGCTGGCCTGGTGCTTCTACAAAACCGGGCGTTATCCCGAAGCGGCCGCGATGAGCCGCGCCGCTTTGCGTGAACACACGCCGGAAGCCGGTTTTCTGTTCCACGCCGGCATGATCGCCGTCAAGCAAAATGACCGCGCCGCCGCGCAGCGCTGCCTGCGCCAAGCGATTGCGCTCAACCCGAACTTTAGCCCGATTGATGCGCCGGTTGCGTTGGCGACGCTTCAGCAGCTTGCCGGCCCGATAAGAAAGAAAACGTGATGCGTTTAGATGAGGCCCGGAACCATGCGTTAAAACGCACGGCTAATCAGCGCAGACGCTGCAAAACACCGCTTCGCGGGGTTAAGATGGAAGATTTGTCCGAGTGCCGCGAAGCGGTACTTCTTAGCCGAAGGCTGACTAGCCGTGCCCTTCATGGCATGGTCTGGATTGCCCTCTGCCTGGCCTTGACTTCGCCTGCTAACGCTCACCCGATGGGAAACTTTTCCATCAACCATTATGCGCGGCTGCAAGCGGACCCAAACGATGTGCGCGTCCGCTACGTCATTGACATGGCGGAAATTCCAACCCTGACCGAAAAAGAAACTCTCGGTCACGGACAGGACGGCGCGATCACTCCCACGCAGCAGTCTGACTATCTGGCGGCACGGGCGGCGCAGCTTGCGTCGGGCGTGACGCTGACGGTGAACGGCGCACCGACACTCCTGAAACTTGTGGACAGCCGCTTGCGCTTGTCACCCGGTGCAGGCGGACTAGAGACGCTGAAAGTGACTTTGGACTGGCTGGCTCCAACGCCGTCCGGCACGCGCACCGTGACTTGGGAAGACCGCAACTATCCGTCGCGCACGGGATGGAAAGAAGTCGTTGCCGTCGGTAGTTCTGGGGTTGCGCTTCAAGATGCCTCCGTTTCGGGGATTGACCGCAGCCTCGGACTAAGCATTTACCCCCGCGACATCATCCCGCCCCAGGACACGTCAGCCCATTTCACGGCGGTTCTCGGCGCGGCGACGGGCGCAGCAGTGACGGCTCCGGCGGACGCGCCGCCGCCCACCCGCGATGCGACTCCGCGTGATGCTTTCACGCAGACCATCGCCCGCCATTCGCTGACGCCCGGCGTCATGCTGCTCGGCCTGCTGATTGCGTGTGTGTTCGGCGCGTTCCATGCGCTTTCGCCGGGGCATGGCAAGACGATGGTGGCGGCGTACCTGGTCGGCTCACGCGGGACAGGGCGGCACGCGGTCCTGCTCGGGCTGATCGTGACGATCACCCACACGCTCGGCGTCTTCGCGCTGGGGCTGATCACTTTGTTTGCATCGCGGTACATCGTGCCGGAGAAGCTGTACCCTGTCCTGAGCGTCGTCAGCGGCCTAGCCGTCTTCGGCGTCGGCCTCTGGCTGCTCGTGTCCCGCCTGCGCGGCGTTGCCACCGGCCACGACCATTCGCACGCGCACGATCATTCGCATATGCACGACCACGCTCCCGATGAGATACACCTACATACGCACGACGACGGGCATACACACTCGCACGACGATGGGCATACGCACTCGCACGGGTTTGGAAGCCACACTCATGCCGTGCCGGAAGGGCCAATCACGCTGCGCTCTTTGCTGGCTCTGGGCATCTCCGGCGGGATCGTGCCGTGTCCTTCCGCGCTGGTCGTGCTGCTGTCGGCGGTCGCCCTGCACCGGATTGTCTACGGCATGGCCTTGATTACGGCGTTCAGCGTCGGCCTGGCTTCGGTGCTGATCGTCATTGGCATGATGGTTGTTTCCACCCGCCACTGGTTTGAGCGCTTTCCGGCGGGAGAAGGATTGCTTCGGCGTCTGCCGGTCGCAAGCGCCGCCGCGATTACGCTGATTGGCGTCATGCTCATTATCCGTGCCGTGACGCAGGGCGTTTAGTGTGGGAGAGTTTAGTGGGAAAGCATCTTGTCCCAGTAGGCAAGAACACGGTCCCACAAAACCCTATCACCCTGGCAGTACGCATCCCGCACGACGCAGCAGTTCAGCGCCCAAAGATCGTATTCGTGATCCTCCGCGCTTAAGCCGTGTTCGCCCTCATCATCGTTGGGCGCGGGGCAGTCCCAGCCTAGTATATCCATAGTCAAGCCTTTTCACGGAAGCGGCGGCAGAAGCCGGACTGTTCATTCACGCTCGTAAGCGTGCAGCCCTGACTGGACTTGCCGCCCACAGACAGGCGGCCTCTCGCCGGAGGAGGCATCTTCTTCTTGCTTCTCTGCTTGCTCCCGCTTCTCGACAAAGTCAACGGCGGCTGCGGACGCCGCGCCGCCGACAACTGCGCCGACAACCGCGCCCAATGGGCCGCCCGCCAGCGCTCCTACAACCGCGCCGCTGACCGCACCCAGCAGCCCGCCTTCTTCGGCATCGCGTGCCGCATTTTCCTGTCCCTGCTCCATCCCCATTATCTTTGTGCTTTCTGATGTCCTGAATTTTGTTCTCGCGATTGACTGACGACAGCAGAAACCCTCTGGTTCCATCGGCTCGTCTTGACGTGAGTATCGGGTAAAAAGCGCTCCGACCAGAGGCGATTTTCTGGCGAAACTTTCCTGCGGCACGGCTGTCTGTTGAAGAAACGAAAGTTGAGGCAAACGAAGATTGAGGTGTTTCAAAGCAGCGCTTTTAGCAGCGGCGTCACTGGCAGCAGTCTGGATTGCCACCGCAAACACGGGTGCGCGGGGACAATCCGCAGTGACCGCCGCAGCTCCCACAGCGCTTCCCCCGGCCGTTTCCGCGCGTCTGCGGCAGGCGCTTCCCTTGCCGCTGCATTCCCTCTTTCGCCGACTGGGCGACTCTGTCGGCATTGATTTTTCTCCCGCCCGTGGCTTTCATATGGCGCTGGGCGCGGAAACGGCGGAAATGCGGCCCCGCGCCGCGCTTCTGCGCCGCTCACTGGCAGGGCAGGCGCGGGACGCCTCGGTCTATGCGCTTCTCGGCAGATACGACGACTTTCTGGGCGAAGCCGCGCAGAAGAAGCAGGATTATGGAGAGGCCGTGATCCTCTACGCGCGGCAGGCCGCAAGCCAAAACCTGCCCCGCGCAGAACACCAGCAGGCGCTTGTGGCCGAAAGCCGCGTTCTCGGAGAAGCAGGCCGAGGGCCGGAAGCGGAAGCGAAACTGCGTCGGGTGCTGAAGATGCGCCCGCAAGCATGGCGGCTCTGGGCGGCACTGGGAGAAGTGCAGGAAGACGAAGCGCAGGCAAGAGCGGCAGAGACTACCCGCGCCGGCGCGGCTGCTCAGGCGCTGCGGCTGGACCAGGAAGCCCAAACGAATTACGACTGGGCCGTCACGCTCGCGCCGAAGCAGGGAATGGCCTATGCCCTGCGCGGGGATTTTGACGGCGACCATCAGTTCCTGCGGGACGAGCTGCGGCATCCGGGGCAAACCGTTCCGCTGTTTGGGGCCGTTGCGCCTGCACTTCTTGCGGACTTCAAGCAGGCCGCGCGTCTTCTGCCTCAACCTTACGCCATTGCTTATCCGGTCTGGATCGAGCTGTCTACGGAAGGATTTTTCAGGCTGCATCTGCCCTTTCCAAGCTTGGCGGCGTGGCAGGCGATGCCCGCCGGCGTCCGCTCCGACACGCTGGATGCCATTCAGCGGCTGACACGGCTTTCGCACGGCACCGGCCCGGTGGCACGCCAGGCGGATGTCGCGCTCGGATTTCTGCTGTTTGAGAGCCGGCGCAAGACCGCGCCGGCGGAGGCCGCGCTGCGTCAGGGTCTGTCGGGCCAGGAACAGGAGGCTGCTGCGGAGATGCTGATGCACATCATGTCTATGGGGCAGGATCAATCTCTGGCGGCGTTCTGTCTGGATCAGGCCCGCCGGCATAACACGCCGCGCCTGCACCTGATCGCAGCGTGGGCCGAAACTAATCAAGGCCACTGGTCGCAGGCGAAAGTCCAGGTGGAAGAAGCGCAGGCACTGGAACCTGGCGACGCCGCCGACCTGCTGCTGCTGGCCGCGCTGGCACTCAAAGGAGACGGAACACTTAGCCTGGTGCAAAGCAAGCTTTTGCTAAGACACGCCGGTGAAAGCTTCAATCGTGAAAGCTTGAAGGACGCCCCAAGATCAAACCTGCCGCCGGATGAGCGGCAAGAGTACCCTTTGGTACATGCCTACTTTCTCGCCCTGAGCGGGGACCGCAGTGCGGCGGACCGCGAGCTGCGCTCTGTTCTGGCCGCTGACCCGCAGAACGCGGGGGCTGCAAAGGGTTTGGCGATCTTAGCCGGGCCACCGAGTTAGCTCGGCGTTCGGACGCGGCCCGCACCTCGCCGGCCGCGCCCCAAAGAATTGCCGTTAGGATGCCGGTGAGGCCGCGAGAATAGCGTCAATTCGGCTGAGGTCTTCGGCGGAGAGCTTGATGTCCGTTGACTTCGCGTTTTCCCGCACCTGCTCGGCGCTTGTCGCGCCGATGATGGGTGCAGTCATCGCTGGCTGATGCAGCAGCCAGGCCAGCGCAAGCTGCGAAAGTGAGGCGTCCCGCTCTGCCGCAAACGCGGCCAGCGCTTGAAGGGTCGGCAGGGCGCGTTGCAGCCGCGCCTCGAAGTCGGCGTTGCCCGCCGCCCGGCTGCCTTCCGGCGCTTTGCCGCTCAGGTACTTGTCCGACAGCAGGCCCTGCGCCAGCGGCGAGTAGGGAATCTGGCCGATGCCTTCCGCTTCGCAGCGCGGGGTGACGGTTTTTTCGTCGTCGCGCCCGAGCAGGTTGTAGTAATTCTGCAAAGAGACGGCCCGGTTCAGGCCGAGCTTTTCCGAGACCTGCGCCCGCTCTTCAATCTGAGCGGCGTCGTGGTTGGACCAGCCGAAGTACAAAATCTTGCCCTGACGCACCAAATCGTCCAGTGTCCGCACGGTTTCCTCCGCCGGCGTATCCGGGTCCGGCCAGTGAATCTGGTACAAGTCAATGTAGTCGGTCTCCAGCCGGCTCAGGCTGTCTTCCACCGCCGCAAAGATATGCTTGCGGCTTGCGCCCTCACCGTTCGGGCCGTCCCACATCCGCCCCCGGCACTTGGTTGCCAGCACAATCTGGCGGCGGTCCTTGCCGTGCATCCAGCGCCCCATGACTTCCTCGGCCTTGCCGCCCGCGTAAACGTCGGCCGTGTCAAAGAAGTTGATGCCGGCGTCCACGGCAGCGTCCAGCACGGCGAACGTGTCGTCGTCCCGCATCCTGCCGCCGAAGTTAATCCAGGCTCCTAGACAGATTTCGGAGACTTTGAGGCCGGACCGGCCCAGTGTGCGATAGTTCATTGCGTATTCTCCTTTAGGTCTCGCTATACCCAGCCTTAAGCCAGTTTATATTTAAGCTGCCCCAAATCGCAGTCCGTTTCGTCTAAATCGTCCCGCTCGCCCAGATAGGCGGGCTGGTACAAAGAGCCGCCTTTGTAGGCATACAAATAGCGCACTTCCACCAGTGCGCCCACCGGCGGAATGGCTTTGCTGCTCGGAATAGTCACATTGCCGATGCCGACCGCGTTCCCGTCTGCGTCCCGCAGGGACAGCCGCACGCTGCGCTGGTCGTTCTGCGCCGCCACCAGGCAGGTGCAGGTGGCGTAAAACTTGTACTTTACCTGCGAGCCGCCCGACGCGGGCCGTCCGGCGACGCTGTGGCCGTTGACCTTCTTGAACACCACGCCTTCGCCGCCTGCCGCCGCAATCCTGTCGTAGAATGCCTGCTTGCCCGCCGTGTCCCACGCGGTTTCGGCGACGCAGACGTTTGGCCCAAAACTCAGGCGGACCGAATCCCGGAGCGCTTCATAGCGCGTCCGGTAGGAAGAAGAGCGCAGGTCGTTTTCGCCAAGCTTCAGCACATCGAACACCACATACTTTTCGCCTAAAAGCTCGCCGTCCAGCTCGCCGTCGGGCAGGTGCGCCATTGAGTCCACCACTTCTTGAGGCATGGACACGCACAGACCTTTCCGGTTGGAGCCTTCGACCTGGCCGCTCTTGACGCTGACCATGATGCGCTTGCCGTCGAACTTTTCCTGCAAACACCATGCTTCATCAGCTAAAAGCGCCTGGGCGGCCTCCTCATCAACCGAGTTCAAGAGCTGCGGCACCAGCCCTGACACGCGGCTCTCGTTGTCCGTGGCCGCAAACGGTGTACCGACCCCGGCAGGCGTGTAGCCTTTGGCCGTCTTCTCGGCCAGCAGCTTGTCGTAGATGAGACGCGCTTTTTCCAGCGGCACGGGGCTAGTGGTCTTCGTGCCTGCCGTGAGCGCACTTCCGCGCCGTCCAAAGGCAAAAGTGACGGTGTAGCCGCCGTCTACGGGGTTGATGGCGGCGTGATACTCTTTGTCTGAGGAACCGTCACGGTAGAATAAGCGAGAACTGGTATGAGGGATTGGCTTGAGCATGGTGTATCTCTCCAAAATCAGCGGGATTTGGTGATGAGTGTACCGCAGCCTGGCGATGCAAAGAGAACAAGTTCGGGAACGACCGCGCATGATATTGGATTATTCTCATCTCGTGAGAAAACAAGAAGTCTGCTGGTACAATAGCGGCAAGCTGCCATGATTATCTTCCAACGCGACTCGCTGACCGTGTTCCAAAGTGCGCTCTTCCAGACCAACTCTGCAGTTGTGGAAGGGGAAGGCTTTGTGCTGGTCGCAGACCCGACCTGGCTGCCGCAGGAGGTTGAGGAAATCGCCGCCTATGTTCGTGCCATTCGGCAGGGCCGCCCGCTATACTTGCTGTTCACGCACTCGGACTTTGACCATATTCTCGGCTATGGGGCGTTTCCGGGCGCGATCACGATTGCCAGCCGGGAGTTTGTGGACAGCCCGAACCCGGAGCGGAGCGTAAACGCCATTCGGGCCTGGGACAGCGAGTATTATGTGCAGCGGCCTTATGCGATTGTCTATCCCGAAATCGGCATTGCGGCAGACCATGACGGCCAGACGCTTGCTCTCGGCACGTCAAGGCTGACGTTCTACAAAGCGCCCGGACACAATCCCGACGGCCTGCTGACGGCAGTTGAGCCGCACGGCATTCTGCTGGCTGGCGACTACTTTTCAGACATCGAGTTTCCCTATATCTACCAGAGCAGCACTGCCTACGAAGCGACTTTAGAAAAGCTGGACCCCCTCTTAGACAAGCATTCGGTCAGCATTCTCGTTCCGGGACACGGCCAAGTCGCCACCGACCAAATCGAGATGCGCCGTCGCCAGCGCCAGTCGTTTGACTATATCCACACCCTTCGTGAACATATTGCCGCGAATGACCAGCCGGCGATTGACAAGATGCTGGAGAGTTATGCGTTTCCGCTGGGAATGAAGAGCTTCCACGACGGCAACCAAACGCTGATGCGGGCGGAACTTGCGGCAGAAAAACACGGCGTATCTTGACCCACGATT
>JAABUO010003839.1_pt1 | contig 17841 bp, 17 predicted proteins | sample 5559291 | NCBI WGS metagenome assembly JAABUO01 (sample SAMN10711878, study PRJNA513372) | rock metagenome | isolation source: Antarctica rocks | place: Antarctica: Victoria Land, Finger Mt sud | reverse complement strand
GGAGGGAGTAAAGGAGGGGGGGGGACGTCAGTTGGAGGATAGAAAACTTATACCAGAGGTGCACGAATCATGTACAATCAATTGTTTACGACAGCATAGGTCCAGCACCATCAAGATTCCGACTCTCTAGGTTTGTTTTTGATAGCTGATAGACATGGCCTCATAGCCAAGCCCCCCCAAATGCTCAAGCTATCGATATGTTATATCCAGCTCCCGCATGTCGCAGATCTTTAGCTTTGCTATATCCACCCGAGCATTGAGTAAGATAAAGGCCTCAAACATCCCTCGCAGCCACTCCCCTGCTCAAAACTATCTCCCACCCCCATAATCCGGCTTCCACGTCTTCACACCCCCCAACTTCATCAACTCCCTCAGCGCCATTGTCGCATACTGGCTTGTACCCAGCTGCAACTTCAATACCACCGCGATCTTTTTCTTCGCTACCACTGCCTCTCTTTCTTCCTGGATGGACGGCTGTTCCTCCTCTTTTGATGGTGGGGAAATGTTGGTGTTATTGGTAGTGGCGTTCTGCTGATCAGTACTTGCAGTTTTGTGAGCTAGCCTATCGAGATCTGTCTCAGCAAACTGCTCGTCCTCATTCGTATATGCCTTGATCTCAAATGAGATATCCTTGCCGGGCCTCGCAAGCAACTTCCGATAGCTTCCGCTCAAACTGACATCTCTCCATTTACGACGCATATCATGCGGATCAAGACCTCCGCCTCTAGCGCTACCCATGAACTTTTTGTAGACAGATTCGAGTTCGTTGGCCGGGTAGAGGATGTCATACCCCGGGGTGGGCAAGACGATGTCGAAAATTTTGTATCTCCCGCTCTCCGCTTCTTCCTTGCTTAAAGCTCTGGCTCGTGTAAAAAAATCTTCCGTGGTCATTGCGCGGTCATCGACGTCAGGATGAACGACAGCTTCGCCGTCTGCGTCGACTTCTTCAGGCGGTTTCCTGGGACCATTGATTTTGTCTTTGTGCTCGTCAACAAGTACGAGATCGCCTTCTAGAACTTGATCGCCGAAACGTTTCCATCGCTCGCTGGCGGCGACGTTCCAGACTAGTGATTGGTAGGCATGTACGTACATCAATCGTAGATTCCTTGATATTGTCTGTAGTGCGCCAAGGTAATTATTCTTGTGCTGTGGGTTTGCCAAGAAACGAATGATGCTGTTTTCGGCAGAGAACTTCTTTGGCATTTCTTCGGCGGCTGGATGGCTTTTGCCAGTGGTCTTAAATGAGTGTATTGCATGTGCCCGGGCTTTGTCATCCCTAGAGATTTTGTCATCTCTAGCCATGGGATCTTGAGCTGCGGCTAGAGCCTCGGGGCTGTAGTCTAGTATAGCCTCAACGGCGGCTTCGAAATTGCCTTGAAGCATCTTGATGCCTACGTCATCTGTTCGAGTCGAGAATGTACCGAACCGCTGGAGGCCATAGTAATTGTTGAAGCCCTTCTCATTCAGGTTCTCGATAGCCGTACCCACAATCGCAAAAGCTTGCTCTATTTGCTTTGAGCCTTCCAGCTCAGCATGAAACTGAAACTGGCAGTCTCGCAGAGTAATTGTGAATTCGTTACCAGTCAAGTCACCAAGGTGCAAGCCATTGGGCTGATATTCGTAGTTTCCTATTTTTGCATTTCTCAGAGTACGGCCAGCAGCGATCATGCGGTCAGCAAAGACGCGAAAGACGCTCACTCGCTGGACAGTGACCCCGCGGCGATCTTTCGTGCCAGCAAATTGGAAAGTCTGCGGTTTCGTCTTTAACGCTCTGGCAAGGTACGATATGACCTCCATGGTATCCTTATTCTCCTTAAGCAGAGAGAAATGCAGGTGCTCTCCACCGAGCTCTTGCCATCCAGGTTTTCCCTTCTGTTGAGGCCTGCCAGTGCCATCGTTTCGGCCGCCACCACGACCAGAACCCCGACCTCCACCTCTCACTGGATTGCTTGAATTCCAACCAGATTTACCTCCACCATTGGTTGCAGCAGCAGACACTATCATGGTACCGTCATCCGCGGTTGTAGTCTCCAGACGAGAGCTAAATATCCGTCGTACAGCTTGGTGAATCTTTGTGCGTGTCTCACGATCAATAACTGCTAAATTGACAACACCGTGATCCTTGGCACTTCTATGAGGTGAATTGAGTACGTGATTGTAGAGAGAGAGGATTGTCTCGACAACACCTGCATCAAAGTAGGAGGTAAGAAGACCTTGATCCTCAGAAGAGAGCTAGATAACGTCAGCTACGCTTCTACGGGAACAATGCCGGCCTACGTGAAAACCGCTTGAAGGCGTGGCGTAAGATTGCCAGTCTGCAGTTGAAGATGGAGCCGGTTCATGAGCCTTTGGTTGTGATACCTCTTCGTCCTGCTGGAGAGGACCCAATTTTTCTGTATCTCTGACTTGTCCACCAAGCGCTACCAATCCCGCGTCTGTCTGCCTCAGAATTGTTGTTTCCTTACGTCTAGTTGGCGCCCCTCCTTCCGTGGTTTGTTTCTCCTCTGGCGCGTATGTCTTTTGCTCAGCAGACGGTACTGCTTGAACTTCTTGTTGGTGCGGTGGGATTTTCGCCTTGTCATTGGTAGAAGGTATTGCGTCTTTGGTCGTCTGCTGTGGGGTAATATCCGAGATTTGAGGATCTGGGATTGGTGGCTGAGGTAGTATCTTCTCGTCTTGCCTTGGACGCTCGATTGGCTCATGAGGAGCTCGGGGTTCGATAGACCCTAGGTCTGGAGCCTCTGATTTAGTAGCTGAACCACGATCTACATGCGCCTTGCGTGATGGGCCTCTGAGATTATCAAGGTGAACCACCTCGCCAGAAGGAAGTATTTCATTGACTAGGAAGTCCGTGTACCTACATTGGAGAGAAATCAGGGTCAGAAGAGACATTGGTCGACATTGACCCGCTCACCTCTTCTTCAGGACTCCTGTAAAGCCTGGTAAATTAGGGCTCACAAATTCAGTGATACCGCACTCGGCCTCTTTGCTGAGTCGAGTATCAGGACTATTTTCCTCTATGGGCGGAGCGTCAGGCATAGGCTGTGTTGGGGCTGCCCCAATGTCCTCCATATCTCCATCTAGGGAGAAATGTTCAGCCTTGAGCTTCTTACGAGGCGAATCTTGAAACTCTGAATCGTCCATGGTGAATTTCGAGGCTCAGATGGTGAATTTCCAAAACAAAGAATTCCGCTTAAACGAGGTGGACCCCGCTACCCCAGAGCTACCCTGCTCTCATCCAAAAGTACTTGCAGGCGCAGTTCTTCGGTGTCTTTCCCGCCTCATACTTACCTTTTTGGTATGCCCTCCCCTCCTTACTTGTGGTTCAAGAACATCGAGTAACAGCTATATAGGAGTGACTGCGATCAAGAATGCGGTTTACTATGACACAAGCCCTGCATTGCACAGCGCGGCGGCGACGGTCATCAAGCTATCTTCGGATATCTCGCCGGAGCAATTTTTGATGGTCTACCTTACCTTAAAGGCTTGTCTTTTCATTGATATTGTCACTTTAGGCGACATATCGAAGAGGAGACCAGAGTTATTGAGCGTTGTTCATTTTCTCACGCAGGAGGCAAGCAAAACTGTTGAGACGGGACATGCGCACGGGTCCGCATGTATTTCAACAGTGCCCTTCAATTAACTAGAAAATCTTCTATCTATAACGATTTTAGTGGAGTGACGATAAGATCACATATCTCTAAGAGAATTTGGTGTCAACTTTTGCAGCCAAACATGGTTGACATTGCCAACGAGTCAATTTACCAAGTATTTAAATCAGTGCAGAACCAGATGCATTAAGTGCGACTATCTGACCGACTGCTACCATCTTGCCACTGCATGACCGTACAGTTAGCCGGCGTACGCTTTCCCCGTTGATTGCAAAGCTTCCGAGGTCCATTTGCAAAAGGTATTCTCCAGCACAGACTCTTCCATCCTCAAGCAGTCTACAAGTGATACTTAGAAATCAAAACTCACATCAGCAGCTGTATAAATTTTCAACAACATGTCTTCCGACGGAAAGATCGATATAATTGCTATCATTACGCCCGCTCCGGGTAAAATGGATAGAGTAAATTTTGCTCCCCGATGATTCAAACAGAAAGGCGCTGATTAGCTAGTGCATTGAAATTCTCGATGAACTCACCAAGAGCGTCCGCAAGAACGAACCCGGGTGCATTCGCTACCAGCTGCATATCGAGATGAAAGATGGACAGCGGGGTGAGGATCTATACATGATCGAGCAGTAAGTGACGAGTGCTTTCCATAGTTGTTCTTTAAATTGCTGTCAATATTCGCGGCACACATCTCGAACCGTTTTCGAAAACTAACGTTGGTTTCAGATATGAGAATCAAGCGGCCCTCGACACTCACAAGGAAGGAAAAGACTACAAAGCACTTGGAAAAACCGCCATGGAGGAAAAGCTTTTCGTAAGGCCGCCTGTTGTCAAGGTTCTGAAGCCGGTTGCGGGCTTTGCGAGCAGATTATGAAAATTGGGCAGGTGCGACCTGAGCAGCGTGGAATGTGGAAGTATCAGGCATTATAAGTAAGGCTTGCGGAGCTTGATTCTTGTACAAAGAACAGCACAGAACCTATATACGAATAAAATTATTATTATCATACTTCAACTGTCTATAGCTCTCCAGCACGTCTCTCGTGAACCACAGGATGGTCCTTTTGCGATTCCTTTTTGTCTCTGAGGCAACCCGCATTCCAGTCTTTTGAAGAGAAACCGATCCAAGCACTATTAGCACATGGTACAATGGATACCCCACAGACGCCCCAATTGGGAACAACGCCTGAAGACCTTCGAACTCATGCGCGCTTCATCCGTGATGAGCTCGCGCCCCTCGTGGCCAGCAAAGGCCACTCGGCCCTTGAGCGCGAAGACGTCGCCACCCTAAGCTCCATTATGTTCAGCCTGAACGCCGTTCCAATGACCCTTGAACTCCTTCGCTTCTCGCGCATCGATAAAGCTCTAAGGGTTATTGCTATGGGAAGCGAGTGGCCCCTTGAGATCATGATGCAAGCGGAGGAGTTGATAACGAAATGGGAGCTGGCGCTCGGGAGCTTGCAGAGCATACATGCTGATTTGTGGGGGCTGGGGGGGAGATTAGATGGGCTTAAGAGAGAGACGGGTCAGAAGAATGAGGGAATAGAAGAAGAGGTGTTATCCCGTATCAATGCTTCTCAGACGGATAGGCTAACTCTCGAGAAGGACCTAGAGTCCTCTTGGATCGTCGACCCTCCAATAGACCCGCGCGAAGCGCATAGATACGGCCACCTTGGCTTTAAAATCGGAGCGTGAGTCATGGTCCCTTTCTCGAACCTGATCTAACCTTCCTTCCGCATCACAGCTGGTGGATTAACCCTACCGCTGCCTTCCGCGATGGCATCATCTCCACCCCAAACGCCAGCATAACCGCAAACCGTCATACCGCTTTTGCCATTATCATGAGAGGCAGCCAAGAAGTTGCCACTGAAACGAAAACAGGAGTTCTGCAATATGAAGCGCCGTACCAAGATAGCGGAGTCTTCAAATTGATGAACACGATAAGCAGTAGCGAAAGGGAAGCTGTGAGAGTATTAAGAGACTGCAGTTCAGGTTCCCCGGTGGCCCCGATCGGTGGTTTGCGATACGACGGACTCTACCGCATCACATCCTATGGCATCTCCCTCACCCCGCCAGACGTATGGCACTACAACTTCACCCTGCAGCGCGAGCCCTTTCAAGAGTCCCTCGAGAAGGCGCTCGTTCATCCTATAGCCGAGGAGCTGGACGATTGGAAGGATTATCAGCGTGCCAAAGCTGCCGAGCGTGGCAAAGCGAGTCATAAGGAAAGCAGAAGGACGGAAGCGAGAGAGATGAGAGAGGCGATATTCAGCTTGCACGAAATGATGGGGGGAGTGAATCAGGGGGGTTTGGATGGGGCGGCGAGTGTGAACAGCAGAGACTGTGGGTATTCCCGTCGGACGACTATGAGAGCAAGTTAGCAAGAAGTCGTTCGGAGAAGATTGGAAACACTATTGCTACACTGAATTACATGCATCAGCCAAGGTCGCGTTTGCTTCAACGCTCTTTTATGCAATCTCTTGTATCCACAGTGGAATCACCTACTCCGCTTGCTGAGTTCGCTGTTTCTTGGGCAACATCGGCTTCTCACCATCATACTCCCCTCCCTTTGAGCGTTTTAAGCTTATCATATGCCAAAACAAATGCCGGTTTGGAGTTTTTGTGTAATTGCATGACCATTCATGATGCGCCTTGTACTCACTGACAGTCATCTACATCAGGTACGTCTGAATTTGATAAACGCAACAACCACGTAGCGTTTAATCCCAATTGCATCCTTAGAAACATCGCTCTACGTGCAGACCGAAGAATGGAAGCGGCAGGCGTAATATCACAATAAGTGACAATTTTAAATCAGCCGTCCTCATAAAAAAAAAATGCTACTTGATATAATAGTATCATTCGTTCACGATTTTGCTAATTGCTGCTTCAATAAATCAGTATCGATGCTCTACTTAGACGTTACGTCTGCTAACTGGGAACTGGAATCTCAAATCACTCATTAATACCTAGCTGCCTGAGGATTTCTCGGCATCGCTCGTCGGTCCAATCATGGAGGACGGAGTGTAAGTAGTACGCTCTTGCCCCTAGCAACTATTGGCAATGAAGAGAAGAGTAATTCGAGAATCTAACCTTTCACTGGCTGTGGAGTCAGGATGTCGTGTATCGTTGGCTCAATCCCCGGCGGAATGCGATCTACTTGGCTGATGACAGTCGGAAGATCCTGCAGAACCAGTCGCCCGAGGAGCTCTGGATGGTTTGCCTTGAATACAATCACGTCGTGTCCTAGACTTCCACCAACGTCCACGAGCAGAGCTTCGGAGCTGCCCTTTAGGCCTTTTCCTAATCTTTCTTTGACGGGATAAAAATCATAGTCCACCCGTCGAGGCTGGCCCACGATGTATCCTACCATGTCGTTGTTAAATGCTCGTTGGACTGCTGGGTGCTCGGCTCTCCAGTCCTTGCAAGAAAGTTTCGTGTCATGGCCGTATTGGAATGGCCCGTTATTCGAGTCCTCAGGATTCTTATATCCGTTCTCTGATAGGTAGCTAGGAAGCTTGAGAAATGACGGCCCTGCACAGTCAAGACTGTGCTTTGCAGTGGGTGTCTTAACGCTATGTGTGAGGTTACTCACCAGAAAATTATCCCATCACGGTACTTGGGGATGATCAAGGCCGTCGAAACAGCGGTGGGTGCATATCGGTCTGCATCTACTTCCGCAATCATGTGCAAGGCAGAAAGATGTCTCAAGATTCTTCCTAAGTGTAGCCAGTACGTATAAGCATCTATCATTTGTTTAAGACAAGAGCAACTCACCGACCGATACTAGATCTCCACCAGTCATGATCGCCAGTTCAGTACTGCTCTTCGCACGACCATCCTCATCCGTCAGTTGCTCAAACAACCCTAAATCAGCGGCTACTCGGGTAGCAGTGTTCCTAGTCGGCTCACACAACAGGTTCAACTAGGGCTGAAATTGTTAGATTCGGGTATTTACCTCTGCCCATGCCATCCAAGTGATTGCCTCAACAGGCGTTTCAAGAGCAGCAACCAGACGTCGGGCATTTGATATCAATTGGTCTCGTGCACCTGCTCTCTTTTGAGAAAGAGCTTCTCCGACTAGTGCAATATCGTCTAGAAGAGCAGCGACATCGGTAGATGGAGTTTGCTTAAGAGTCGTAGACCCCATCTTGTAGAATTAATGGAGCTAGTAGTCGTGTTGTTTAGGATTAAGCAGACTCAGCCCGGTTTTTATAATATCAATCTCCTTTAAGCTTCCACCTGGAACGAGAACTCTTACTGCACAATGATTAGAGACCTTACGGCGTCTCACAAACGCCGCACACTCACTGTTTACCGTTCACTATCCTGCCATAATTTCCGGTACTCTACCGCATAACTGCTTTGTTATGCTACCTTTGTTTTCAGCAAAGACAATGTCGAAACAGGACCATTCATTAAAGGTCTTTGGATAATCATAATCTATCAGTTGCTCCGTCCTTTGGGGTCGTAACCAACAGCTGTCGCTCATGACTCGATCATACATATTCAGCCGCACCAATCATCTCGTGAATTCCCAGGTTGGAGATGATGCCATAATCGATGTGCAAGGCAGCAGCAGCGCCTAAAATACCGCGGGCAGCTGCAGCCAAGTCCTACTAGGCAGCAAGTTTTGGCTCCGTTCTACTGCACCCTATCTAGCCCAGAGCGGTCATCAGGGTGTTCAGAAGATGCTCAGGGGATATTCAGGGAGGCTCCTCCCATGCTCAAACAAGAGCGGTAACTGCTCACCTTGGAGGCTGAAAACGAAAAGGCAGTTTTTTTGGGATGGCCATGTCTCAATTGATAGTTTTCTCTACGCTTGAAGTGTCGACGTGACTGAAAAGGCACTAGCGCCCACAACTAAGCGTAGCAAAAATAACGCTAGCTGCTTTATCACATTCCGAAACCCACATTCTTCAAAACTCGACGGTAAAAAATCGCACAACCATTCTGAAGAGACAGAAAGCTTCCAAACTCAACTTAAAATAATATGTATGCAAAAGCATATCAAAAAGAGAATGGAGATGCGGGGAATTGAACCCCGGACCTGTTCTATATCGCTTATAGATTACTAGACTTGCTAAAGAACCGTCATACCACTAGACCACATCCCCGATAGATAAAAAATTGGGCTTATTTAACGATCTGATCTTTTTTGCCATGACAGACTACACTCGGCAAAAATCGTTATCTCCGGAAGATACTGAGCTATGTAATGAACTTTGCATTTGAACGTACAATGCTCCACTGCAAATACAAGTGTGTATGTCTCTCACTTCTTCTCTCTCATACATTTAACTCGATAATGAGGCTTACCGATTGTTTGAAATAAGTATCACAGCTCACTAAGCTGTTATTACTGTTTATTTCACTAGTTCGTCATCATCGTTACTTCATTGAGTGAAATCAAAATATCCACTGCAGCATTGGCATTGACTCATTGGTTCTCAGGGAAAGGATATACTTGCTTGCGAAGCTTAATGTTATATTGTGTGTAGTGAGAATAATTGGAAAAGTGACGTATGAGCGATGGGAATGGGAGGAGTGAATGAAGACTGTTACTTTTCTGGCTGCATGGGGTAAATACACAGATTTCGAACCTTTGCACAGGTGTTGGAGGATAGATTTGAAGTAGGTCGTTTCAAGAGAAGCAGTGAGTGCATTAAGCTTGCCGGGGTACTTCAGGACCAGCCTGCGACTTGGTCAGTTCAAAGCTAGATATCAATCCGAGTTGAGAAACACAAGGCGAGAAAGTAACTATTGACGATTAACTCATCATACGTCTTTCAAGTTTATAAATAACCAAGGCATTAAAACACCCTGCCTTTAAGTATAATTCGAGACCAAAGCTTCAACCAAACAATAAACATCCACTCCAAGAAGAAGCATAAAAGGTTCAGATCGTACTCAAACGACCCAGATATCAATAGAGCCTCGCCAACAGAACCACGATAGCAAAAACTGAACCACATCATACTACATCTTACCATTTCGTTACGCAAAGTTGGCGGGGAAATCCCCAAACTCCGAAGCGCAAAAATTCATGTGAGAGGAGACTATAGAGAATTGGAATACACAATCAATGTTGGGCAAACACAGACTAAAAATACACAATATTAAGCTCGAAATTCCACGACAACGACCGTCTCAAAGACATTGTCGATATGAAACCAAAATCGGACGTACAGGGTAAGTCGATACTTTCGCTCGCACATCTCTTATCGTGTTCGTTTTCAGTTTCCTTTCCTTTTCTTTCTCTGTACTGATCCTTACCGCTTTTTAGAACGACGTTCCCTCAGCCAACTTTCTTGAAAGTTAACCTATTCACATAGATCCATAGGCTTTACGCCCTTTCTATAACTTCACTAATTCATCAATGATATCCCTTGAACGTTGAGTCTCGTTCGCGGTGACGAATAATTCGGATCTGCTGTCCTAGCCCGCTCAGAGCATAATCCCTTTGTATAAAGATTCTCGAAGATTCCGCTTTTGCAAGATGGAGAGACGCACACATACAAGAGTATCGACTCAACGAGCAGATGAGAATGCCTGTCGGAATGAGCCGTACTTCCAGCGATGTCGTGTACCGCAGTTTCTTCAAAGGTGGACCAGGGATCAAGCTGGTAGACATTACCCTCGCTGGAGCATTCTGCAAGTACACGCAAGACACATTTCCGCATACGCCAGAGGAGCCAGACATATGTGTATCCAGTTTGCCTGAGCGTACATGCAACATGTAAGGTCGAGCCAAAGGGGACCTCAAGATACAACAAGCATCATGTATCCGTAACACTTGCCACACCTTACCGAGCACTGGTCCATGAATATCGAAACGCTCTTGACCGCCTACTGGACCATCTATCTCTGGAAATCTAAAATCATATATATTACCAATTCTATGAGAAGATGCCGGGAAATAAGTTCCGCAATGTCGTTGTTGGCACCACTGAATTCTGGCAAAAGCAAAGATACTGAGTTCATATTTGTTGACTTCGTACGCGGCTTAAAGAAGAATGACAGCATCGATTTCCTTGCGAACAAGTGTCGAGCTAACGTTCTGATAACCCGGCAGAAATTGGCATGGTTTTTGATTGCAGGATTGAACTGCGTTCTCAGCACAATCGACAAGATCAAGATATAAGAGGCCAAAGAAGCTGGGGTCATATAGCAGAACCCTTTGGCGGAAAAGTATGTCAAGCCTTCTATGCGAAACCTCTTCTATCAAGGCGAGATTAAGAAGATTATCACTTCAGAGCAGCTCAAAGGCTATGAGGCTGTAATAACGACTTAAAAAACGGTGACGCGCGAATGGCAGAGTTGTTAGAAATGTATAAATGGTTTCGCCGCACGTGTCAGAGGAAGGACTCATCGTAAAGCTGTATATGAGAAAGAAAAGAAGACGGCTACACTAATTGAAACTCGAAGAAGCCATTCTTTAATCAGCATGCTTTGTTCGTAATGGAATGTTGGTAGGTACGAGAGCAGAAACTATGAGACCTTTCATTTTGCCCCACGATCAAGGATTGGCGACATGGTTGTATTGTCGTGATACCTCTCAATATATTTATCAAAACAATCGAGTGGTATCAGTTGCAGGGATTGTCAATCTATCGATGCCGAGCCGAGGCATATTATTGCACTAGCTTTTTCAAATTTAACCGCCGTTGGATATTCGAATTCGTTTGAAACCTGACATATGTGATCTGGCAAACTGACATTGAGCATCTCGCATTTTCTGGCTGAAGCTTCTATACCTTTCGTGTCATCCAGTGAGCCCGATATCGCAAGTAAAGTATTTTTGTAGATCAACATGGCCCTTGTGAATGGCAAGAAGACTGTACTCATCACTGGGTATACTATCACCGTTTCTCTAATAGACGACGCCGCTGTGGTCAAAGAGATGAAGACTGATCATCGTCGGATGGGGCAATAGTTGCGGAAAAGGCGGGATAGGTCACGCGTTAGTATGTCAAGGCGCCTCGAAAGCCCACCAAGAAGCTATCATAATCGATCCCCTAGGCTCGAGAGTTTCATGCCAAAGGTATCGGGGTCTTCTTACAATCTACGCAGCCCCAATTCTCAGATCTCTATAGGCCTCCATGTCTTCGCTACAGCCCGCAACAAGGACTCCATCTCAGACCTGGAAGCCATGGGCATGGATACCCTATCGCTAGAAGTCACGTCCCAGAAGAGCATTGCAGAAGCCAAAGAGGAAATTACTCAAAGAGCGGGTGGCTCTCTCGACTACCTCGTGAATAACGCGTTAGTACCTTCATCCAAAAGCTCTTCCATCACACCCCCACTATCTCTGACCCCCCAACCATAGCGGCCGCAACTACACCGTCCCCGCCCTGGACATCGACATCTCCGAAGTCGAACTAACCTTCTCCACCAACGTCTTCGCCGTCATGCTTATCTGCCAAGCCTTCAGCCCCCTTCTCGTCGCCTCAAAAGGTACCATCATTCAAATCGGAAGTCTAGCGGCCGTAATGCCCTACGTCTTTGGCTCCGTTTACAACGCCACCAAAGCCGCCTTACATGCCTTCAGCGACACCCTTCGTGTAGAGCTGGCGCCTTACGACGTCAAAGTCCTCGTGGTGGTAACCGGCGGCGTGCAGAGTAATATCGCAAGAACCCATCGGGAGCTTCCGGCTGGGAGCTTGTATGTGGAGGTCGATAAAGAATATCAGCGCCGTCAAAAGCACTCACAAGAAGGGGCTATGAGTAACGACGTGTATGCGAAGGGGGTTGTGGCAGCGGCTTTGAAGAAAAAGGTACCAGAGCATCTTTGGAGGGGGAACATGGCGTGGGCTGTTTGGTTTGTGTCGACGTTTTTCCCGCAGGGGTTCTTGGGGAGGTGGTATTTCCCGAGAGCGTTTGGGTTGGAGAGGTTGGCGACGTTGTTTAGGGCGCAGAAGAAGGAGACGTGATGTCGGGTAGTAGAATGTATTCCTCGCAAATTTAGGCCTGGGCTCGTTGTCATTCGACTGCAGATTTCTTCCGGCAAGACGCTTACATATTTAATCCGTTATCTGAATCTTTGGCCGTGAGCCTTTAGCCTTCCGTCAGAAAACGTCATGGCGACTACTAGTTCTCACGTATCCTTCCGTTCGTCGTTTCTTTATCATAGTAACAGATAAGAGCAGTATTTCCATGTCGAATTTCCCAGATCTCATCAAATTATCATGATGACTGAACTACGTACGAAGAATCTACAAAATCACTATAAATCGAAATCGATAATTTACTCGAACATCCATGAAGTGGGCTATGTGACATCCAAATACTTCCAATAGGAAATTTACTCTACTGGTCTAGCGGTCGGGCAACCCCATTTCCTTTTGCGCTGCTAACAACCTACCTCCAGAGATGCAAGCCCACACTTTATAGATAGCGTTATCTCAGCTTCGATTCTGACTCCGATGATGCGAGCGACGACGGCTTGAATCCCAGCAGGTCAACACCCACCATTTGATTGTCATTGGGGCTTGTCCACAAATTCGGTAAGCTGCTTTTATCTGTGACATTAAAGTATTACCTAGCCTAGTGCTGATTATGCTGAGTCGTCTTTGAATGTGCTTTTATGTGAAATCACTCTCCGTCACTTCACGATTGGTTCAGGCTTAAGTGTTGGGAAAGCTTCGCACTCGGTCACTACTTCATAAGGAAATATGAAAGACGTGGTCACTTAACCAAGACAGTATATATAATTTATATGCATCAACGATTCAACGGTTATTAATCGCTTGACGTTCATCTCAATTAGTCATGGTCCTCTATATAAACCCCCGACTTTTCAATTAGCAGTCTTTTATCGTCGTTTTCAACCATCACCCTCTATCATCATCATCAAAATCTTCACACATTCATACCTCAATTTCCAAGACAGATACCCAACCATGCATTCCCTCAACGAAGCCTTCGTCGACTAGCAAGAGAAAACCCTTATGCGGACCCTCGACCTTCACCACATGGTCGATCTCGACGTCGAAGCTGAAGCTCGGGGCGAACATGTTTGCCCCATGGATTACCATTACATGAGAAATTTCCCAGAAGTACTCAAGAATATGGTACGCTGTATACACAAGTAATACTAACGCACTTGATGGCAGTACTTACGCTGGCTACAGAGACGTTACTGGCAAAAACATGGATTCTTGTACGTTTCTGTCGAGGAGGTCGAGAGGCATTGTGACTATGAGCGCAACGATGGAAATTCGGGAAGGTAAGCCGACTAGGGTGATGAAAGTCGTGGTGGAAGACTGATCTGATCGATAGTACTCTAATGATAACACGGGATTTGTAAAGGGGAAGGTGATTGAGACGATGTGGTGTAAGCTGCGGGATGTGGGTTCTTCAATGGAAATCCGAGAAGAGTTTTGGGTGCTGACAGAGAGATCCGGGATCGTGTTGCTGAAGACGATGAAGAGGGAACGAGATCTTCTAAGGCTAAGGATAAAACCAAGGTATAGAAACGGTAAGGAAGCATTAAGACTACTTGTGGGAAGCTTGGTTCCGAAGGATTCAGCCTCGGTGAGATCGAGAGTGTTCAAAGAGAACGAGGTGATTAAGGGTTGAGAGGCTGTCTGAGAATCTAACGCTTAGTCAATCAGAAGCAAATTCATATATGCATTCAGATATCAAATCTGCAACATTTTCTTCATGTTCGAAGTCGACCCGTTAATCTAATTAAATGAATAAACCACGATTTTTCATAAGGATTGTTGTAGGCTCTTAATTTACCGATAACTATACGTTAAGTTGGTTGACTCATTTGCACTTCCAGGCGCTCAACCAAACCCTGATGAGGTAAATGTCTTCGTTCATAGAGAACTTGTATGGAACACAGTTTGTGATTCAGAAAGTGAAGCAGGATCTTGAGCGGGCTTACAACGTGCTTGCGTTTTTGCTGCATTCAATTGGCTTTATGATTATGACAGAGCTTTGCGGCCTCTGTGATACTCTTCTTGTATAATGGCATGCGGTAATGAGGCGATGAATGTCTTTGATTCCTCTGTGCTTGGCTTTTATAGCAGATGCGTTTAAAAGAAAGACGGATTGATCACCTAAGATGCCAAGGAAAAGAACTTATGTAGAGCTTTGGGGGCATAATATATTGGAATTTTGGGGAAGAAGCGCTTGGTTCGCTCGCAAAATACAACAATTCATCTCAAAGCAACGGCGATAGGGGCGGTGCCTATAGAGAATACTCAAAACAGACGTGTAAATCCTCAGATCCTTTTTAATCCGTGCAATGTGAACTGTCCAACCTAGATTTTACCTTGACAGAACAAGTTTCCGGCAAACGACCAAGCCATAGCATAGATTTTGCAGGCGCTTCCAACTCAAGTATAAGTCTAGCAAATTGTGAACAGAATTGCCGGTGACATACCTGTTTTCTAATCCTCTACAGCTTGCCCCTAAGCCCGTGAAGTTGGAATTAGGGTCATTACCGAGGTACTGAAATTAGCAGTCCCCGCCTAAATAGGGCTGGCTTCGCCACAGTTACCCCCTATAATAGTATAGATCTCCTCCTAGATAGTTCTGCTTCCCTAAGTTTTATACCAATACACCAATTACACTGGATACCCTCATTGTACATCAAGTGGTTATGAGCCCGGGTTAGCACTACTGCTGCTCGGTGTTTAAAGCTTCAATAACCTCCTTCACCTCACTGTCGCAAAGAGGGAGTCCCGAAAAGACCTCTCACCGCCTTCCTCCTATTAATCTTCGGACTTCACCTACCTTTCACACGTCAAAATGAGTTTCATCGAGACCATTCCGGTCCCTAAACTAAAGGGCCTGGACCACTACAACTCGTGGGCAATAGATTGTTCCAACACGTTCAGATTGGAAGGCATATGGGAAATAACCTCCGGAGAAGACCCTAAACCCAAGGCTCCTACGGTACTTCAGAATCCAACCTCGGATCAAGAAACCCTCTACAACATCAGACTCCTTGCTCACAAGGAGAGCCTAAAGGAATGGACCAAAGGGAACTACAGGGCTAAGGCCTATCTGATGCTCTATACAGAAGAGGGTCCTAGAACACATATAGAGGGCATGGAAAACGCATGTGACATGTGGCGGAAGCTAAAGGAACTCTACTCAGAGTCCCACTTTCAGGTCTTACTCTCTGTCATCAGGGAGATGAGAAAAACACATCAATCGGACTACAAAACAGTACTGGACTACTCTGAAGCCCTAAAAAGGCTCTCCAGGAAATGCTACAATGCTAAAGCTCCTATACCTGATTGGATCCTGACCTGTATGTTTCTGACTGGCCTGGAGGAAGACCTAGAACCCTATGTGCTCAGTCTAATTAATAGTACATCCAAAGAAGCACCGAACATAGACTCCATGGCAGTTGCTCTTCGGGATTTATCTAAAGAACGTGAGGACGAGGAGAAGTCCAAATCTCTCACTGCCAAATTCGGTAAAAAGTCATCAAAACACAGGTGATCGTCGGCCCCAGAGTCAATCCACCATATATTGCTTTTCCTTGATAGGTACGAGGCCTTCAGGGTTCTGATTGCCTTGGCGGAGCTCTCTTTGGGTTTATCCTTCAAGAGCTTCTTTTTATCCTTGGCGGGTTGCCAGTCGTCTGGTCTAATATCTGGATGCAAATAGTAGCATCGATCTTCCAGATGTTCGATCCTTTCGCAGTAGTCACACTTTTTATCGCTTTTATTATCCTTTCTCCCTTTGCTGGAATTCCTGTTCTGGGATTTGGATTGATTGTTGGACTTTTTAGACAGAAATAGTCCCACAAAGGCAACACGATCAGCTCGTTGCCCATACACGGAAAGAATGTCTTTGTTTTCTGCTTCTGTCATCTTTGATAGAATATCGCCAGCGGCGCGAAAGTCGGAGATATCCTCTATACCACCAAGAACGAAGCTACGGCGATTTTCCCCTTTGTTCCACCTGATAACCCAGGAGGGAGGAAGACCGTAGGTCTATAGATCCCAAAGCCGAATGCTCAACCGCACGCAGAATAGCTAGTGATTGGTAGTGATTGATCAGGAATAGAGTGATCTCTCTATATACATCGCCAATTATCATTGAATAATCCAAGTTTAATGCTCTTATAAATCTCACTGTTAGCTTCGTTGGCGAGACCAAGGATGGTAAACACCTTGTCTTTATCATTTGCGGCTTCCGCATCCCTAGTCGCTATAAGCAATTCAAGAAATATATTATTCCGTGCTTTGATATGATATTTTCTGAACCCCAAGAAAACATCATCGCGGTCGAATGATCCTGCTGTGGACAAAGCTTTCGATTGTTCCTTTTTCATGAACAATGACTCCTGAGATGTTGATGTCGCATCGAGCACGCTGATCGAAGGACTGACGTCCTTTTTGTTTTGGTAATATTCCCTCTGGAAAAAATTAGAACCCTGTACATCTTTTACTTCATCTCTTTGTGCAATCTCGTCTACATCGTTCAAGAAATCGAGATGTTTAAGTACTGGCAAAGTGTCACTATCCTCGGGGCCAAGCCAAATGAAGACTTCCTTGGCTTGGAAATAGATGTAAGGCATGTTTCTAATTTGATAGGACTTTTTGTTATCGGACAAAAAGTGAATGCAGACTGCGTCGGCCCATAAGATGAGCTCTTCCTCTGCTGATCGAACTACTTGAAGAGATGCACTCAGGCTTTCGGTTATCCGGAGATTGGCTCCATCACAGATTAAATGATGAAATAAATACGGAGGCTGACCCCAAGCATAAGAGAGAACGCGATACGTTGATGAATTGATGAGGGGAAAGATCATCATGCTCTCCGGGCTGAAGATGTAGCAAACGGGTTTGGTGAGACCCTATAGCACTGATAGGCGTGTAGTGGAACTCACCTAGCTCAGGTAATGATTAAAGTAATCATGCTAGTGAGGAATGAAGTGTGGTGTTGTCTGAATTTGCGATTATTGAGCCTCTGAAAACATTCCAATGGGCCATTCTTTCGGGCGGACCAAACTGTTCCTAGGTTCAGCGACGGCTGATATTCAGAGAACACTTATGCGGCATTCAAGCTAGTGATGTGTATCAGCCTCATACTCTTCTGTGGAGGCATTTCCCGCTATCTGTCGAGGTAAGAGATCATCACAAGCAGCTCTAATTGAAGCGACTGTAATCAGTTTGTCGGAAGACCGAAAAGGGACGAGCCTTTCTGAGATAGCAGATCTCGCAAGGTAATGCTTAAACAATTAGTCCTCGAGAAC
>JAABUO010003838.1_pt1 | contig 17846 bp, 9 predicted proteins | sample 5559291 | NCBI WGS metagenome assembly JAABUO01 (sample SAMN10711878, study PRJNA513372) | rock metagenome | isolation source: Antarctica rocks | place: Antarctica: Victoria Land, Finger Mt sud | reverse complement strand
AGAACATGACATCAGCAAGCGAATCATGCTAGCTTACGGCATTTGACTCGGGTTTTGCATGTGTATCACCATGTGTCTGATGTAACAAATGTCACTTTACCAGACAGATGTTACCAACACAGTCTGGCATAAGGCAACGTCAAGCAAAGGAATAGGGTAGCGCTTGCCTGAAGTGTCTTGCTGCAGCCGCCATCTGTTGTAACCACCAGGCACGTTTGAGATGGCGGTACTGTTGAAAATGGAGAAATCAGCCCCAGGCGTGAATCCTCTTGACTGCCCTGGGGCCAATCCCAAGCGCTTCAGCAGGAACCAACGTGCTTTGGGCCAGTTGTCAGAGTCATAGACGCTATAGTACGGCTCTGGCTGCAGAACCACGCACTGCAGGACTGCAAACGCAACATACACAAGCAGACCTGCATCAACAATGAAGCCACTGTCAGTTATGCGATCCCAGGACTGGGTCAGGAGAACTTTGGACAAGCATGTGGGCCTTGCAGCATGCTCAAGTCTCAGAAGCAGACTCGGGCATAAAGCTCACAAGGTGGCTCTGGTGTCCTATGTCATGACTGGATGGACATACGCATCCAATGCATAGCAACATCACAATGCTTCTACAGCTTCAAGCACTGCTAACATGGTTTGTTCAGGAGCGAGGAGCCCAATCCTGGTCAGCAAACTGTCATACTGCCTGAGAAGAGAAGCTCACTTAAGATCATGGCAGCACAGGTGAGGCAGTCCAGAAGCAGGGACACTTTGCGCCTCCATAAGGTGCTGAAAATGTCCATACAGCTGGTGCATGCTAGACTGCGTGCACAGCCAACCAGGGTGGAAATAACGAAGGCTACTACCAGCAATGCCAGCACAACATCTGCTGCTATGAAGCCAGCCCTGCATTGCATACAAGCTGCTCGGTAAGCTGTAGCAGATGTCATCCTGCTAGTCGTGCACGCATTCTGGGAGACTTGTTGCATGGTGATCCTGCACCATGCAGAACACGACATCATGTGCAATGCAGCTCAGGTTCTATGGTGATGGGCTCACAGATGTGAGTAGCAGTGGCGATGGATCAAGACGTGCACACAAAAGTGCATGGACGCCTTGTGTCTCTGCTTGTGTTGCTTCTATTTGCAATACAAAGCCTAATTTGGTGTAGACCAACAAGCTCTAGGCTGACCAGTCACACACAAATGAATTGTATTCCTGCTGAAAAAGCCTGTGGTATAGAGCTTCAAAGTGACAATGATTTGCTTGCAAGCATGATAGAGCAGACTTTGGAGGGACTCACTTCTCCCTTGCATCTACATAGGGAACCGTAGGCATTGTCGCAATGTGGATAGCTGCCTGGATGTCACCAGACGGCTTCCAGGTGAAAGTGAACGTGGTGTAGCCAAATGCAGTTCGTATGGTGTTATATGTGGCCAGAGTCAGATACAGCTCTTTGGTGTCAGCGTCGATGTACTGCCCATCCTGCAGGGCACACAACATCCTTCATGCGCTGTCTTGTCAGGTTGTAACATATCACCATCATGCAGTAAAGGGAACCCAACCCCATCTGAATGTGGGGGTTGCACAGCATCATGACATCCACATGCGGGGCACAACCTTGTTCCCATGGATCAGCAATGCAGCAATTTGCTGTCTGAGTACAATTGTCTCTAATGCAAGCGCTTGTAAGGAGATAAGCACCAAAGGGATGACAGGCATAAGGGCGTACTTGAAGGTAAGTGAGAGCATCACGAGCCCTGTGGCTTGACATCTGAGTGGTGATCAGGGTTGGGTAGTCCTTCAGGGTGTGATAGCCACCTAGGAGGGGCTGAAAGAAGCCACGAGGACCACGACTGTCTGTTTCATCAGAAGCCTGCACGCAAGGGCAATGACAATGATCAGCAATGTACATATTGAGAAAGTGCAGGGGCTTCCTGCTACAAGCTTGCTGCTCAACATCATGAGCAGTCAGGGTCTCACAGAGGAGCCAGCCTAGGTGAAGTGTGCATCGATGCAATGTAACAAATATGGAATCATTGGCACCTTGCGACTACACCACATGATGACGCAGTGGCTTGTTTTCAGGGCTCACGGCCCACAGGAGCCATGAGGGCAGGCCCAAAACTGCCAGCTGTGTCCAAGCTAGCAGGACAGCAGACCAAAACATCTTTGTCATACATATCTGTTATACATGAGAGGTGTGGTGTACAACGAGTACCTGACTGGTGTTGTAATACTCTCCTTCTCGGGCTATGAGGTCATAGTCCCACAGCTTGGAAGCCGGCTGGAATGTGGGGTCATGACCCAAAGGTGGAAGCGTCTCATGTGTGCTGAAGAACTGCTTTGCTGCAGTCGTCAGGTTGCTGATCTCATTCTTAGCGTCTGCAGCCACACATGTAAGGAAGGTTCAGCTTGATCAGCTCAACATTATCTTGGCTTGTTGGGAACTCAATGATGGCTGTGCATGTTTGCGATATCTACCAGGACAAAGTGCAGAAGAGGGTGGCAATCCGCACAGTAGACCACGCATCACGCCCCATCAATTTGACGCCAGAGATGTGTGTCAGCAGCTTTCAGTGATTGGAGAAGATACACGAGCAGCGATGTGTGCATCAATGCACAACATGACAGACAGACCAAAACCACTGACAAATCTGCTGCAAACCCCTTGCATCAACAAAGGGTGACAAACATGACTCGCCTGTTAAGTTATAGTAGCCAGTTTCAGAACAAGTCGATGACAAGTCCTGGTACTTGCTGCGGCATGTCACAACCTCCCGATCCTGCGGCACATGCATGTTGAACTGCTGGTGCATCTCAGGGTGATTTACAGTCCTCAGCATGCTGATTAACTAATACACATTGAGCCAGCAAGTAGAAACTTGCTAAACACACACGCACAGGCCTGCAGAATGGCCCTGTGACACGCTACCAGCCCCTTGCTAGACATGCGCTGCTCATGGGGTGGTAAAGTCCTGTCATGACATCTGAAAGCTTGGCAATGAAATAGATAGCCGACTTGCAGAGCCAACAGCGCATTAAGTCCCTCACCTGTTGGAAGTACAGGCCACCAAGCACTTGGTTCCTCAAGCCAACATAACGAGGCGTGAAGTTGCCATAGTTGCTCTGCACAGGCTGTGGTCTGTAGTGCACATCATAGCCAAACCACACATCCACAGAGGTTGTGTTCTCATCCCCATCAGCAGCAAGCAAGGACCTGGAGCCAGGTACAAGCTTTCTGGTGGTGGCATCATGAGGAGCATCCATCATGAGCTCTGCCATGAGCACATGAGCGTCTGGTACGTGCGCTTGCGGTGTCGTGGTGTTGAACACCAGGCCTTCCAGTGAAGGCAGTGCAGTCAGACGACGGCGTGAGGTGGACTGGACTGTGGTGCTGGCAAAGGGAGCAGTGACTGGAGAGGGTGACTCAAGGGACTGATTGTGGTTGACCTGTAGTTACAGTGAAGTGTCGTCAGAACTGGTATGCAAGCAGCAGCGTCATCATGTAAGGCCCTCACAGATCAAGCATACAGACTTCTGTCAGAAAGGTTTGGGCTTCTTGTAGTGTTTTGGCATACCCAGATGCAAGGACAGTAATCTAGGACAACAAAGCAGCACAAGCCAGCTATGCATGTGCAATGCAGAGGTGGCTTGACGGCCAACCAACGTTTCGAGGGAAAGCTATTACAAGGAATAGCAGCCTACCGTGAAGTAGAACTTTGCATGGGGACGCTCTCTGGTGCACGAGCTGCTGCAGCTGTCCAGCGTCAGCTGCAGCAACTGGAAGAAGAGTGTCCGCAGCTCTACTGTCTCAACTCGCAAGCCGGAACGCCGCGCCTACAGCTCCATCCCAAGCTATCAAACAGCAATCAGGTGGTGAGTTGTGACGGTCAGGCATGTGCATGCAAGCTAGATGGTGGGTTGAAGACACCCCTTAGTACATGTGCACACAGGTATTGGCAGCATTGCGACAGGCACATCCTCCGTTTGGCACTTGAGCAGCATACCGGGAAACCTTCTTCACTTAGCTGAAGGTCCAGGAGCAGCTGCCGCTGCTCATAAGGCAGTGGAAGTGTGTCATTACTGATGGCCAGCAGCTGTTCATATAGAGCAATTGCAATCTCTGAATCTGCCATCTGGCCCTCAACAGCCAAGGAGGCCTCAACCAGTGCAGTGAGCTCATGCAGCTGACGCTTGTTGACTATGGAGGCATTGAGGCAGGCCAGCTGCTGCTGCCAGCTGGCTTGACTAGCAGCATACTGCTGTGTCTGGTAGTTGATGTCTGTGGCAAGGATGCCGTCTACATCCACTGCTGGGCTTTGTCTGACAATGACTGGACGGTTGTTCATGACCAGGATGTGGAACAATGGCAGGCTAGCCCAGTTTGCGCTGTTGCTGCTCAAGTATGTGTCAATGTTGTCAGATGCACCAACTGAGTAGCTGACGCACGCAAAAGGCCTGTCCCCATTGAGCACTGGAGTGCGCCCGTTGTAGTAAGTGTCTGAGACTACAGTGTTGTTGCATGGTGAAGCTCCATAGAAGGCTGCAACCAGTGCCAGGAGTTTAGTCTCCAAAGCTGAGATGTCATCCTGAGCACTCTGTAGCAGCTGGCGATGGGGACCTTCAAGTAAACCAACAGCACTCATTGCTGCAGCGCTTGTGCCTAGGTCGTCAGCGGCTGCCGCAGGAAGCAATGGGTCCTCTAGCAGGCGGCGTCGTGAGCTTGCTGAGGAGTTGACATTGGTAGCAAAGGCGCTGGTGTTTGCCTGAATGCCAATCCATGCTTGCGAGACATATGTGAAGACGCCAGGCGTGCCGTCGCTGATGTTGGCAATGAAGGTGGCGTTGATGACAGTGACATCTGTGGGCTGGATGATACCAAAGGCAAAGGCATCGACAGCTCCAAAATTGGACTGTGCTGCCTTGGCGGTAGCATTCTGTGGGTACTCATTTGCCCACCAGTTTGTCACAGCTGTTGCAATGGCAGACCTGCAAGCACCAAATATAGCATTTTTGACTGATTGGATTTGTGAGTATTATCAGGGTGGCAACAAGCCTTCTGCAGTTCTGTTGCTGTCTCGAAGGGCGAGGTGCCTACTTGCCATCAGACACAGCTTAGAAAGAAAGAGAAGAAAAGAAAAGTTTACGCTTTTCAGCGATCATAACAGGAGCCTTCTAAGGCGGCAGCCCGGAGCAGACACAGCTTAGAGAGTGCCTCAACTTGGCTTGAAAGGGAGGGAACAGAGAGACTACACATAATGACAGCTGTTTTCTGAAGGTGCAGTAACAGCATGCTGTTGCTGATTGCAGTCATGTGTGCTTATGTCTGTGGGTCATTGACAGCCAGCAGACATCCAGGCAACAGGCTGTGGGTTGTGCCAAGACTGTGCCAAGACCAGGGCTCAGGTACCCCAAGCGCAGCCTATGGATCAGCTCACCTCATGGCAACATTGGCAGTGGACCCAGAGGCGTCTGTGAGGCGGGCAGTGTTGACATGTGCCTGAGCTCGAGCAGCAGCACCGGTGTAGGGAATCTGGCTGATCATCTGCAGACTGGCCTGCACTTGTGCTGACTCATACACAATCACCTCCAGCTGCAGCGGCACTGCTGACTGACCCAGGCTGTCACTTACTGTGTAGTTCAGCACATACCTGCAGCAAGGGTCTGGCACTGACTCAACTGCTTGGCATCACCAAGCGTGCCGAGAGCATCATTGATGATTCAAGCAGTTGACAAACACGCACGGACATTGACAGGTGCTCAATGCAACTCCGGTATGAGAATGAAGCATGCACAACGCAACTGCAATAGCAGTAAAACAGCAGGTGTGTCACACTAGCAAAAGGTGTCTCACGTGTCTGGAATACACAAACCCTGCTGCAGCTGTATCACAGGGCAGGTGGCACAAGCTACGTTCTGAGTAGCAGCACAGCTGGCGCTAGACTGGACCTGGATGCTCCCACAGATATCCCCATCTTGCCTGTCCCATGCTACAGTTGCGCAGTTGGCCTGTGTGCCTGCATGCAAATGGTCACCAATGCAACAACAGCTTGACGTGCTGATAACATAACATGTTGTTGTAACACACAGGTCTGCAGCAGCTGCTGAGGGTCATAACACACACGCAGGCAGCAGCGGGCATGAGGCGCAGTGTGCTGACTTGTTGGGATTGCTCATGCAGCAAGGGCATCTGCTGTGTATGATGCTACAGGGTATGTATGCTTGCGTAGGTTGCGCTGGTCTCATGCAAACAACTGCACGTCCTTTGAAGCAGGCTTCTTGGCTCACCTAGCGAGGAGCACGGCTGGAGGTTGAGAGGAACAGGTGAGCCGTACTGGACATACAGCACCGTCTTGCTGCCCAGCAGATTGGTGGCTGCAGTGGAGTAGGCTAGAACAGGCGGGTACACCTGGCTCACCTGAGCTGCTGCTGCACAGTGGATCTGCTGACACACACCATAGCAGAAGAACTGACCTGCAACAAGACACACGAGGCCTGCTTCCATGGGCATGATTTTAAATCAAACTTTGTGCAAACTTGACACAGGATCAATACCGCTCTAGCACCAAGCATCTCATACATTTGGTTGTGTTACAGTGCAGCTCAGTGAGCTGCACTGTAACACCAGCCTGGTTGATTGACTGCGAACCAGTCATGACATGTTTGATTCATTGTGCAAACCAAGATGGTCAGTTTAGGCCTGCTGATTGCTATGCAACCTGTGGGTCAATGGTCTACAGGTTTTGAGTGGCCGCAAGCAATGTTCCGGTACGGTCCAAGTGGTAGCTTACCAATGGCACATGGGGCAGTGATGACCAGGGTGCGATTGACCCTGGCACTCAAGGCAGGGTGGCCGTTGTCCCATACAAGGAAGGGGATCTGCAAAACTGTGCCAACAGGCAAGCTGGAGTTGATGTGGCAGTTCTGCAAACCCACCTTGGCAAACTCCTGGCCTGCATACATCAAAAACATGTTACATCAGCATGTTGCTGTTGCTAAGCGTATGTTTCTAAATTTCTGTGTGTTGCTCATAACTGGATCTGCATGCCGTGTTGAACAAACATGTTGAACATTGCAAGCATCCGTCTAGGAAAAGCATCAGTCCTGCACAGATAAAGTTTTCACCTTGATGATGAGTGAAGCAAGAGAAGTCTGCAGCCACATCCAGCTTTCCCTCCATCTATGTATACAGCAGATGATGCATGCAACTGCAAGGTCAGTTTGTGCAGCAGACAGCAAACTGTACCTGTGCACAGAGAGGCATTTGCCTTGCACCCTGCAGAGGGGCAGGCCACCACCTTGCTGGTGATGTTACCATCCTGCCGGTCATTTGCACTGGCTCCAGGCTCACATGGCTTGGCCAAACTAGGCAACACCCCTTGGGCACATGCTGTGTAGCTGGAGCCATATGTCAAGTTGAAGGTGGCAGGCAAGATGGTGGTGTTGAGTACAATCTGAGGAGCGGTATTCTTGATGTAGCTCGGGCTTGTCAGGCATACGCCGTCCAGACCACAAGCACCTGCAGCAAGCAGTCAATTGTATGCCCAAGGACAATGTCACAAGTGCTCAGTTTGTATGGCAGTAACCATGCGTAGATGCAGACATGACATCCTGCAAGAAGGCCAAGCATGATTCAACCTGCAGCTTGATCCCCTCAGCACTGACTCTGCCTGAAGTTTAAGCAATGTCTACGGCGGCTTGAAGCTTGCATGGCCAGACGACAAAGCAATGACATATAGTGTGGCCAACCTGTAGAAGTACAGTAGATCCAGCCATTCCCAAACTGAGCAGGGCATGGATCAGCCACCTCCACTGTTCTCCTGACTGATGCCGACAAACCAGCTGCATTCGTGACTGTGTACACAATCATGTATGGGTCCCCAAATGTTGGCTGGCTTGTATCAATCACCCGGCCATCTGGAAGCAAGAGAGACAGCTATGTCAGCATGACCAGTCAATTTCATGCAAGACAAGCTTAGACGCATGTATGAATGCAATGCTGCCCTGTGTAAAGCAGCAGATGCATGTGTTACTGTACTGTGCTCATACTTTGTGCAAATAATACCAGTTGGAGAAAGCATGCAAATGCATAAATGCCCTTCTGTGCAGCACATTTCTGTACCAGGTGGGCTGCTTGGCAAACTTTCTGCAGCAGCCTGCCAGGTGTGTTAATATTGATGCCAAGCAGGCAAGGCTTCAAACAATTTACCTAGAGTATAGTAGGTGATGTTGGCCCATAGCATGCCATCTGCAGCGTCATTGGACACTGCGCCCTGCTCAATATATGTCTGACCCAGCTGCAGGATGACAGTGGAGTTGCCGATCAAGCCAATGACAGGTGGCAGAGGAGGGGAAGGTGCTGGAGAAGATGTGCGGGGAGATGGTGATGACGGCGGCTGTGCAGGTGATGAGTAAGGAGAGGATGAGTAAGGTGAAGGGGAAAGCGCTGGGGTGGACATGGGAGCCAGGGCAGGGCCGAGGGCAGGACCAGGTCTATGCGCAGGGCTGGTTGGTGCAGAGGCGCCTGATGCAGGAGCACCTCCAGGAGCAACACTGCTAGCTGCAGGTGATCCTGGAGATAATTCAGGGGAAGATCCAGGTCCTGAGGGTGGCAAAGTCCCAGGGGTTGCTCCAGGGGATGGTGATGGCACAGCTCCAGGGGGTGGTGGTGGCAAACCCCCAGGGGAGGCAGTGTTCAAGCCAGGACCTGGAGCAGGGGCAAAGGCAAAACCTGAGGCAGGGTTACCAGCTTTGCCTGATCCTGAGGCAGGACCAAAAGCGGTCTGTGGTCCAGCAGCCCACGCAGATGGTGCAGACGCAGATGAAGGGGAGAGAAGGGGTGAAAATGAAGAAGCTGGCAATGGCACTGGGGGGAACAGTAAGCCAGAGGGTGGACGGGGGCCAAACAGTGTTGGGCTATTGAGTGGGGCTGGTGCAGGGGCTGTTGCAAAAGCTTCAGGCACACCTGGCATTGCAAAGCATTCACTCAGCAACAACCTCCCATGGCCATGTAGCAGCTTAAATAGCTTTGTGTACGCTGCTGCAACAGATGAAATGCAGCAGGCATTCATGCGTAAGTCATCGCAAGGCAAGCTTGCTCACTAGCTTCAGCAATGCAATGCAGAAAGTCAGCACGTAGAAACGCAATTGGTACTGGTACATAATGTGCACCGGCGATGAATGAGACAACATAAGTATGCAGGCAAGCTGACAGTGACTGGGGAGACTACCTGACGGAGCTAGAGGTGATGCCAGCGGTGGCTGTTGAACAACGGGTGAAGCGCCTGGAGATGCTGGTCCAGCAGTTGCATTGACTGTCACTATGGGAGATGACCCATTGTTTCCTCCTGTGATGTTGACTCCCACTGTGCCAGGTGGAGGTGGAGGTGGACTCAGCTCTGGTGCGACCTGCATCAGTGCATCAGTACCTGAAGTGTGTGGCTGTTGTGCATGATGTCTTCTAAACGCCAAAAGCCGCAGACATAAAAAGGCTGGACAGAGGGAGCAGCAGCAAACACGCATGCAATGGCTGCTGACTGGCAAAGAAGCAGCTGTGCTGAATTGCAATGATGCAGTTCAAGCATGGTAAGCTGCTGCCTTGAAGCCTTCAGATAGGCACATTGCTGGTGCATCTCACTCAGCACTGCTGAGTGCATTGCAAAGCTGTTAGACACTCGATTGTGCAACCTGTGAGGAAACTGATGCACATCTTTGCTTACCGGTGGTAAGCAGCTCTGGACAGGACTTATGCCAGGTGAAAACAGCCCTGTAGTGGGGTCCAATGACGGCGCTGTTCCCTCAACTACTGGACAAGACACAGTAGGCACCACAGGCGCAGCCACTGGGGACACCACAGGTGATGGGCTTTCAGTCAATGGTGTCAACACTGGGCTTATTGGGTTGAGGACGGGCGACAGCAATGCTGCCACTGGCCCACTCCCTTGGGTGGTGGGGGTGGACTCTGGGGACAGCTGTGAGGGAGAAGCTGCAGGAGAGGTTGTGGGAGCAGCTTCTGGAGAAGCTGTTGGGAAAGGAGATGAGGAGGATGCACCAGGAGAAGGTGATGATGATGCGGGAGATATGGGCGTGGCTGCAGGCACAGCTCCTGGGGAAGCTGCAGGAGAAGCTGATGAGGGTGATGTTGTTGGGGAAGGTGAGGGCAAAGCTGATCCAGGCGTCAAGGGAGCAAGGCCAGCAGCAACAGGCGAGGCAAGCGGTGACAGCACTGCAGGCACAGCTGGAGCTAGTCCCTGAGTGACAGGAGATGTCAGGGTGGGTGCCGCTGTTGTCACCGCCTGGGAGATTGGAGACGTGACTGGTGCAAGCACCTGTGTGACTGGAGAGGTGACATTGGTCACCACTGGTGTGACCACTGCCGTCACTGGTGAGGCGACATTGTTGACGGTATCCACCACTGGGGACACCACTGGAGTCAGCACTGTAGTGACCGGTGATGTCACAGCGGTGACTGTTCCCACCACTGGTGATGTCACAGGGTTTGCAATAGCAGTCACTGGTGATGTGAAGTTAGTCACCCCTCCGACGACTGGTGAGGTGACAGCCGTAACAACACCAGTGACAGTGCCAAGGACAGTAGGTGGTGGCGGCGGAAAAGCTGTTGGTGAAGCTTCTGGAGACCCTGGGCTGGCAGCTGCTGGCGGGGGAGGGGAAGATGGTCCAGTGACAGCTTGCACAATAGGAGACACCACTGCAGTGACCACTGAATTGACTGGAGAGGCTACTGTGGCTACAGCTCCAGTGACAGGACTCTCAACTGGGGTCACCACTGCTGTGACTGGGGAAGTCACATTCACCACAGTCCCAACTGTTGGCGTGACTTCTGCTGTCACTGGTGAGGTGGCATTCACCACTCCTCCAACAACCGGAGTTGCCACAGCAGTGACTGGTGAGGTTGTGTTTACGACTGTGTTCACCACTCCAATCACTGGTGAGGTTGCATTGCCAACTGCAACCACCACAGGAGTGGCTGCAGCTGTAACTGGTGAAGTGACAGCTGTTACTGTCCCTGCTGCAGCGGTCACAACTGGAGTCAACTCTGCACTGACTGGGGATGTGGTGTTTGCCACTGCACCCACCAATGTTGTGACCTGGCCTGTGGTGGGGGAGGTGTCATTGGCCACTGAAGCAACTACTGGCGTGGCCACAGCAGTGACTGGAGAGGTTGTGTTCACCACAGAGCCAACCACTGGGGTGACTGCGCCTGTAGCTGGTGATGTGACAGGAGTCACCACTCCAACCACTGGTGATGCAACACCTGACACCACACTTGTGACTGTGCCCAGGATGGTAGGTGGTGGGGGCGGTGAAGCTTCTGGTGAAGGTGATGATGCAGCTGAGGGAGAAGCTGATGATGGCATAGGTGTAGCTGTGACAGTCTGGACAATTGGTGACAGCACTTCACCTACTGGAGATGCAGCTGTCGCCAAGGCGGTGGCCACAGGAGTCAAGACAGAAGTAGCTGCTGCTGTCACTGGTGAGGTTGCATTGGTGGCAGTACCAAGAACTGGGGTGGCCGCTGTCGTGACAGGAGATGTGGCATTGCCCACTGAGCTGACCACTGGGCTGAGCACTGCCGTGACTGGCGAAGTTGCATTGACTACTGAGCCCACCACTGGAGTAGTCACTGCTGTCACTGGAGAAGTTGTGTTCACCACGGCAGCCACCACTGGAGTGAGCACTGTTGTAACTGGTGACGTGGTGTTGACTACGGAGCCTACCGCAGGAGTCAAGGTGGATGTGACTGGTGATGTCACCGGCGCTACTATGGATGTAAGAGTACCAGTGACAGATCCCAACAAACTGCCGGGGGGAGGTGGGGGTGACCGGGAGGGCGACGCTGCAGTCCCTGATGCCGGTGGTGGTGAGGGGGGTGGGGGTGAGGGGGTAGTGACTACTGTCCTGGTGACAGCACTTACAGCAGTCGTTACAGGTGAAGCCGCTGCTGTCACTGGCGAGGTTGCATTCACCACGGTGCTGATGACTGGAGTCTCCTCTGCTGTGACTGGTGAAGTTGCTCCAGCAGTTGTGCTGACCACTGGAGTCACCACTGCTGTAGCTGGTGAGGAGGCATTGGTGGCAGTCACGACCAGTGGCGTAACCTCTGCTGTCACTGGTGAGGTTGCATTCACCCCGGCAGCAACAACTGGTGTAGCAGCACCTGTGATTGGTGACGTGACAGGGGCTGTTGCTTCTGTTACTGGAGAAGAGGCAGTTGCAGCAGCCTCAGACACTGGTGAGGTGACAGTGGCTATAGCCCCAGTCACTGGTGATGTGACTGGGGTGACACCTTCTGTTACCGGTGAGGTGACAGTAGTTACTGTTCCAGTGGTTGTTGATGTGACAGGTGTTGCAGCACTTGTCACTGGTGAGGTGATTGGGGTTACAGCTGCTGCCACTGGCGATGTAGTGGGAGTCACAGTATTGGTGGCTGGAGACAACACACCAACCACTGCGCCCACAACAGTGGAAGGAGGAGGGGGTGAAGGCGGGGGCGGAGGGGGTGACGATTGAGGTGAGCGGGGGTTAGCTGGTGGTGGCAATATATTGGGCGGAGGTGACATGGAGCCCTCAGCTGCTGCCTCTGGAGAGGATCCCACAATAGGTGAGGTTGCTCCAATGGCAGGTGAGGCAGCTCCAACCACAAGAGAGGTGGTTGAAACAACTGGAGAAGCAGCTCCAACAACTGGAGAAGTGGCTCCAATGACTGGAGAGGTGGCCCCAACAACTGGAGAAGTGGCTCCAATGACTGGAGAAGTGGCTCCCACAGCGGGTGAGGTGGCTCCAACAACTGGAGAGGTGGCCCCAACAACTGGAGAGGTGGCTCCAATGACTGGAGAAGTGGCTCCCACAACGGGTGAGGTGGCTCCAACAACTGGAGAAGTGGCTCCAATGACTGGAGAGGTTGCTCCAACAACTGGAGAGGTGGCCCCAACAACTGGAGAAGTGGCTCCCACGGCAGGTGAGGTGGCTCCCACTACGGGTGAGGTGGCTCCAATGACTGGAGAAGTGGCTCCAACAACTGGAGAAGTGGCTCCAATGACTGGAGAGGTGGCCGCAACAACTGGAGAGGTGGCTCCAACAACTGGAGAAGTGGCGCCGACAACTGGAGAGGTCAATCCTCCAAGCTGCTGCAGACGCCTAACAGGATGGAAGCTAACTGCTGCTTGTGAAGCTGGCAGTGGCTGCAGCCTTGGGTTATGAGTCACATCCCTGCACATTGCGATGCAGACAAAACAAGCTCAGACACATACATAGCAACCAGCAATGATGCAGCAAGACAGATATGTGAATGCGCCTGATGATGCATAACAAATTGCCTGTATCTTTCTGCACGACTCTTGTTCAGCAACAAATCAAAAAGAGCACACGGTGCACATTGCATCTATGCAGCACTGTGCATGCACTGCAACAATGTTACTGGCGCAAGTTCTCAAACTAGATGCTGAACACTTACATGACATCAATGTTGGTATATCCTGAAGGGATGGTCCCATAAAAGTCATTGTGAGAGATGTTCCTGCATCCAGAGCAAGTACGGTCAATGCTGATGCTCAGTTTCTTCTCGATTTCTGCAGCTAGCATATGGATAGGTGCTCAGACGTCAAGCCTTGCAAGAAGGCTGACGCCAACAGAGCAAAGCTGCAAGAACAATGGGTGTTGTTGCGTGCCCCACAACAGCATCTTGCAACAGCAACAGCCAGAAGGCCCAAGCAGGTTGACACTTTGCAAGAGCTTTGCGACACAGTAACAGTCAGTAGCAAGCATCACAGCCAAGTACAGGTCAACTCACAGCATAGCAAGATGGAAACATTTGGTCAAATCTGGTGGCAGTGTCCCCACAAGATCTTGGTCTGCTAGATGACTGCAGCATCACAAGCCTAGTGAGCAAGCAGCAGATATGCATGCACAATGTGAAATGCATTAACATGATGCTGCACAGATCTGTACAGAGGGAGTGATGTGACGACAGCTAGGTGCACTCATTGCTTGCAAAAAATGCTGTCTAACACACTGAGCTCCTCACTGATGACATGCAAGGTGATGAACCTTGACAAAAAAAGAGCTTTGTTCACCAATAACTACAACAAAACAAACAATGACCTTTAGCACACACACTCAAGTGTTACTACAGTCGGCAGCTGATGATGAGCAGCATAGCTTTAGGCGTGGCAGCAATGCCTTTGACAACTCAGCACAGCTTTATGTTGTAAACATCAGATCAAAGGCTGCCAGGTCACAGCATGACTTACATGCCAGAGACCACTCCGACTGTCTCTCCTGAGGTCTCCTGGTTCTGTTTGAAGGAGCACTGGACACCGCTGTATGTCAGAGGTGGTGAACAAGGGCTGCCAGTCCATCCGTCCAACACTCCGGTAGGATCGCTAAAGATCGCATCCTTCAAGCTTGCAAGGCACGCGTCTGCAAAGCACAACGCAACCACTGACGGGCAAATACACTGTGGATGTCACAGGCGAGCTGGAGCAAGATACAGGACTGTAAATGTCAGCTTGTACTAGCAACGAAAATAGCTGAAAGTATGCTCACGGTCGTCGTCGATTGTCGCAGCGCCGATAGTGCAACAAGCTGCCAAGATGCACAGCACGCCTATACGTGTAGCCTGCAGAGAAACAAGTCAACTTGAGTTGCCAGTCTCAAAACAACCCTGCCAGCCATGTAGCACATTTACTAAGTATCGCTGCGTGTTTATGACTTCGTGCTGAGTAGCATGCAATCTGACAAGTCGCAGCAGAAACAAGCCACAGAACAGAAAAGCCAGGCACACCTTCATCGTAGATAGTATTTATTCAAAACCACTGGTCTTCAAGCTCGATACAACTCATGTCACCCTTTACAGATCTCCGCTGTATCATTGCGCCGTATTTTGCCTCTCTCGCAAGCCGTTTCTGCTGCTTGCTGGAGAGTGAGGCAATAGCAAGTCCTGTATTACTAAGAATCCCCAAAGTCCTTGGTAATGCATCCCGGGGATTGCCTCAAGTTGTTGATGGTTCCGGAGCCACACAGGTCTTGCCAAAGCAAAGAGACGTCATCAGATAGCGCATCGCTGCATGACCAGGATCCACTCTGCAAGACTTAAATAGTTTCTGAATGTACTGCCCTCCGGCATGACCTTGACGGCCAGTGGCTTCCACAGCTGCCGCCTGTGGCAAGCTTTCAAACTCTCACGGACTTTGCGAGTATCTCACAGCTCCAGTACACGTTTGATTGCCACGAAAGCTTACAGTGGCAAAGAGAAAGAACGTTTGTTGAAGGGTGTCACAGTTGAGCATAGGGAAGACGTTGCAAGAATACTGGAACAAAGCCAGCGGGCAGAATCAACTTGGACGGCTGTTTTCACTGACTTTTACACTCCGCCAGTCATAGCCGATGCCCTGCAAGCCTTGAAGCTTGTCCCGGACGTGCATCCCGAGGCCTGGGGTGGATATGAAATGGCTGAGCGAACACGCATAAGGCTGAGCAGAGCAGACATGCCTGAAGACTCAGCTGCCTTGGTAACTACCCTCATCACTTTCTGACAGCATGTTTCGTCAACTGCATCCTGCGCACCCTTGTAGCATGTGATTTCACTTTATGACAAAGTGGTGCACTTCAGCAGCTCCCATGTACAATTCAATGGTTTCATAGTCAGGACCTGTGGCCATCTGGAACTTGATGGCAGCCCTGATGCATGCTGTGTAAGTGTAGCTCAGATAATTTGCTGCATACAATGAAAGAACAGCTTGCTGCAGTAGCTGGTTCAGTGCAGTGCAGACAGCCGGAGTGAGTGCAGTATTGGTGAAGGGCAACTTCATCTTTGATCCAGCAACTCATCGTGATTTTCTAGGAGCGTGCCTGGGGACTGGCATTGAGCGCAGCAAAGTGGGTGACATCTTGGTGCAGGGTGAGCAAGGTGCTCACATCCTTGTCGTCCCTGAGCTGGTCTCACATCTGGAGATGAGCCTCACATCAGTGAGTATTGAGGCAGCATGCCTTCTGGCCTACATAAGCAGCCTGCAGTTCAGCCTTATGTGGGCCTCTCAGTACCCTATTTGTGTAGATACGCATTGCTGTGCCAACAGACAGATAGCATCGGCCCCCACTCACACACGAGTGTCCATAATGTAGATGGCTGTTGCATTGAAGCGCAGTGTAATGTGTACACACATCCCAATGCAGCAGTGATATAGAATGTGATGCTATGTAAACACCCTCAGCAAGCAAAAGGTGCCATTGACAATCATGTGCCATAAAGATCATGCTCAACTGCCTTTGTTTCCACTAATTGTATGGCAACCTGCTGGTGGTGTGCAGGATGTGACACAATGCACAGACACTTACAGCAACAGACTAGTTTGACTAAGTCTGATCAGCAAGGCTTGCTGCACAGGTGCGGTCGGTGCCAGTGAGTACGCGACAAATTGAACTCAGCGAGCTAGCAGTGAGAGAGGTCAAGGTCCAAGAAATGAGGTCTGTGGAAGCTTCTCTTAGACTTGATGCCATTGCCAGCGCTGGATTCCGAACCAGCAGAAGCAAGATTGTTGACATGGTCAAGGCTGGCGATATCAGGTAAGTCATATGTCATGCTCAGTCATAATGTTTCTGTTATGCACTCTGTCCACTATTAGGTGACGAACGCTTCTCAAGTCAGCATGTTGAGTCATGAGCACAACTTCCAGCAACTTTGCTCAAAACAAGCAATGGCGGTCAAACTGACTCACTAGCAAATGGACACTCTCTCAGCCTACCATTGATGGTTATTTTTGGCAGACTGTGCCAGAAAAGCCGTGTGTTGCAGCTGCTAAGCATTACACGCATTATCCTTCATCTGTCCAGACCAATCATGCAGTCTATGTGAGGTGAGGTGATTGAAGCACCTGCAGGGTGAACTGGAAAGAGTCAAAAGCAAGCAGTGTCGTGAAGGCAGGGGACATCATCTCTTGTGCAGGGAAGGGAAGGTGTGAGGTCAAGGCTGTTGAGCTCACAAAGAAAGAGAGATATGCTGTTCAGCTTGTGCGATATGTGTAGCAGGACCCCAGAACTGTATCTAGTAGCTACATCAAATGAGCATCCAATGTCAGTTGTGCAAATAACAACACACTCAATGCAGTGCTGACATTGATGTCCTACATCACTTGTCACGTCAAATTATTGAATAATAGGTAGTGTCACAGCTGTGCTAGGGCCAGTCTTGATGAGTTGCATCAAATGTGTGTATGTATGTTGCAACATCCTAGCTTGCACTGCAGTGCAGCCTCTACATTGTGATTAGTTTGTCAATGTTGAGTGCAATGACTCTACGTAAGATGAACTATTTTTGTGACCGCAGGCCTCAGCTGTTTTGTTGGCGATATTACGGTGTTTAAGCCCATAAAATTGCGAAAACTGACCAAGCTGGCTGCGTGTCCATACTGAAATTTACAGCAGCATTTGTCTGTGTGTACAGTGAGGTAGACCAACGGTCCGACCACAGCAGTTGGGGTTACTAACATATAGTCTACCCTGTGGCATGATTAAGGTCGACCATTGATAAATCAGCACAAACCAAGGTAACTATGATGGCGTTTCAGGGTTAAAGGACTCTGCACAAAATGTATGTGAGAATTTGGCAATCATGGGCAAAACAAGGCAAAAAACAAATTCATCCAGATGTCATCCTGCTTGCCATTCAAGTTGATTGAACTGCTTCTTAGGTCACATGGTAGCAATTCAAGCAACTCGATGACAGAAGCAGCTACAACTAAATTGTGTGTATGAGAGTCAGAAGAAATCCACAGTCACGAAGTGGCATCAAATGCACAATCTCTCATTCCTTTTTAGCCAACTTGGATCTGTAGTAGTCCCTG
>JAABUO010003837.1_pt1 | contig 17848 bp, 17 predicted proteins | sample 5559291 | NCBI WGS metagenome assembly JAABUO01 (sample SAMN10711878, study PRJNA513372) | rock metagenome | isolation source: Antarctica rocks | place: Antarctica: Victoria Land, Finger Mt sud | reverse complement strand
GCCCACGAATGCCGTGAGTTCGTCGGTCAGTTCCATCGCTTTCCCCCCCTATGGCGCGTCCTCAGCCCCTGCCTCGTGTGGGACGTATACTCCTCGCGGGATAGCTTGGTTTTTCCGCGTCCCTAACGACGATAGCGGAGCGGTACTCTTGCAGCGTGGCGGCCGCCGAGCACGCGGCGAGCAGCAGACGCAACTCCATGAGTATGATGGTGCGGCTGCCGTGCGTACCAACGGGGCTGTTAACAAACCCGTAGCTGATCGCTTCGCTCGGGATTTGTAGCGCCGCTCCATCTCTCGAGGACCGTTCGTGCTCGTCGTGCTCGCGTGGCGATTGGGGGGCGTATAAGGAAATGCTGCTCATACCGGCAGTGTAGCCTACAATGCGCGCACCTGTGCGCGCTATCCGGCTCGAAGGATAGCGTTTATTCGTCCGTGTCGGGGGGTGGCGCGGCGTTGTGGAGGATGGCCTCGACGGCGGGGCGGTCGGTGGGGGCGCGCAGGGCGATGAAGATGGTGTCGTCCCCCGCGACGGTGCCCACGATCTCGGGGAAGCGGCAGGCGTCGAGCGTGACGGCGACCATGTTGGCCATCCCCGGCACGGTACGGTACACCAGGATGGCCGCGGCGGCGCCGATCTCGCCCGGCGCCTCGCCCAGCACGAAGCGCAGCCGCCTGCGCGCGCCCTCGATGTGCACGGCGCCGAGTCCCTCGGGCAGGGCGTAGACGAGGCCCTGCCCCGCGACCGGGACGCGCACGACGCCGAGCTCGACGAGGTCGCGCGAGATCGTGGCCTGCGTCACCGGTACGCCGCGCGCGGCCAGCCGCTCGGCCAGCTCCTCCTGCGTGCGCACCGGCCCTGCGCCGATGATCTCGCGCACCAGCCGCTGCCGCTGAGTTTTGGGGAACCGTTCCATCGTCTACTTCCTTCGAGGTTCGTTAGCCGATGAGCGCCCGCTCCAGCACGTCCACCGCCTCGTCGACCTCGGCGGGCGTGAGCGTCAGCGGGGGCGCCATGCGCAGGGTCGTAGGTCCGGTGGCGTTGACCAGCACGCCGCCTTCGCGCGCCCGCGCCACGACGGCCGGCGCGTCCACCCCTGTCTCGATCGCCAGCATCAGGCCGCGCCCGCGCACCTCCGTTACGGGCAGCCCCCGCGCCATCAGCCCCCGTAGCTCCCCGGCGAAGTAGGCTCCGACCTCGGCCGCCCGATCGATCAGCCCTTCCTCGCGCAGGGCGCGCATGGTGGCGACGCCGGCCGCGCAGGCCAGCGGGTTGCCGCCCTGCGTCGAGCCGTGGTCGCCCGGCTCGAAGACGTTGGCGCTCCCGCGCGCCAGCGCCGCGCCGAGCGGGACACCGCCGCCGAGCCCCTTGGCCAGCGTCACCACATCGGGCACGACCCCGTTGCCCTGGCAAGCCAGGAACGCGCCGGTGCGTCCCATGCCGCTCTGCACCTCGTCGAGCATCAGCAGGCAGTCGCGCTCGTCGCAGAGCCTGCGCACCGCCGCGAGGTAGCCGGGCGCGGCCGGGTGGATGCCGCCCTCGCCCTGGATCGGCTCCAGCAGCACGGCCGCGGTCCCCGGACCTACCACCTCTTCGAGCGCCTCGATGCTGTTGTAGCGCACGTGCGTGAAGCCGGCCGGCATCGGTGCGAAGGGCGCCTGGTACGCCGGCTTGCCCGTGGCCGCGACTGTCGCCAGCGTACGCCCATGGAACGAGTTGAGGGCGGTCACGATCTCGTAGGCGCCGTCTTTGTGCCGCTTGCCCCACTTGCGCGCCATCTTGATGGCCGCCTCGTTGGCCTCGGCGCCGCTGTTAGTGAAGAATACGCCCTCCATGCCGGTGGCCTCGAGCAGCAGCTCGGCCAGCTCGAGCTGCGGCAGGGTGTAGTAGAGGTTTGAGGTGTGCATCAAGGTGTGCGCCTGCCGGGAGATCGCGCCGGCGACGGCGGGGTGGGCGTGGCCGAGGATGTTGACGGCGATCCCCGCCACGAGGTCGAGGTACGCGCGCCCATCCTCGTCCCACACCCGCGTGCCCTCGCCGCGCACCAACACCAGCGGCTCGCGCTTGAAGGTGCGCATGTAGACGCGCGCCTCGCGCTCCTGCGCCGTGGACCCTGGCGCGGCGGGCGGGCGCGCGTCGGGATGGATGGGCGCTCCGCCCAGGGTATCGCCCATGGCGTGCGCGATCGGCGCGTTGGCGTCGCCGGTGACCGGCGAGGTCGAGGTCGAGGTCGAGGTCATAGCATCTTCTCCTTGTTCTCCGTCGCGGGCGCCTTGCACGACCGTCCCGGTCGCGGCGCCCGTGAGCAGGCCGCGCAGGGCGCCGGGGGCGCGCCCGTCCAGGATCACGGCCTGGCGCGCCCCCCGCAGGGCGGCCAGGCAGGCCCGCACCTTGGGGATCATGCCCCCGTTGATCGTGCCGTCGTCGATGAATTGCCGTACCCCGGCCTCGTCGAGCCGTGCCCGCACCGCGCCATCGGGGCCGCGCACGCCCGGGACATCGGTCATGAACAGCGCGGCGTCCGCCCCGAGCGCGGCGGCGAGCGCCGCGGCGGCGAGGTCGGCGTTGATGTTGAGCAGCGCGCCATCCCGGTCGAGGCCAAGCGGGGCGATCACGGGCACGATGCCCTGCCCCAGCAGGGCGCGCAGCAACGTCGTGTCCACCCCGTCGACTTCCCCGACGAGCCCGAGCTCGGGGCGCCGCCGCGCGCGCAGCAGCCGGTCGTCGGCACCGCTCAGCCCGACGGCGCGCACGTCGAGGCGTCCCAGCGCGGCCACGACGCCCGTGTTGACGATGCCGCGCAGCACCATCGTCGCCACCTCGAGCGCCGCCTCGTCGGTGGCGCGCTGCCCGTCCACGAAGCGCGTGGGCACGCCGAGGCGCGCGAGCCAGGAGGTGATGAGCGGGCCGCCGCCGTGCACGAGCACGACGCGCAGCCCCGCGCGCGCCAGCGCCGCCACCTCGTCGAGCAGCGCGCCGCCCCCGTCGACGGTCGACCCGTCCAGTGTAGCCCCACCGAGCTTCACCACGACGGTCATGTCCGCCGCCAGCGTCGCCGTCACAATGTCTCCATTCTCTAGCCGTCAGCTATCAGTTATCAGCCGTCGGCCGGTAACTGATAGCCGACGGCTCACGTCGTGTAGTCCGCGTTGATATGCACGTACTCGGGCGAGAGGTCGCAGCCCCAGGCCGTGGCGCGCGCGTCGCCGACGCCGAGGTCGAGCCGCACGAAGACCTCGGTGGCCCCGCGCAGGGTGTCCGAGGCGGCCGCTTTGTCGAAGGGGAGCGGCAGGCCATCCGCGTAGAGCCTGACGCCCTGCAGCGTGAGGCGCACCTTCGCCGGGTCGAGCCCCGCGCCGCTGGCGCCGGCGGCGGCCAGGATGCGCCCCCAGTTGGGGTCGTTCCCGTACATGGCGGCCTTGACCAGGCTCGAGCGCGTGACCGCGCGGGCGGCCAGCTCGGCGTCCCCCTCCGACACGGCTCCCGTGACCGTGACCTCGAGCAGCTTCGTCGCGCCCTCGCCGTCGGCCGCGATCTGCCGCGCCAGCGACACACAGACGGCCGTGAGCGCCTCGCGGAAGAGCTCGTCGGGGACCGCGACACCGGAGGCGCCGTTGGCGAGGAGCAGGACGGTGTCGTTGGTCGACATATCGCCGTCTACGTCGATGCGGTTGAAGCTGAGCGCGGCCGCCTCGGACAAGTGGCGCTGCAGGTCGTACGACGGGACGGCCGCGTCGGTCGTGATCACGGACAGCATCGTGGCCATCAGCGGGTGGATCATGCCCGCGCCCTTGGCCATGCCGCCGACGCGCACGGTCCGGCCGTCCACCTCGAACTCGACGGCGGCGGTCTTGGGCCGCGTGTCGGTGGTCATGATCGCGCGCGCCACATCGTCGCCCCCGGCGGGCGAGAGCGCCAATGCGGGGAGCGCCGCCTCGATCCGCTCCACGGGCAGCGGCGCGCCGATCACGCCGGTGGAGAGCGCCAGCGCCTCCGCGGGGGCGATACCGAGGCGGCGCGCGGCCGCGGCGGCCATGCGCTCCGCGGCCTGCATGCCCGCCTCACCAGTGCAGGCGTTGGCGTTGCCGCTGTTGGCGACTACGGCGCGGGCCTGCCCGTTTGAGACGCGCCGCTGGCAGAGCAGCACGGGCGCGGCCTTCACCCTATTCGTCGTGAACACGCCGGCGACCGTCGCGGAGACCTCGCTGGCCACCAGCGCGAGGTCGGGCTTACCGGAAGGCTTGATGCCGCAGGCGGCGCTCCCGGCCACGAAGCCACGCGCGGCGGTGACGCCGCCGTCGATCCGAGTAAACCGTGCGGAGGAGGTCATGGCCAGTCCGCCCGCAGCGGCAGCCCGGTCTCTTCGGGCAGCCCGAGCATCAGGTTGGCGTCCTGCACGGCCTGGCCCGCCGCGCCTTTCACGAGATTGTCGATGCAGGAAACGACGATAACGCCCCCGGTGCGCTCGTCGACGATGGGGTGAACCACGCACAGGTTCGTGCGCAGGGTCCACTTCGTCGCGGGCGGCGTCTCGGAGACGCGCACGCAGGGGCCGCGGCGGTAGTAGTCCCGGTAGAGCGCGCGCAGCCCCGCCGCGCTCACCTTTTCGGCTGGGCGCGCGTAGATCGTGGCCAGGATGCCGCGCGCCATCGGCACGAGGTGCGGCACGAAGGTGACCGGCGGCGCCGCGCCGCCGGGGGAGAGCGCCGCGACCGTCTGCTCGATCTCGGGCAGGTGGCGATGGCCGCCCAGCCCGTAGGCGCTCACGCTCTCGTCGGCCTCGCCGAAGAGGCTCTCCGTCTTGAGAGTGCGCCCCGCGCCCGAAAGGCCCGACTTGGCGTCCACGATGATCGTGCTGGCCCTATCGAGCAGGCCGGCGGCGAGGAGGGGCGCGAGGCCCAGTCCCGTCGCGGTGGGATAGCAGCCGGGGACGGCCACGAGGGTCGCCGCGGCGACCTCCGCGCGCGCCGTCTCGGTCAGGCCATAGACCGCGCGAGGCAGCAGGTCGGGGGCGCCATGCTCGTGGCCGTACCAGCGCGCGTAAGTCGCCGCGTCGCGCAGGCGGAAGTCGGCGCTGAGGTCGACCACGCGCGCGCCGGCGCGCGCCAGCGGGGCCAGGACGGCGGCCGCCGCGACGTGGGGCAGCGCCGAGAACACGAGATCGAGCGGGGGCAGTTCGTCGAGCACCGGCAGATCGGCCCCGCCCCAGGCGGGGAAGAGCGCGCGCAGCGTCTTACCGGCGCTGCTGTGGCCGGCCACGGCGGCCAGGCGCATCTTAGGGTGCGCGTCGACCAGGTTCGCCAGGCCGATCCCGCCGTAGCTATTGATATTCACGATGCCGGCATCGACGACCACGCCACGCTCCTAATCACGTTTCTTATTGTATATTTATACAACTCCCGCCAGTTTTATGCAAGCTCGTAGCTAATAGGGGCCGCCACATATACGTGTACAAACGATTGTACACGTCGTGGGAGGTAGCAGCATGCGCAGATTGTCGATCGCGGAGGCGCGCGCAGTTGACGCGTCTTCGTGAATCGGTTGTTTGCGTTAATGACGCCGATATGGTTCGATAAAGACAAGAGTTGACTATTACCAGCGTTGATGGGGATGGTGTGATGAATTGGGGATTGCTCTGGGGCGGTATCGCCGCCGTGGCCGTGGTCGCGATCGCGTGCATCCTCTTCATTTCTTCCGACGCCCCGCCGAGCGCGAGCCACAACGGCATCTGGGCTTTCCTGCTGGTGCTGCCGATCGCCATTCCCCTGGCCGGCGCGCTCGTCCTGGCGGGCCGCGATGACTAACCTCGCCTACGCCGTGCTCGCCGCGGGGGACCCGGGCCAGATCGCCAACACGGCCCTGTGGGTCCAACTGCTCGTCATCGCCGCGATCTTCCTGGGCGTCCTGGTGGTCCGCCCTAAAAACCGTTGATCTCGTCTCAATTCCCCTACTCCCCCCATCCTTACAGAGGTAGGTTTTTTGTGGAGGGGGGCAGCGTTGCTGCCCACCCCTCCGCACGAGGGGTATCACGGAGGACTGTACCCTCCGTAATACCCCTCTTCGTGAAAAACCTACCCCTAAAAGCTCTCCCCATCCCCAGGGCTCGGCGTCGATCGGTCCCAGCCCCGCAATAGCTGACGCCGTGTTGTCACTGACCCTGTGCTATGGTGACGTTGGACGCATCGGGCGGCGTTGGCGTCGGGTCAGATGGGCGGATGGAGGAGAGCGATGCTGGATAAGTCGACGTACCTCGGGGCTTTTCATCGCGAGACAGGGACGCTCGCGGACGCGGCGCGCGAGGGCGGGGACCTGGGAGCGCCCGTCCCGTCCTGCCCCGGCTGGACCGTGACCACTCTCGTCACGCACCTGACGGGCATCTACGCGCACCGTATCAAAATCGTCGCGACGCGCGCTACGGAGAACACCGTGCGCTCCTACGAAGACCTGGACCTGCCGCCCGAGTATAAAGGCCTGTTCGACGCCGAGTTCGACCCCGACGCGGGGGAGGAACACCTTACCGCGCCGCCCGGCTTACTGGAGCTTTTCGGGCAAACCGCCGTCACGCTCGAAGAGGTGCTGCGCGCGACCGACCCGGCGGAGCCCGTATGGACGTGGTGGCCGCCCGACCAGACGGCCGGTTTCTGGCTGAGGCGCATGGCCCAGGAGACGGCGGTGCATCGCTGGGACGCGCAACTGGCCTGCGCGGGAGCAGGGAGCGTCGAGCCGATCGAGCCGGAGTTGGCGCGCGACGGCATCGACGAGGTCTTCGACGTCATGATACCCTCGCGGCGCGGTGGCTCCCCGTTCTGGAACTCGAAGCCGCGGCAGGGCGACGGCGAAACGTATCACTTCCACCGCACCGACGGGCCGGGCGAGTGGCTGGTGCGCTTCGAGGGGGACGGCACGACCGTCACGCACGAGCACGCCAAGGGCGACGTGGCCGCGCGCGGCACGGCCTCGGACCTGCTGCTGTTCCTGTGGGGGCGCCTCCCCGCGTCGCGGTTGGACGTGTTCGGCGACGCCGCGCTGCTCGACCGCTACTTTGAGTTCGCCCCCCCGGACTAATGTCTGTGACTACCGAGGGCGCGGGCTTCGCGCACCACGGCGACAAATACGGCAAGGACTGGGGCGCGAGCCTGTACGAGAAATCGTGGGCGGCTAGCCGGTCAGCGCGAGCGCATGCTGATGAGCGCGAGCTTGGCGCCGCGGGTGGTGCGCTCGTCGAGGCGGCCGGCGGAGAGCAGGGCTTGCAGCAGGGGGACGGCGCGCGGGTCGCCGAGCTCAGCCAGGCCGTCGATAGCCCCCGCTACCAGGCTCTGCTCACTGGAGCCGAGGAGCGGCGCCAGCGTGTCGTAGGCCGTCGGGCCGCCGCTCATGCCCACGGCGGCGGCCGCCACGCCGCGCAGCAAAGTGGGTCGGGTTGTGTCCTCCACGATGGTGCGCAGGGGGGCGGTATAGATGTCGTCGCGCAGGGCGCCGAGGCCGGTGGCGGCGTTCATGGTCACCTCGTCGTCACCGTCGCCGAGCAGGCGCAGCAAGGTGGGGGCCGCGGCGACGCCGCGCGCCGAAACGAGTAGTCGCGGCGCGTAGCGGCGACGGAAGTCGGCCGGGTCGTCGAGGATGCGTTGCAGGGCGGGCTCCAGCGCCTCGCCGAAGAGCGGCAGGGCGTCGAGCGCGGCGGTGACGACCGGCACGCGGTAGGGGTCCCCGGTGTCCTCGATCGTGGCGAGCAGCGGCTCGATCGCGCGTGGGTCGCCCGACGCGCCCAGCATCCGCGCGGCCTGCGCGCGTGTGCCTGGCCCGCCCCGCTTGCTGTTGAGCGTGGCGATCAACGGGGGAATTTGGTCGTCCTCCATTCTTTCGGCGCCTCCTGCTCTAGTGTACGCCTATGCGCGGCGCGCGTGGAAAGGCTCCTTACCCTGTGACCATAGCCAACGGCCCGCGGCGTCCGTCCGGACGTACGCGGGCCGTGGAACGTACATTTACATCTGGTACATCTGGCTACAGCTACATCTGGTACATCTAGCTACAGCGCGATGGTCGCCATGAGGACTTTATCGGCCTGCCCCGGCGGGGACGACATAGACGTGCGCCAGTGCGCGTGGCCGGCCCAATCGGCCAGGGCGCTAGTCACCGTGCTCGGCAAGGCTGGCGCGCCCTTGTCGTCGGTCGGCGGCTTCGGCGCATTTTTGGCCTTGTCGCCCTGCGGCGCGGATGGATTGAACTGGAACGCGGCGAGGCCGACCAAATCGGGCGTGATCCCGAGCTCGGTGGCGTAGCCACCGGCGATCGTGGCCCACCCCATGTGGTGGCCGTCCGTCGCCTTCACCTTTACCTCGACCTGGTAGGGGGTTGTGGCGCTCGCGGACTTGTCGTCGCTGTGGCTGTCGTCGTTGAACGCGAACTTCTCTTTGTATTGGACCGCGCCGTCGGTGGAGATGGCGCGCACAACCCAGACGCCCTTGAGGCCATGGAGCTTATATTCGATCGCCTGCACCTGCGCGATGTCGGCATCGAGCGTCGCGCTCAGGTCGAGGACGACGCCATTGGAGAGGACCACGATGGGGTCGGAGCGGCAGCCCACGGCAGCATGGGCGGGGGTGACGGCGAGGGAGCCGCCGGCCAGGAGACCCGCGGCGAGGGCGGAGCCGAGCAACCCCCGGCGGGAATGGCGCGTGGTGAACAAACTCATATCTACTCTACATCCTTCTTCTGTGCCCGTGTAGCACAGCCTGGCGATCCGCGTACCGATCTGTCATGCCGGCCGTAGGAGACGATCATACGCGAAACGACGGCGTGATCTAGTACCCGAACGGACCAGTCCAGACGGGTATGACCCATTTATCCCAGGCGCGCCTCCCCAGATGGGGGCAGGCGGGTGAGGGCCGCGCTAGAGGAGTTCGTCGGCATAGTAAAAAAGGGGACCCGGGGCAATTGCCCCCGGTCCCCTGGGTCTGCGTGCTCCTACCGGCGGGATAAAACGGGATAAAACGGGATGAATGGAGCCGGTTCGGCGCAGGTGCGACGCGCGTTGGCATCACATCTACGCCCATTATACGGAGGGTACATGAATCCTTCATGAACAAGACACGGGCGGACGACCGTGGATGTGGATAATCTGACCAGGTAAGGTTTCGCGCCTATCCCCGCCGATGCCGGTGTTAGATCCCGCCGGCCAGCGTCACGGCGTAGTCGTCGGGCAGGCTGACCACGTCGCGGAAGATGCGTTCGATCCAGCCGGGCAGTTCCTCGCCGCGCGCGCGCGGCCACTCCTGGTAGGGGTTCTCATCGCTGGACGACGGCGCCGTGAACCCGTAGCGGCGCAGCGCGCGCTGCTGCACGGGCGTCAGATCTTTGTTGCCCGGCTGGGACGAGACTTCCCACCACAGGGGCCGCCCCTCCGCGCTGGCGATCTGCGTGTAGGTCGAGGGATCGTGCGGGTCGGAGAGGATGATGTATCCCTCCGCCCCGAAGGCCAGCTTGTCGGGCAAAGCGTCGAGCGTGGCCAGATTTTTCACGGCCTGGGCGCTCTGGGCGCTGTCGTCGGTGAAAAGCTTGAGGGCGTTGGCGAAGATCTGCAGCCGCTCGTCGGACGTCATGATGCTCTCCTCCTGTCGTACTCTTCCTAGTGTACGAGATATGCGCCGCCGCGTATCCAGCGTCGTACCGGGCAAGGGCTCTGCTGACCGTGATAAGCGTGATAAGAAGGAAGGAGGGTGGATGCGACGACAACGGATACCGGGCGGGCTGGCGCCGCTGGCGGTCAGCGCCGCCGCGCTCATCGTCGTCGCGGCGGTGGCGGTGGCGGTGACACGATGGACGGAGAGGAGCGCCGTCGTGCGCGTCACGGCGCTGGACCGCAACCCCGCGGCCCTGGCGCTGGACGGTAGGACGGGTCAGGCCTTCGTGGCGCTGGCCTCCACCGGCCCCGGCGCTCGGGGCCGCTTGCTCGTCTTCGACAGCGCCACGGGGACGTTGCTGCGCACGATCCTGGTCGGCCATGCGCTCAGCGCGCTCGCCGTGGACGAGCGGGCCGGGCGTGTTTTCGTGGCCGACGATCTCGATCTCGGCGGGAGCCCGTCCGGCAGCGCCGGTGCCCTGTACGTCGTCGACGAGCGCGGCGGGCGCGTGGTGAGCGGTGTGACGCTCGATCCCAGGGCCAGCGCCATGGCCCTGTACGGCGACCACGGCCGCCTCTTGACCGTGACCAGGGGCGGCGTTGTCGTCGGCGCGTCTGTCCGCGGCGCCGTCGCCGTGCGCGACATACGGACGGGGACGATCTTGCACACCGGCACGGCCGGCGCGCTTCCGACCGCCATCGCCGTCGATGCGCGTACCGGTCAGGCCTTCGCGTCCAACCTGTTCGACAATAGCGTGAGCGTCCTCGACGCCGGGAACGGCCGCGGCCTGCGCACCGTCGTCCTCGGCCCATCGCCCAGTCGCGTCACGGCGGTCGTCGTGGATGGGGGGACGAAGCGGGCTTTCGCGTTTAGCCCGTCGCCCCTCGGCGCGAGCAATCCCCAAACGGCGTCCGGCAGCGTCGCCGTGATCGACATCGCGACGGGACGCCTCCTGAACACCGTCGCGCTACGGAACCCTTCCGCGATCACCGTCGACGAACGAACGGGGCGCGTCGTCGTCGGGGGCAGGGACGGCTTGCGCATCCTGGACGGCGTGGACGGGCGCCCGCTGCGCACGATCGCCGTCGCGGCCGGCCCCTCCCCGCAGGCGCTCGCCGTGGATGGGCGCGCGGGGCGCGCTATCCTGACGCGCTACAGTGGCGCCGCGCGCGACTCGGACCCGTGGGCCTGGATGCCCGGTCCCCTGCGCGACAGGCTCCCCTTCATCCCCGCGCCGCCCGCGCGCTTCCACGATGTGCCGGCCAGCGTCAGCATCCTCGACCTGACACGCTGAGTGACGCTACTCGTTCCCTAACAGCGCGACGATTTCGGCCAATCGCGCTTCGATGCCCTCGGCCGACTCTGCTGACAGCCTCATCCCGTCCTGGGTATACTTCTTTAGTCATCTGGTCGAGCGCGCGATTGATCCGCTCCTCGGTTTGATCTTCACCGAACAAGCTGAGAAACCTTTGCCACGCCGCCAGGGGAATGCCCGACAACTCCTGACGATACAGGTCATCGATATATTGCGCCATCAGACCCGTGCGCGCGAAGCGCCCGAAGTTGCCCCCGCTGTCGCTTGTTAGGAACGTCGGCGATTTGATCCGACTTCACAGGATAATGGTATGTGGACGCGGACAGCTGAATCGTCGTGTCACCTTGTCTGTAACAGATTATAGGGGAGGAGCGGAGGTTATGGCACTGGATGTCGACTTGTTGGCTCTGGCGCGCGAGCGCGAGGGGGAGTTGGTGGAGTTCGCGCGCCGCCTGATGCAAACGCCGAGCCCGTCGGGCGAGGAGGGCGACGCCGCGGCCCTGGTGCAGGAGGAGATGCGCCGCCTCGGCTACGATGAGGTGCGCGCCGACGAGGTGGGCAACGTGATCGGTCTCATCCGGGGCAAGGGTAGCCAGAGGGGGAGCGCGAACGGCCACTCGGTGATGCTCAACACCCACCTCGACCACGTCTCGCCCGGCGACCTCGCGCTGTGGACCGACTCGCCTTTCTCCGCGACCGTGCGCGACGGCGCCATCTACGGGCGCGGAGCCGTCGACATCAAGGGGCCTATGGCCTGCCAGGTGCACGCCGGTGGCCTGTTGCTGGCGGCGGGGCTGCGCCCTGCCGGCGACCTCTACGTCGTCGGGGCCGTGCTCGAGGAGCGCGGCGGCCTGGGCAGCCAGCACCTGGCGCGCACACTCAAGACTGACCGCGCCGTGATCGGTGAGCCGAGCTCCAACACGTTGCGGCGCGGGCACCGCGGACGCGTCGGCCTCGTGGTCGAGGTGCGTGGGCGGGCGGCGCACGCCAGCGTCCCCGCGCGCGGCGTCAACCCGCACTACGGGCTGGCCGCCTTCCTGACTCGCCTGGAGAATCTGCCGATGCCGGCGCAGGAGCCTTTCGGGCCCTCCTCGGTCGCGCCCACCCTCTACAGCACCGACAACACCAGCCCCAACGTCATCCCCAGCACGGCGCGCGTCGCCCTCGACTGGCGCAACATCCCCGTCCAGTCGCCCAACGACATCCTGGCCGCGCTGCGTCCGCTCTTGCAGGAGTCACTGCGCGCCTCGTTGCCCGAGGGCGCGACGGGCGAGGTGCGCGTCGACACGGAGAACCTGACCTCGTACACGGGCATTGTCGAGGATTTTCCCTCGATCTTCCCCTCGTTCGCGCTGGGGGAGGACGACCCCGCGCTCCTGACGGCGCGCCGCGCCCTCGAGGAGCTGCTGGGGCGGCCGTTCCCGCCCGACATCTGGAGCTTCGCCACCGACGGCGGCCACCTCATGGCCGTGGGTGTTCCCACGGTCGGGTTCGGTCCCGGCGATGAGACGCAGGCGCACGTGGCCGACGAGCACATCGAAATCGCCGAGATGGTCGAGGCGCTCGCCGCCAACGCCGCGCTGGCGCTCGCCCTTAGTCGCGCCTCGTGAGCCTGACGACTAACAACGGACGACGGACGACTATGCCTCGGGTATGCCCGTCGGTATGTGTGGCTTGAAGGTGTTGGGGTTACGGGTGACCAGGAGGTAGGGCACGTTGTCCTCTTCGCGCAGCTGCGAGAAGCCGACCTCGATGCCCAATTCCCGCGCCGCGCGCGTGAAGTTGGCTTCCTCCGCGGACCGCGCGTCCTGGCCGCCCATCTCGATGCGCAGGAGCGTGCCGTCGCCCAGGCTTTGCAGCAGCGCCTTGTAGCCCACGATGTCGGGCGTGCCGTCGCCGCGCAGCCGCAGCGCCTCCTCCGCCGTCACGTACTTCCGTTGGTCCATCGTTCCTCCGTACATAAATAGCCAGTTGCTAGTAGTTCAAACAGGGATGGCTGACTACTATCTGGCTACTATGTAGTAGCACGTATCTACTGTTTGTGCAAGGATCGGTCTAGATGCTTGTCCTGGGGTGTCAACATGATAGCGCCGTCGATGACGACATAGGCGACAAGCGATCCCGGGCGAAGGTCAAGGGCGCGCCTCGCGGCCTTCGACAACGCGCTGCGCCATAGCATTGCCTATACCTATACCTATTGTTGTACGATGCCTTGACGCCGTACGCAAAGGAGCGCCTCCAGCACGGAGGCGCTCCTCGTTCGTTGCTTGGCGCATGGATATGAATAAGGTAGGCGCGACGCTTCGGCTATAGGGGCGCGTGACGATTACGGGGTGGCGTGCGCGGACGTGGATATGCGCATGCCATGGCCGTGTAGGAGTTCGTCCTGGGAGATGCGCTCCTGGCACTGCCCGATGAGGCGGTCCCATGCCTCGACCGCTTGCTGGGCCTTGGCCCGCTGCATCCGAAGGCGCTCGAGCTGGGCGTTCAGGCGCTTGCTGGGGAACTGGCGATTCGTCTCGTACTGTTCCGTGTGCCGCTGCACGTGGGCATCGCGCTCCTTGCGGTCACGCTCACGCCCCTCGGGACTGCGCTCGTAGTAGGCGTGCAGGTGCCGCTCCACCTCGCCGTCCCACTCGAGGACGAAGCAGTGGTCGCCGTGGCAGACGGTGTGCGTCGGCGCGCCCTGGAGGCGGTTGAAGGCGTCTTCGAGCACGCCGGCCGGGAGCGCGACGAAATAGTCGCGGATCGTGTCCTCGTAGGTGTTCGGCTCATAGTGGTGCAGGCGGCTGGGGAATTCGACGTGCACGCCGTGCCATGAGAGCTTGTGCCAGAAGTGGCCGCGGTCGATGTCGAGGAGGTCGAAGTCTTTGAGGAACATGTAGCGGTCGGCGAGGTGGTCTTCGCCGTGGGTTGGAGCCCTGCCGGCGGACGGCTGTGACGTCGAGATCAGCGTGTCGGTATCGGCCAGATCCATCATCATGTGGTACCCTCCTGAAAGATGACGACAGCGCCGCGTTCATCTTGTGTTCATGTTACTCTCGTTGGCGCAGCCAGTCAATACTTATTAGTAACAATTAATCTGCGGCAAGCTACACGTGGTCGCGCCGATGCGACAGTTGGCAGACAGGCTTGGCCGCCTCGACAATGCGCAAACCCTGCTACCGGCTACCGGCCACCAGCGCCCTGATGAGCCCATTGGCGCGCGGGGCACCGAGGCCGGTGGCGATGTCCCAGCCAGGCGCGGCGGACGGTGACAGGGGGCGTGCCCCGGCGTGGCCGCCGGTCGGCCCTTTGAGGCGTCCGCTCGTGATGTCGCGCAGCGCGGACCCATGGCGCGGCGAGGAGCCCAGGCGATACAGCGCCTCGTTGACGAGGCCGAGGTCGCGGCCCGCCGCGTCGTCGGCGAGGGCGATCAGCCCGGCCCACTGCGGCGCGGCCGCGCTCGTCCCCGCGGCGAGGCCCCACTTGCCGCCCTGGTACACCAGCACAGGGCTCTCGTTGGACGCGTTATAGGACACGTCCGGGACGCCGCGCCGCCCGCCCAGCAAGCGTTGTGTGGCGGCGGGAAGGCCACGCTGGTACGCCGGTTCCGGGAAGAGCCGGCTCAGGCCGCCGCCGCTCCCGGCCCAGGCCGACTCGCCCGCGATGCGCCCCTGCCGGTCGACGGTCAGGCGTGTGCCCCCGACGCCCAGCACGTACGGGTCCGAGGCCGGGTATTGCACCGTGGGGTAGGGATACAGGCGCGAGATCGAGAGATCGGGGCCTGTCGTGCCCTCGTCGCCGCTCGCCGCGACGACTGTGACGCCCCGCCGCGCGGCGTCGGCGTAGAAGGCGTGGAACTGCGCCACGATGGCGCGCCCGGCGCGGTCGAACAGGGTGTCCTCCGTCGCGTCCCAGCTTTGCGAGATCACGTCGGCCAGGTGGCGCTGCACGGCGTAGCGCTCGAGGGCCAGAAACTCCGGCAGGCCCTGCGCGCCCTCCGTCTCGTCGACGGGGCTCTCCAGCAGGACCAGGCGCGCGCCCGGCGCGATGGCGTGCGCCCACTCCACGTCGAGCGTCGTTTCGCCGATCCAGCCTGAGTTGCGGGGGTGGCGCGTCCCCAGCGGGGCCAAAATCCGCAGTTGTGGGTCGGGTAGCCCGTACGCCCTGTCGAAGGCGCGCAGGTCGGCCTGAATCGTCGGTGAGCCGAACGAGACAACGATGGCGATGGTGCGGCCCTTGCCCGTCACGCCGCGCCGCAGGGCCACGTCGACGCCGTAGGCGGCGCGCACGTCCGCGGGCGCGAGGCACACGCGGTGGAGGCGCTCCAGGCACAGGCGCAGCGAGGGCGCAGTCAGGGCGGTCGCCGCGTCGACCCCCCGCTGCCGCCCGCCCGCCAGCGCGCAGAGCGCGGCCAGGATGGCCGCGACGACGACGATAAAACTCTTGCCTGCCGCTAGCCGCGCATGTATCCCTTGCACCGTCGCCACACTTTCTTAAGCCGCCGGCCATCAACCCCGATCGAGGGATGGCACTGTAGTGTAGCGTAGCGTAACGGACGGAGACATGCAGCGCCGCCCATATGCCAGGGTCTGTGAATTGTCGGGTGTCCAAGCCCATCTGCCTGCACGCGCCATAGTTGGCGGGGGTCTGGGGGGAGGCATCTCCCCAGGTTCCCCCGGAGGGGCGCTAGGCCGTCGGACCCGCGGCTAGGGTCCGGGGGACTAGTCAGCCAGGGGCGGAGGGGGCGAGAGAGAAGAGGCGCTAAGGGAGAGGTTAGCGGGGGTTTGGGCGACTTTTCACAGACCCTGGCCCATATGCTAGGATAGTCTCATGCAGACGGGACAGCGCGCCACCACCACCATCGCCAGCGGCGCCACCACCACCATCGCCAGCGGCGCCACGATCCGCGCCATGGCTCCGGGTATGGTCATGCCTATACCTATGTCCATGCGGCGCCCTCGTCTGCGCGCGCCGGGCGGTCCCTGACAACCGGCAACCGACCCGATACACGCGGACGAGGCACCTCGCACGATCGAGGCGCCTTCTTTTTGTCCTCGAAAAGGGTCTCAGAGGCTCAAGGTGCGAGGAGCATGCTATGGACGGCAAAGTAGGAGGGCGCGACGATGGGAAAGGGTGACAGGGCGAAGGGGACGGCGTACGTGACGACCTCCATCCCCTATGTGAACGGCCGGCCGCACATCGGCCACGCGCTCGAGTACGTCCAGGCCGACACCTTCGCGCGCTATCGGCGGCAGCGCGGCCTCGACACGCGACTGCAGACCGGCTCGGACGACAACAGCCTCAAGAACGTGCTCGCCGCCGAGCGCGAGGGCATCGCCACGGCGGAGCTGGTCTGGCGCAACGCCGAGGGTTTCCGCGCGCTGGCCGACCTGTTGGAAGTGCGGTACGACGGCTTCATCCGCACCAGCGTCGATGGGGGACACCGCGCTGGCGTCGACACCCTGTGGAGGGCCTGCGCCGGCGCGGGCACGGTCTACAAGCGCCACTACCGCGGGCTCTACTGCGTGGGCTGCGAGCAGTTCTACGCGCCCGACGAGCTAACCCTCGCGGGCCTTTGCCCCGAGCACCTCACGCGGCCGGACGAGGTCGCGGAGGAAAACTATTTCTTCCGCCTCTCGCGCTACGCCGGGGAATTGCGCCGGCTCATCGCGGGCGGCGCGTTGAAGATTGTGCCGGAGGGCCGCCGCAACGAGATGCTTTCCTTCATCGCGCGTGGGCTGGAGGACTTCAGCATCTCGCGCTCGGCCGGGCGCGCCCATGGCTGGGGCATCCCCGTGCCCGACGACCCCGCGCAGGTAATGTACGTGTGGTTCGACGCGCTCGGCAATTACATCACGGCGCTCGGTTACGGCGGCGGGGACGACCGGCTGTACCAGGAGTTCTGGACCGGCGACGGGGAGCGGCTGCACACCATCGGCAAGGGCATCCTGCGCTTTCACGCCGTGTACTGGCCGGCCATGCTGCTGGCGGCGGGGCTGCCGTTGCCCTCCACGGTGTTCGTGCACGGCTACCTGACGGTGGAGGGCCGGAAGATCGGCAAGTCGCTGGGCAACGGGGCCGACCCCGGCGGCATCGTGGCGCGCTACGGCGCCGACGCCGTGCGCTGGTACCTCTTGCGCGAGGTCTCGCCGGTGCAGGACGCCGACTTCAGCGTCGCGCGGCTGGTCGCACGCTACAACACCGACCTCGCCGACGACCTCGGCAACCTGCTCAACCGCGCCAACAGCATGCTGCACCGCTACCGCGGCGGCGTCGTGCCGGCGGTCGACCCATCCACCCAGCCCGCGGCCGGCGATCTCGCCTCCCTCGCCGCGGACCTGCCCGGCCGCGTCGCCGCCGCAATGGGGGCCTTCGACCCGCGACAGGCCCTCGACGCTATATGCGAGCTCGTCGTAGGCGCCAACCGGTTCGTCGACAAGGCCAAACCCTGGAGCCTTTATAAAAGTGAGAGGACCGGTGACGCTGCGGCCCGCGACGCCCTCGACGGTGCGCTCTACGGCCTGCTGGAAGCCGTGCGGCTCATCGCGGTACACCTGGAGCCGTTCGTGCCCGCCGCCTCCGCGCGCCTCCTCGCGCAACTGGGCGCCCCCGACGACGGTGAGCGCTCGTACGACGAGCGCGCCCGCTGGGGCGGCCTGCCGCCGGGGACCCGGACGGCCGCGCCGACGCCGCTGTTCCCAAAGCTAGAGCCGCTAGGCGCTACCGATGAGGCGACGGCGGGGGCAACGGGGGCGAGTGGGTGAGAGGGATCTGCGCCCGCTGTCGCGCATGCAAGCCCCGAGGTTAGGGACGCGGAAAAACCAAGCTATCCCGCGAGGAGTATACGTCCCACACGAGGCAGGGGCTGAGGACGCGCCATAGGGGGGGAAAGCGATGGAACTGACCGACGAACTCACGGCATTCGTGGGC
>JAABUO010003834.1_pt1 | contig 17853 bp, 10 predicted proteins | sample 5559291 | NCBI WGS metagenome assembly JAABUO01 (sample SAMN10711878, study PRJNA513372) | rock metagenome | isolation source: Antarctica rocks | place: Antarctica: Victoria Land, Finger Mt sud | reverse complement strand
TATTCCAGTGAGATAGCCGTGTCAGATAAAACACAAGTTGATTGTTCACAGATCACAGCAGGGACTAACCAGTGATCCAGGAATCTGGATGCACAACTGGCCCGCCCTGCTTGCCTACTGGCTACCCTGCTTGCCTACTACGAATCGTGCTAGGTTCTACTGCATGCCTTACTATGGCTTGAGGATGTGCAAAGAGTAGGCCTGACTGCTTGTCTCACCTCCAAGGCAAGTCAGTGCATAGCGTGCGCATGCTGCAATGGTTCTTCACAAGAGCCGATGCCCCCTCATGGGTTAGGGCCTGAGCCGTGGCAGGAATGTAACTTTATGCCAGCAACCATCGGGGTATGCCATGTACACTAGGCCACTTGCGACTCAATCAACCAAAAAAATGCTGCAATGGTTCTTGACGCTCAAACACCTTGTCATCAAAGCCTGTGTCCCTGCCCACCACGTACAAATTTTCCTGTCTGTGGCCCTGAAACAGCACAGTAACCTCACCCGCAGGTGCCAAGCAGCCAGCGGCAGTAACATCGCAAGCTGGCTGAGGCGATCTACATTGTGTCATGAAGTGGGGTACTCAACGTGGGGTGAAGGAACAGCCTGACTGCATACAGCTGTTGCAGCTGCACTATCTAATTGAGAACCTGGTTGCATTCCCATAGTCCCCTCACAGGACACACATAAGGTAGTTCTGACGACTGCTTGCGTTATCAAATGAGTCGGTAGAGCAAGGTGATGCTGAGAGCAAGGTGATGCTGTCAGCAAAGGCAGCATTTCCAGTGCTGGCCAGCATGTGCAACTGCCAAACGGCTTCGACATTGCTTATGGAGGACACATGAGATCATGCTGCTTAATGGGGCAGATATCCCCATCTGCTTGGACACTGAGCACAGAGTCTTGCAGTTGACTGCGCGATGAACAGACCACCTGCCCTACACCACTACACCTTTGCAACAGACTCTGACCAGCCTTTAAGCTAAGTTTGGCGTGATGCAGGGTGTGTTGATGCTGATCTCTGGCCTGACCACAGCAGCTGGACACTGCACGTATGAAGCTGCATAAGCACTCAAAGACGGACTCAGGGATCAGGACCATTCCATTAGGCCTAGCTCACTGTCGGAATTCAGCTACCGATAGTGTAGAAGCGTCACAAATGAAGAAGAGTTGCTCAACAGTGAGACATCCCCGGTGTGCATGCAGGTCATGGACCGGGCCCAATGGGATGAGGAGCAAGAAGTGTGGATGCTGCAGCAGCTGCCTAAGAAAGTGACTAAGAGGCCCATCAGCACTGCGCAGCACAGGCGCCCGGTCACTGCATATGCTCAGGCTGCTGTGGCGCTGGGTGACCACAATCCTAGATACAAGACAGACAACATCCTGGCATTGGCTCTTGACATGCCTGACAGGACCACCGCTGACTATTCTGGCAGCCAGATGCAGACGCAGGTATGCGCAGATAGCAGTGCTGCGTGTCGTTGTGTCAAGATACGGATTGTACAGAATGCATGCACACTGAGCCATGCAGATTGGTGCAGCTTCCTGGCACACACATTCAATGCTTGCAAGCTGTTGGTGCAGCATTGTCACAAATGGTTGCTGGAGGCTTTGAGAGGAGGTGGCAGCTTTTGACTGTACATTTGAAGCATGTCAATGACACCTGCAGGGCAATACATTCAGGTGTACTGAAACTCTGACGGTGTTTGACACCATGTTGTCTGAGCACGCAACAAGGTGACAGAGCATGCAAGTTGTGGTGATATGCAGGCCACTTTAGATGCAGCATTCGGCAAGGGTCACCAGGGTACAATGTTCTTTGACAACCACAAAGAGCAGCAGGTTTTTCTGGCGGATGATTTGACTCTGAAAGCACAAAGAGCACACAGGCCCAGCACAACACGCCCCCCAACTGCACCCAGAAGGCCGGCTTCGGCTAGGGGCCGATCCATACTATAAAGACTCATGTCATACATATGACAAAGTGTGCCAGTGTGTCATCGTGTGTGATTCAGCTGTGTTGTTATACATTTGCTGCTGCGCTGTTTCAGCTTTCAGTTTACGCAAAGATGTACCAAAAGGATACACTACCTCTGATCCTGCTCTGGTACGTGTTAGATTTGATGTCTGAAATGACATGGCAGCTGAGATTTGTAGTGTCATCACAATTCAGCACACTTCAGACAGCTGATAGGGTACACCAGTACAGTAGTACACTTCAAAGAAGGCGAAAAGCTTTGTTTTGAATCCTGCGTGAGGCGAGAAGCGCGATCTTTGAATTAGTTCGCCAAATTCCTACGTGTTGACTCAGTGTCTCTAGAGCATATGTGCTGGCTTTGATGGTTACAAAGGGTATTTGCCGTTGTCGAGCAATTGTGCTAGCAAAGCTTGACCGACCGATAGCCTGCCATGCTTTCTTCACCCTAGCGGTTTGGCTGCTGTCGATCGGCAACGCAATACACCGCAACTCAAGTGAGTAAGCAATGTAAAAGGAGTAACGTAGAACTCACAGGATGTTTGGCTTTCTTGATTTGACTTCGGCTTTCATGATTTGACTCGGATGGAACAACTGTAACACGCGACTTGATACGGTGCGCGCAACGTTTTTGGTCGTGGCATATACATGTGAGCTATCCCAAGACCCATACTCGCACATGTGACAAAGTTGCAGCCTATAAATATGGTGCAAAATCACATTATGGACAAGAACTCCTATAGCAACACCTGAAAGCCGAGCCGCTGGTTCGCGGGGTGGTTGTGCTCCTCTTGAGGTGCTCCTCATAGCCATTCGATCCACGGCGCAAGGTCAAGCGTCGTGGGTCGGGTGGTAAGGCCATGGCCCAAATATGAGTGCACATTCCATCCCACAAATTTTGTCCCCCAGCTGTTTCCTGATGCTGGAGTCCTGCTGTCATGAGCTTACCACGCAAAAGTAACAGAATTTGCTGGGACAGCCTCACACTCCAGTCTGATCTCTCCTGACCTCAGAGGTGCCTATTTCGGCCATTGCAAGTGGAGTACATGTACAGCAATTATTGCGCAATGTGCATGCTGGACCTCTTGTCACATAGACTCTGCACAGAAGCGGATTGTTGAGCACGGTTGTATTGCATTTGTGCCTTACACTGAAAAGCTTTGGCCAAGCTGATATCATGCAGCCAGACTGGATAAAGCAAGCTCAAACCAGGTGAACTAATGTGTCTTTCACCTCAACTCTGCTGCAACTACTGCAAAATGCAAGACCAACGTATGCACCAGAAAGTATTGGCCAGACACAATGTTTTGGTGCATATGAATATGCATATATATACATATGTGAAGTTGGCATGTTCTGTTGGCAAGTGTCTGAGGTTGCCATCAAGCTTGGAGGCAAAATGTCACAATGGGCAACACAAATGGTATGGTGTCAAAAGGCAGCCGGCGCTCGGCCGGGCCATGCGTTGGGCAACGTGCTGTTGCTGGACCTGATCTTCATTGCGTCTTGCCTGCGACGTTGCGCTATCTGCACTGAGTGTCTGCGGCTGCGTCTAATCCGCACTCACCGCACCACGTGGCCGCCGCACCTGCACATGGCCTACGCACCCATGGCCCGCGCACCGCAGCCGCATCCAACCCGGATCCGCAAGACGTATCCAACGCACCCAAAAAAACACGCGTACCCCCAAAAGAGTTCCCTTGATAGATGGGATCTCAGATACACGTTCCCAAGAATGCACTGATTAACAGAGCCTGGTAAAATGCCTGGATCATAGATATTGTGGTAGATACAGCATGCAGTCATGCAAGGCTGTGTTAGGCTGCGCAATGCATCTCGGAGACTATGTTTACAGTCAAGTAGAACCGCTGATGTTAAAAGCTGCTGAAAAACCATTGTAGCGTCTGCTGCTGACTGTTAGGTCGAGGCTGACAGTCCAGACGGCCGGCCATGAGCGCAAGCACAACGCACGTAGAGCTGAAACTGGAGGTTGTGTCAGTGGTATACCTATATCAGCAGAGTAAAAAGCCCACAGCATGTGTGTCGAGGCTCTTTTGAAGAGTGCAATCAGGCGCAAGCAGGTACTTGTCCACAGAGCCAGGCACAAGGCAAAGCTCGTGGCCGGCGCACTGAAGCTGCTCTTGTTGGCTGTCTGTATGTGCTTGAGTCCTCAGTCTGTGTGAAAAGTGAACAAGCCGCCTGTAACTTGACTAACACAGAACGGTCGAATTTCAATGGGGCGAACCCTGTAACGCCTAGGGCAATAGTGGCAAGGCCCAAAAGCATGTAGTGACTTGTGCACATAAATGCATTGCAACATACAACCTGGTCCCACATTCATGTGACCAATATCTGGCTCAGCTATCAAAGAGGAACAAGGTAGCATGACTGACATCACATATGACATGGTGTGAAATGTATAGGCTATGTATGCAGCGCAAACTGTGCATATCAGCACACAACATACAGAAATGTGCAAACTGAACAACTGGAGCAAAGCAAGCAGAGATGTGAACAGGCATACACCACCAGCTAGTTGCTGGTTGATGATGCCCTCACCTCAGGCCCAAATGGGGCTGCCGACTGCCCCCATTACTGCATTGTGATGCCAACATGCGCTGCTGGCTGTTGCTGCCTTTGGCACTGCTGCTTGTGTCACTACTGCCATTGTCACTGCTGCCAATGCTGCTGTTGCTATTGCTGTCATTGACGATGCTGATGAGGCTAACATGGGCTGCAATAAAACACCACACTGTGCCATACAGCATGTGTGACATCATGCATCAAGCAGACGCAAGTCTGTGATGGTAAAGGTGAGTATGCCGTTTCGAGAAGTGACCCGAGGCAGTGACCCCATGAAAGCAGTACAGGGTAATAGGACACACCCCAAAAGAGTTATGCAACTTCCACCAACCACGCAAGGCTTGCGTCCCAAGCTGCTGCAAAAGGTACACAAGTGCAGACCTGTGACACATTGCTGCCTCTGATATTACTGTTATTATGGCTATCATTGGTAATTACTAGTGTTATCTAGTCTGCTATGAACAATACCAAGACATTGTGTCAGTACAACAAAATCAGTTGTCATATGATAGTCACATAATGACAGTTTAACCGCAATCGAAGCTCCAAGACATAAGAAAGAACATAACGAACGGCTACTCTTTGCTGACTCCGAAATTACTTTTTATCATCATAAAGATGAGGAATTGAACACAGCTGCTGCTGACCTGCAAACAAACAACAACAGCCTTGATCTACTGCAAACAAGCAACAACTGAAACTCTGATCAATCATGCCTGTCTGCAACACCAAGACAAGCCTTGAAATTTGTGCAATTGTGCATACAGAAGCATGCAGCAAACTGGTCCAACATAAAATCATACATGCCTACTGACTGCATGCAGGCCGGGTGGGCATTGGTGACATGCAAACTTGATCCATGTTGTATGCAGAGACATTGCTGTATCGTACAGCATTCAAACCTACTTACCTAATGATACTTAATGTGGTATCCCAGCCATCCACATATGGCCAAGATCCATTTGCTGGCTGCTGCTGGTTCCTTCTCAGAACACAAGACAGTGCAGCGTCAAAGTTTCTAAACTGGGCATTTTGGCCATTGATGACCGCCTGCTGTGCGACTGTGTTGCTTGGTGTCGGCTGAGGCATAGCTGTCGCATTCTCGGTTAAATAGATCTGAAAGCCATCATAGTCTGGATATGAGGGAGATGAAACCATCCAAACACAGCTGCCTGCAAGGACTAGGTAGGTAATGATGGTGTGTGACCCTTTTGTGCACATACTTTGCCACACACGCAAGGTATATACAGAGTCCAAACATGCGCTGGAGTGGGCTTTCTGACAGCTCGACTGCTTGCTTCTTACTCTAGAAAACACTATTGACACTCAGAAGGCTGAAAGTGCATTGTTACTGTAGGTACCTCCCAGGCCATACATTCTATTAATCAGTAAACCTGTTATGCGGTGGCAATGACTACGCATCCAGCATGGCTCCAGCCAGATTCCTGATTATGCACCTGCTCAACACCTCAAGCAACATCCAGGCCAAACAGAACCATCATTGGCATGTCGAGTGCATGCTCAATCAATGTTTTGCATGTCGTTTTGTCGTGTAGGAAAGTTGAACAAGGCTGGTGTGAGCAGCTCACCTGCTACAGGGGCAGTGGTATTCATTAAAAGCCCATAGATAAGCTGTAAGCCCTCGTTTCGCTGTGCAATGGGTCGCTGCAGATTAAACTCGTCTACAATCAAAGGCTTGCCAGCGGCTTCTGTCAAATTGAAAATGGATTGCACCTACATAGCATCACTTACGCGGTCACAGCATCACTTACATCATCACTTACACGGTCACAGCATCACTTACACGGCATCTACACAGCACCACAGACTTACACGGTCAATCAGCTTCATTCATGCAGGCGACTGTGCAATGCCTGCACATGCTTGTTGGAACACAAGTGGTCAGCTTGCTAGAAATTGGTGTCATTGGACAGGCTGATTGGAAGGTGTTGCAGACTGACTTTTATAGTATGAGGTATACAGTGCAGATACAGGCATGCAGCGCAGCAAATCACACCAGATCATGCAGAGCATTCCTGTAGACATGGCAGCAATCTGAAAGCTGCAGCAGCAAAAAAAAGTAAGCTCAGCAACTTAGTACAACATATACCTCTCCAACAACTACCAGAGTAACAAACCCTCATTGACGGCTACTGACAGAGCAACAGCTTCATACATGACTTGTTTGCATTGCATTTGCATGGTGATTAAGCCATCAAGCATGACTGACCTGCTGCTGCAGATATTGAGTCCAGTAGGGCGCCACTGTTGGGTATAAATGTAGGCTGGCCATGTCAATGTCAGGAGTCGCAATGTTACGGGCGTAGTCATTGCCATTGCATGCTGGGTCGTATGGTATCGAGGTGTATGGTGTATAATACCCACTGATGTTGGAGTTGAGCTGCAACCTGCAAGGTGACAACACCCACATTGAGCATATCAAGCCAGGCACATATGTCATTACATCGTAATGTTGCATGTTGGGACACCCCAACATGTAGTCCATATCATTGAGAGACAGAGTCCTGACCACAGACTTGCAACTGGGAAGTCATGCACACATTGACAGAGTGGGATGTGCGTTAGGAAAAGGCTAGACTGGAAAGCCATCAGTAGACTCACAGTTGAGGTGTAGAAATTCCAAAGAGGCCTGAAAGACCGGTGTAGACCAGGTGGTTGGAGTCAATGGACTTCACATAGCTTGATGCCAGCTCCAACCAACTCTGAATACACACATGTCAGGATGAGGGCAGTGCAGGGCAGAGCAGGACAGGGCAGGGCAGGACTGGGCAGGGCAGGGCATACTTGTGCCAACTCTTTTAGAGGCTGTAGAAGCAGAACTGAGCTAGCATTTGACTCATCACAGCGCTCTAGAAACTGATCTGTGCAGACATGGGCGCAGTTTTATTGCAAATAGCAGGTACAGCCACAAGAGATCATGCACACAATCCTAACACCGTGTTGAAAGCAAGCACACCCTGCTCATTGCTGACACACAACAGCACAGACAACATGCAGTTGCACAACAGTTCTTCGGCTGAGTGTGAAATTTGGGGATTAGGCTTTAAGTTCAAGGTATAAACCCTAAGAGTTTAGGAAAGGAGAGCAGCAAAGATGAGACCTGCAGTATGTCCCCAGAGTCATCCCCAGGGTTGCTGGGCTCGTTGGCAATGTCCCAGGCCAGAATGGTTGGATCATCACGGTAAACTAGCCCGGTCAGGCTATTTTTACGCAGTATGATGGCTGTTACGTAGTCCTTATACCGAGCCTGAAATGCAGATGAGCCACAATGAGGTCAAGAGAGGCCTGACATGTCCACGCTGCAAAACAAATTTGCCAAATTTACACCTGTCATGAAAGCCAGTCATTGTTGTCTTGATGACAATGCTGCCAACACAACCTGACAGTGCGCGAAGTGTATGGAAGGCTTGAACAGCACGCACTGGAGACGACTGACTCTGATGACGACTGACTCTGATGACGACTGGAAATATGTACACACCTAAATTGCAATAGGCAGCTCACAAAGCCAACTGATCAAACAAAAATCCTGTGCAAGAAGCACAGGCAGCTGGAGTTGGTTCACAAGCTCCAAAGTTTGCATGTTGTGTACAGGAATTGGATGCTCACTTGAATGCTGGTATCTGTATAGAATTGCTGAACAACACCTCCGGTGGAGTTTGCCCAGGACACATATTGCTGCATACCACCGTAGTCAGGCTGCAAGCAACACCATAGTGAGTCTCAGCAAAAGCGTCATACCGCTGTTGTCAACAATGTGTTGCCTAAACATGCAATCATCCATGATACAAACAGAAGACTGATGCAGAGCAGAAGCTGGATCCTGAAAGAAACGTCAGCGGCAGAAACTTTGCGTCGCATTGATACAAGTTTTGAGCCAGCCTGCTGATGGGTTGATTCTGCCATGTGTGATTGAAGAGACGGTACATGCTTCCAGCATGACAAACAAATGCGCATACATATGCACGCATATATGCCAACCAGCACGCGCACACACCCACACACCAAGCTGTTCAGGCGTACTCTACTTGGGGGATGTGCTGCTCAGCATGGGGAAGAGAACTGATGAGGGCAGCCATACAGAGTGGCAGGCAGGCGGGCCACAGAGGAGTGGACACATCACTCAATGCCGAGCTGTGCGCAGCTTACGTAATAATTTGTCAGGGTCAAAATGAGCTTGATGCCATACGCTCGGGCCTGGCTGACTATGTAGTCCAACCCATCACTGCATGAAAAGCACCCCAAGCTATTATGTGAGGTCACACCTGCCAGCTTGCCTCAGCTGCCTTTATATTGCAGCTACTGTTTGTGACACACCACCTGGGTATGTTCACACCCATTCAACAAGTTTTGAGAGCTTTGACAAGTGGATGATCGAACGGGCTCATTTTGACTATTTCCGAAAATCTCATCAAGGTAAAGCCATGTCATAGCATACAGTGTGCAGTCTGTGAGATGCATCATGGCATCGTGCAGATTCAACTGCCAGATTGCCAATTTCATGAAGGCACCTTGCGACTCCTACATGAAGCAACGGTTGTCCAATTAAGGTACACGACAGCAGCGTAATGGCAACAAATCTGCAGGCATCTGCAGCTATGCTGATGCTCTGCATGCATCAGTACCCCAGATCAATCAGTTTGTGCACCGTGCATGTTTTGATCTGGGGTACTGATGCACAAACTGATAAGCTTTGTCACATAACAGTGCAAAAGCTTGACTGCATCACAGCAGCATGCCATCATACATTTGACGGTGCTGACCTGAGGACAGCAGCATCTAACTGGCCAGCCTGAGGTTGAAGAGGAAAAGAGTCATTGGTTCCATCATTAAATGCCCACGTGCGAATGACTGTCAAACCGAGACTTTGTGCTTCCTGAAACGCATCTGTCACCTACAAAGGAAGAGCAAGCCAAGATGACATGAAAAGTGTATTACAGGGTACTTTGTGACAATCGACAAGATAGCACTGTGATCATAAAATTTTGTGGACAATGACAGCATTGGCCAAGGAAGACTTGTTTGTAGGTGGTGGGCAGAACATGGTCAGCTACATGATTGCATGAGACTCACCAGTGAGCGTGTGCTGTTATCTGCTGCCTTCTGCAGGAGGTAGTAGCAGTTTGCGCCCGTAAACTTGAACACCTGACCATTCAGCTGTAGCTCACTGCCATTTCTGACCACAAAACTGCAGCATTACGCACATAGTCTGGTCAGCACTTCAGGCTTTTGTTACGCCTTGGAAAATAAGATCAAGATCACGCAGCATATGCCTGAGCGGAACTGTCCAAACCTGGTGTTATTGGAAATGCTGCTTGTGGCCTGCTGACCGCTCAAGTAGCTTTGGCCTAAATCTTTACTGATGCCAGCGATATTGATGGTGCCTGCACGCGCGATTTGCTGCTACAGAACGACCGCAGCGAGACCGAGAGCTTCGCCGTGCGTAGTTGAGGTGGTCACTCCTACCTGAGGTTGCCTGCTGCAGCTGTCGTTGACCGTGAGCGAGTCCCAAAATCGCAAGTAAGGCGCATGTTGACATGCGACGCGCCATGCGTGCAACCTTCTCAGCCGGTATAGGCCGTCGAAGGCCGCAAATAGCGAGCTGCTGACCAGCACTTGCGCACAGATCTGCGGACCCTCAATTCAACGTTTCGATCGTTAAACACATCTTGGAAAGGCTCAGGACAGCTGCAATTACAGTTGCTCACCGGAACTATTGGACGCGTCGTGGACTAAGCTGTCAACAACACCGAAACCAGAAGGTAGACCCACTCGTGCTCCGATACAGTTACGCAGTGCGTGCCCCTCTCAGTCATTATGACATCCACGCAAAAGCTTCCACTTGCGGGCGACTTTTGAGTCGGTTCCACTCACTTGCAGGACCGTCTCTGCCTTTGGATCGCAAGTATGCCCACTAACACATCCTCTGTGCTCTTCATGCGCTTGTGGCCAATCGTCAGAACTGTCAGCCATGACCTAATAGTCATGACCAGCCTCAGCTGGTTAAATTGATTTGGTCACAGCAAATAATGCCAGCAGCTTGACTCACAAATATCGGTATCTCTATATATCAGTATTGATACTGTACACGTAGCCTCTGAGGTGTACATCAAGCACCACATGAACCGGCTTATGCTGCTTCATTGCATACTGTATCTGACTTTGACACTCCACAATCCAGTCAGTTCGAAATACACGCAAATCAGTGCATCCTCAAGACATGTTTCTAGACCCATTCACTCAGCAATGCTGTTGTACTGACTCAATTCTGACCCAAATCTTGGTTTCATTGCAATGCTGCTGAACAGTCTGCTGGTCAAGTGCACAATCACCATGTGGACTGGATGCCTTCACACTGGATAATCCATAAGCTTGACAAGCTCACTACTGTAGAAGCCTTGTGGATCACACCAATGTTTGATGTCGCTCAAAGCTGCCTGCCTTTCCTCTTCATCACTAGTCTTACTAGTGATCTGCACTGCAACTCAATCCTTTGCATTTGCCAACATAAGCTTGCAAACAGAGACCGACAACATTCCAACATGATTGTTACAGCCAATGTACTGCCGGTAGGAAAAAGTATGAGGGCGCACTTACCAGGCAATCTATCCACTGTTGCTCAGCATTGTCCAGTGGGGATTTGTCCCAATGGTGTCCTGACCATAGCAAGTCCACATGCAAGTGAGCACGCAAAGGACTGCAAGACTGCAAGTGCCTGCACAAGTTCGCACAGTCGCTTGAGTGAATGCAGCCATTAGCTTACCATACATGCAGAACATACAGTGTGCACAAACAAAGACTTCAGCAACTTCTGTCTGGAGCTGCTGGCTTCATGATATGGCTTGCACAGACATAGCCATGACTTGAATCAACAGAGCATTCACACAGGATGTTCACCTGTACGCTTTTCTTGCAGCATTCATGGTCGAGACACCCGTTCTGCCTGATCTGCTGACTGTGCAGGAGGCCTTTGCAGCAACAGCTGCATTCAGTGCCAGGCACAACACCACCTGCCACAAGATCAGCACACCTGATTTGTGAATCAGCAGCAATGGATGTGCAGATAGCCAAACCAATGTTATGCAACGGCTTACAGCTGAGATTATCTTGGCATGTGTGTGAGGTTGCTGAGTGGAGTTCGGGCACGACGATATGATTGATGCCGAGACATCTGCTAAGCCATGGAGTTGGGAACACTTGAGACTGTCGTTATTGCGCAAGATGAAGCCTGTTGCATGGCTGTCCAAGTCAAGCTTACAACAGCTTCCAGGAACCAGCAAGGCCCTTGAAAGTTTCAAATTGAAACAAGCAGTATGTAAGCAACAACATGCTGAACAGGCATGTGACTACAAAAGTAACGCAGTGCGTACCGAACGCCGCTTCCTGTACTTTGCCATCATCTGCATCTGTGTCTTGTGACTCCTCCCAGAGTAACCGTTGAACAAATCTGTGCGTTTTGCATGCGCCTCTTTCATGTACTTCAGATGCCGCCCTTGCACATCACTTGTGCTTGTTGTACAGTCTGTGGCATGCTTCAGCCACCCTTTCTCTGTATCTGTGAGGCGACCCAAAGGGTTATAGTCAGGACTGCCTGCATGGTACAGTGCAGTTGATCCACAGCTTGTGGTAAGATCCTACAATTAGCTCTACAGCTACATGACAACAGCTTCTCATGGTTGAGTTGCTGATCTTTGTGTGTACTGCTAAGCACTTGCTGCTGACACTATAACAGAAACTCACAAGGAGACCACAACATGACAGATATGCTGCAAGCTGATGCTTGTTGGTGCACAAAGTACCTTCAGCATATCACTTCCCAGCGTATAGTGCATGCCATGCCAACATGAGCTGCAAAAGGTTGCCCAGTGTGCAGGCTTCTTGAGACAGCAAAGAGCAACAGACTCAGAGGTAGTACCTAGATTCTCAAGGGCGACTGACATCTCTCCAGCTGTCAATGCCATGATGGAACTGAAACAGGCTGTGCTTTGTTATGCATGCATTTTGCATCCAGCGAAAATGCGCCTCACTGCAAGCAAGCACAGGCAGCGGTAAACGTGTGGCATGCCAAGAACCACATGGTTGCCACATGCAACACGTATGGAACCATCCACCCATGTTGCAAGCTACTTGCTGCTTCTGGGTGGATGTATATTCATAGCATAACAATACACGCACTGTTGCATACTTAGTCATGCTGCAGGTGCACACACACAGGCAGAGGCACGCTCTAGCAGAACCTGTTTGAACAAGACAAGCATACAAACATCTGCAATCCATCTGAACATAACTTGCCTGTTCTTCTCTAGCACAGACAACAGGTTGTCCTATGCCTTGACAGAGCTGTTAGTAACCAGCCTGTACCATGTGCTTCTGTCACCTGTCCAGTTCCCAAGCTGACGCTGCTGGGCAGTTGTGGCCATGTCTTTTCTGAAGTCAGCCCATCGCCCACGGCGCCCTGAGCCAGGGTTGTCAGGGCAACCATGCATACGGTACCTTTGCACCACCGCCTGACACATCTGGAAAAGCTTGTTGGGTGCATCCAGCTCCTCAAATTCTGTGGCTTCGTCGGTGCTGGGTCTGCAGACTGCAATCATTGCAGGGATTGTGGTTATGACTATCATCAAGACTGGAATTGCTTGCAATGACGTTGCGTCGAGCTGAGATGGGCTGCAGATGGCGCCACAAAGCTTGCAATAGACTGCAGAGAGCTGCATGCCATTGCAGGCATCTGAGTGGCGGCCAAGAAGCTGCCATGAATGTCAAGTCACATGAGTCCAAGCACTGCTGCCAGGTCGCACACACACAGAGTGCAACATTGGGTGAAATTCATGTCATATGCTCCCTGCATTGCAACATCACAAACATGCCTTCTTTGCTCTGCTTGCATCAAAACACAAGAGGCTGCCAACAGACCCAGAGCTAGATGCCTTACCTTGGAAAAGAGCCACTTCCACAAGACTGAGCTCATGCGCTAGATAGAAGGTCGCCGGGCACTGAGCAGCTGATGTCCAGGCTGATTCAACCAAGCCGACATGTGCTCTTGTATGTCTCTGTTGCATGAGGCTACATATTGCAGCCGTCATGTGCCTGCCGGCTAGCGGTAGAAACTTGACCGCTTGCGCCTGCACATAACCAAACAAGGAATAATGTCTGCCGCTGTTGCAAGCATGCTAGCCCTGTACTACATTGTGTGTTGGACATATAGACTTTGTGCACACACATGGACAGTCAAAGTCAGCTTGTGGCACCCTGTACAATGCCAAGATAATGTATTGGGTTGCAAAGTCTGCAAGCCATATGTAAGTGCAAAAAGGCCAAATTCTCAAGTGCCAACACAGAACACCTTGAGGTCTGCCACAGCCTTATGCAAAGCCTGGTGGCGTGAAGGCAAGTCTGTCTGCTGAGCCTTCAGCAAGCTATCACGAGCAGCAATCTCCTTTTCAGGCTGGTCTGCCATGACCATGAGGACAACGTCATGCCTCCTGTTGATGTCAAAGTGCTGTATGCACTGTTTCACCTTGGACTGGCTCAGCAGAAAGTACTGCATGCTTAGCGGCAGCGACTCATGCTCTCTGCAAAACAGCGGCACTTTCTGAGTTGGAAAGCAATATGTGCTGGGCAAGCCTACAGCTAAGCAAAAGTGCACCACAAAGCTGCACATCTTCCAGCATACGACCTTTGCATCACGCTGGCATCTTGCAAGGCTCCTTTGCGCCCTACATACATGCACATTACGTTTGTTTGCAAGCTGAATGTGCCGTCTTTGGCACAAGCAACCACAAGCACTGCAATGTATGCCAGCCTTGCGCACAGGTGGTAGTGTTGTGCGTTAAGCAGTCAGAGGCTTACAGCAAAGGAAAGAAGTCAATTTGATGCTGAAAGGCTTCAGCAGCTTCAGAGCAGTCCCAAGCCTCTTTTGGAAATGTTCACTGCTCCTGTCCTGCATCCTCAGCAGCAGTGCTCTTGTTGTTTCATGATCTGGCAAAAGGCCAACACAACCGAGCAATACAACAAGCTTGATGGACATGTGCACTGCACCAAGCACAGCTGGCAGGGCTTTTGATGTCGTGTGCTTCAAGCGCGCCAAGAACAAGTCATCATTGTATGGGCAGATATTGCAATGGCTATGGATATCCTACCATCAGAAGGTTCACATGCGTTCTGCGTGCAGCAACGCTCAACCGCAAAGGCCTGTGCTCATCAAATTTTTGACCTGGACGGTGACGGTCTGCATCAAAAGACCAGGAGCAGTGTTGGCATCTAATTAGCAGCCATTTCCGTGCCACTCAGTGCTGCCAGGTGTGCCACTCAACAATCTGGTGGCAGCAAAGAACGGACACTTGGGAACTCCAAAGAAGCAGAGCTGCCACGAGCAGCAGTCAAAAGCACAGATCAATGCATGTTTGATGGCTTACCATCGATCACTGGCTGTGGTTCCAAGCTGTCATCTGGTTCTGGCAATTCCTCTGTGCTGTCAGCTGCCATTTCTTTTTGGTCATCATTTCAGGCGCCATGTGACTGCATGTCTGCCGCTGCAGTGTCATGTGATGCAGAGACGTCCCCCGAGCTTGCACTTGCTGCGCTGCGCTCATCATGAGAGGCATGATCTGGCTGCTGTGCAGCCTCTTCTTCTTCTTCACTTGAGTCTCTTCTGATGTGGAGGCCTCTTCTGCTGCTTTGTTGACACCTGCTGCTTCCTGGCCTGCACTGTCCTCATCAGATGAAGATTCTTCTTCCTCATCTGCATCAACAAGTGACCCTTGTTCTTCCACTGGCACATCAATCTCAGACTCCTTGTCCTTCACATCAGCTGATCTGCCAGGCTCTGTGTCCCCACTGGAGGGTACTTCCTGTTCTGTGTCTGGCTGCAAAGGCAGCTCTGCTTCACACTCACACGCCACCAGCTGCTCAGGGCTGGGGCTGCCTGAAGTCGACAGCTCTTCTGCAGCAGATGCTGTGGGCAGCTCTGCCTGCTGGTTGCTTTGCGGTGAACTGTGCCTAGCACGTTTAGCAGACTTGTTCATCGCCTCTGATGGCACAGACGTTGATGGACTGCTTGCCTGCCTGAGAGCTGCTAGAACTTGATGCATCATCTTCCTCAAACGCCTGTGCAGATCTGCTCCTTTTGGTGGTACCAGCCAGAGCAACAGTGGCTGACGCATTATTCTGTGCGCTTTGCTTTTGGGGATGTGCTGTCAGCAACACAACAGCGTCACGTGAGCTTGATGGATTAGCCTCATCAAGCGTTGGATCAGCTGGCTGGTGCGTGCAGGGAGCTGGCTGTGAGGCCAAGGCCGGCTGATGCGTGCTGGGAGCTGGCTCTGAGGCCAAGGACTGCATGACACGAGGTCTTTGCATTTATGAGCATGCTGCAAGGGCATTTGGGACGCACAAAGGGACTCACCCTGATAGGGTAACAATTACATGCATCAGCATGACATCTCGCCGCTGCAAATTCATCAATGCATGAGCAGATCTGCCAAGTAAAGACTGGATGGACAGCAATTTTGAAATAGCAGTGCATAGCAAGACCACCAAACATCTGACATGTTCATTAGGCATGACTGCTTGAAAGCAACTGCCAGACGCCTGTGGCAGTAGAGGTCTACCAAGGCTCGCTTCATATATGTGTGGTACAGCTGCCCATGACGCTCCTCTGCCTGCTTGGCTGCTGCAGCAAGCCTCTGATCAATGTGTGCTTGCTTGGTTTGCAGGTCTTGCTGAAGTCCATCTAGCTGGCGTTGCAAGCTACTATACAGTTGCTGCTTACTCTCCATTTCTCTCTGCATTGCCTCTGCTTTCTGAACACTGCATTGGAGGTCAATAGTGAGTAGTTTGAAGTGCAAACAGATCTATGTGACTAGGTGCTGCAACAAAGCATTGTTCACAAAAGCTTTGAGACATTGCTGGCAGAGAGCAAGACCATGGAGCAGCATTTTGACATTCTGTGTTGGCAAATTCTGCCTCTTGTCGAGCTTTGTCATTGAGTTCTGCTGCTTGCACCCATGGAGTCGTGTACTGAATATGAATGCTCCGTGCCAATTGTACAGATGGCGTGCTGGTCATGTTGGCCTCTGTCAGCAGCGGTCTAGCTGCATAAGAGCACACAGTATTTGGTATACTAGAACATAATTTTCAGCAAAAGAAGTAACGCCTGCTTTTGAAACCAGATTCCAAATACTCAGCACTGCTGTCATGCTGGAAAACGCTGCAAGATTGTTCGTTAAGAACTTGCTGCACACCTTCAGATCAAAAGGTATGACGTAGCTTGCTAAAGAGTATAATGCTGACGTCCAATTTGGAGCATCGATTGGCATTTGACTGGTTGTGACAACACGTCGTTGCCAGCAGGCCCCCAAGGGAGTGGGAGTCGTTATGCGGGGTCGTGGTTCACTAGAGTGATCACTGGTCAGCAGTCAGAACAGCATATACGGTCTTTGCAATTGGGATCGTCATAACCTTTCTAGTAATGATCTTGCAACGGCCAGATCCTTTGTGTGTGACGGCAATCGCCAGGACCGAACGATTTGGCATGCAATTCTTTACGTTTGCAATCAAGGTTAATGGCTTCTCACATGAGCATGGACCTGCCGATCAAGGATACTAAAGAATGCTCTGTGTGTGTGCATATACCAGTATAGTGTGCATATGTATAAGATAACATAGTGTGTGTACATATATGCAGTCTCAATTGCCCCATCTGCCACCCAGCCACCCATTGAACTTCTATGCATCATCAACTCACAACTTCATGCAAAGGATTTCAAGTTCTGCAAGCTCATGCCCTTTTGCAACGTGACCTAGCTATGGTCTTTCAGCTCTGAACCTCCCAGCAAGCACACACTCAGCTTGCGCAAGTCCCAAAGACGTGAGATGTGGACTGAAATTATCTGTCTAACGGCTGTATTTGGCTAATAGCAACATCAGAAAGACAAGGTGTTGACACAACTGTGGGTTTGATTGTAACATCCCATCCTGACTACGTCACACTATGTCTTACACCGTAAGACAACAGATATCAGCACTGCTGGCATGCAATGAGTAACGTCTGTCCGACGTGTATGCCAGCGGGCCAGTTGTGCATCCAGATTCCTGGATCACTGGTTAGTCCCTGCTGTGATCTGTGAACAATCAACTTGTGTTTTATCTGACACGGCTATCTCACTGGAATACGGCTGAACGCTACGTGTGATTCTCGGAGCCTTCCTGAGATTGCAGCCTTCAATTCTTCCGCTGCCTTCGAATTAGTACCTGCCATCGTTGCATGTATTTTTAATTCG
>JAABUO010003833.1_pt1 | contig 17854 bp, 10 predicted proteins | sample 5559291 | NCBI WGS metagenome assembly JAABUO01 (sample SAMN10711878, study PRJNA513372) | rock metagenome | isolation source: Antarctica rocks | place: Antarctica: Victoria Land, Finger Mt sud | reverse complement strand
AGCGTCCCCGACCTTGCCCTTCTCCCGGCACTGCGCCCTTCAACAACTCTGCTGCACGCTCGCATGCCAAACATACCGAATCCGGAAGAGGAGCATTCGTTTCTTCTAGCGCACGGAAAAACCAAAACGAGTTGTCCTGGAATGCCCTACTTGAAATGAAGGCTTGGATCAAATCTGGAAAACTGTTTAACTCGTCTTTTCTTAATGCCTCGAAGCAGCGCCCAGCGGCTTCGCGTACATTCTTCGCTTGGTCATCAAACAAAGTTTTCAGGGCAAGGATGCAGCGGTCACGGTTGGAGGCTCGCGCGACGTTGGCAGCCGCGACTTCTGCGGCAGCTTTACGCATCACTTCACTTCCAACAAGGCAAGCATCCGCCATGCCTTGAACTTCTGTCAGGCTGAGGGCAGACATACAAACGAGTACTGCACCCGTATGAACCGCTTTATCATCGGCTGAACGAAGCATCCGCTCTAGAAGCCCCATAAGTTGCGGCAAGTGCGTATAGCAGGCATACCGCAAAAACTCGAAGACGTGGTGCGTGCCAAGAAGGCAATCATCCTGCTCATCGCAGAGCTTGAGAAACAATTCTACTGCGAATGTGCGGTCTACGTTGAGGACGGGCAGAAGCGAGTAGGCGACTTGACTGCGTACTGCTAAACTACCGTCGCTGACCATCTTTTGCAGGCACGGTCGAAAAAAATCAAGGCGAGCCGGTTGGGCGAAAAGAAGGTCTGCCACCGCGCGAGCCATTCCGCCTCGAACCGAGTTGAGTCCAGCGCCTTCCGGGTCGCCGCCGTATAAGCCTTGGCCACCCTCAACTTTCGATTTCCAGATGTCCCCCTCCGGACTTGGTGCTTCCAGAGCGTACCAGGACACTAATTCAAGGATTTCCAGCGGCATGTCTTCGTCGGCATACGTTCGGATCACGTTGCTGATGAAGTCGCCACAGGGCCGAAATGGGAGGCCATGGCACTGTTGAAGCACAGCCCAAATTAGTTCAGGGTCAACTTTGTTCGCTTCAGACAATCCCCACAGGACGTATGTAAAGTAGACGGTGCTTGATTTTGTGGGAAAGCGCAGGAGAAGCTTTGCAAATCGAATCGGTTCCTGCTTGGCTCGCTCCTTGAGGACCCAGGCCAGTTCTCTCGCCCCACCTTTAAGGAAATCTCGCGAGAGATCATGGCGATGATGCTCCCCGTCGTATTTAGCGAGCGCCCGTAGCCAATCGTCGTCCTTCAGGCGTTCCCAGAGGGCGTTGAAGGGTGGACCAACTGACCCGCCTCGCATACCCAGTGGTGGGTCAGCGTCTTTGAACCCGAACTTGCGCTGCAGCTCACCGATTCGCCGCTTGACCGCCAGGCTGCGGCTTCCCGTGTGGAACCCGTTGAGGAGCGCGAGCTGCCCAAGACCAAGCCAGCGAGAGTTTTTTCGCTCCCAGAGCGGGTAGTAATTTAGAACTGCCACTTCCAGGCGCTCCCTAGTTTCCGGGACGCAATGAGGCGTCACGGCTTCGAGCAATTGTCGCGAAATCCAATGGCTGGAGTCGGACCAGCCGAGGTGCAGCCAGTCTTGTCCGCTGAGCAGGAACTCTGCGGCTTCCTCAGCAAATCGTTCGCCATTAGCCATGTAACTGCGTGCCAGTATCCATCCAGCCGTTGTAAAGTCCAGGTACTGTTCAATATATTTAGTGTGCCCGAGGAAGGCTTCCGGCTCGTACTGTGCCATCCATTTCAGAGCGGACACCAATTCCTCCAGCATCTGCTCGTGGAAGGAATAGTGGGGTCCGTAGTGGCGATCACACCAGACACGATCCCTCCAGGGAGGCGGTCCGACACGGTCGGCATTTCTCCGCGCGAGTTCCAGAACAATTGGCAGGAGCTTTTCGACGAAAGCGATGGGAACGGCCGCCGCCAGTTTCTGCAACCTATCCCCTTCACCCCCGTATGTTTCCCCCTTGAACGGGTTAGTCTCTCCGACAGCCTCATTGATTCGAATGCGTTGCATGAGCCAAGCTTCCAGAGCATCAAGACTCCAGAGCGGCTGCTTCTCAGGCAGGTCATAGAGCAGAAGCGAATGGCTGCTTGACGATAATGGACCGTCAGGCTCTTGAAGGAGGTCGGCTTGAACCAGTTGGAGGTAAAGATCGATGAGCACACGCGACTTTTCACCGTCTGCGCGGGAAAGGATCGCTATCGCGTACTTAGGCCAGGGAGCAGAAAGAGCAATGAAGCTCTGGGTAATCTCGACGACACGCTCAGGGGCTTCGTTTATGATGGCTGCCAAGTAGTTCACGATGCGCTCAATCCGCCCGCTGTCTTCGCTGTCAAGTTCCATTCGGATGAAGCCAGCATCGTCGAGGAGACTAAACCAGGAACCGCTAAAGACGACACTCCAAGCATGGTCGACCACATTCGGCGCAGGAGAAGCGATTAATCCCCGCACGATCTCCCATTCCTCAAGGCTTGGAGCAGGTAAGTCACGAAGCCACTGAAAGATAAATCTTTTCAGATGAAACCGAATATCATCGGCAACCAGGACTTCATGAAGATCGCCCAAGTACGCGCTAAAGTCTTCGTCACGCTCATGACCAAGAATCTGCCGTACCGCCGCACGCAGGAACAGATGTTGCTCGCTAGACCGCAGAAATTCCGGCAGAGACTTTCCTCCGGCTATGAAACGCCGGGCGAACGCGTAGTCGAAAAATGTTTCATGGAAGAATGAAAGGCGTGTACCTTCCTGGATAAATACTCCTTCCGAAACCAGTGCAGCTCTATCTGAGGCGAGATCGTCTAACCGGGTCATGGGAGCAGACAACGATTGTTCATGGATAGCTCGCTGGAAGAACAGGTCGAACGCGGCTCCCCATTTAGGGTCGCATCCCAGTCGCTCTTTCGCCGCTTGGTGCTTGAAGTCCCAGTACCGGTCATAAAGGTCTTTTAGCGTGTCGAATCTGAAGACTTCTTCTGCCCCTTCTTCACGGCGAGAGTGTATCTCGGTGAAAATCTTCAGGTGGAGCGGGACAGCAAGAAGCGCCAATTGTTTTTGAGTAAGGCGGATGGCTGAAACTCCGCATCCCTCAACGCATCTGCGGACCTGATCTGCCGTGAGACCTTGAACCTGGACTTCATCAGCAATGCCGTGATCCCCAACCAGGCGGCGTAGACGGTCGTCATTGGTAAGATCAAATCGCCGACAGGAAAGCATCAGGCGCAGATTGGGATGAATGGCGCACTGGCGGATAATCTCGTCCACGCACTCAAAGAACTGGGGATTGCGGCCGGACGTAGTACTGACGGCATCCAACTGATCAATGAAGAGCAGGCAGTCACGTCCATGAGCAATGTTCGCCAAGACCGTGGCCGGTGAGCCAGGCAGATCTATCTGAAGTCCAAGCTGGCGGGGTGTCGTCACCGGCTCCAAGCGATCAAGGCGCAGTGCCAGTGTCGGCCATCCCAGCGACTGGATATGTTCAAGAACCTCCGCCCCAACCCTGGTCTTGCCGTTCCCTGCATTCCCGGAGATCAAAACAGCTCGCTTACCAGCGCTTGCCAACAGCTTTGAGACTACGGTTTGAGCTTCTCCCCGAGAAATAGGCTGGCCCAGGATGTCGCGGTCCCGTATCGGCTGAAGGTATCGGTCGGTAGCCGACTGGACGGCAGCCAAAACGTGAGGATCGTTGCCCCAAACCCGCCGGCGGATGCCACGCTCCTGCAGCCGCCGCCATACGTCTTGGGCGTGGAGCGTGTGATGAACGGAATCAAGAGCGAGTTGTGCCAGAACGTCGGAGGCTGTTTCAGGAGTGCCATCAACGAGCGTCTCCAGCCGGAAGGCTACTTCCCGCTCCAACATGGATTCAGCAGTTGTCTCTACTCGAATTTGCCGAAGCATTCGGTAGGCGTCTTCTTCCGTACAGCCGTCCCACTTCTGGCAGAGGACGGCGAAATTGCTGGAGAGGTCTTGTGCCTTTATGAATTCACGGCTGAATTGCTGAGAATCATTGGCACTCTGAGCACGCTCACACAGCTCCCGGAGCATGTCTGCAGAGCTTGTTGAGACGAATACGCAGCGACTGGTGCCATCACTGCACTTACTCTTGAAGGTTGCCAGAACACCGGCAGACGCCAGGGCGGAAATCGACCAAGGACCTTGACTGCCGTTCTGACGCTTGACCTGATGGAACTCTGCCGTCCCGTCATTGCCAGTCAAGACAAACTCGACCCCCTCACCGAGCAAGTCTGGCTGCTCCAAAGTGATAGCGGCAACCTTTTCGTTTAGGATCTGAGACAGGCAGTACACTGTCCAGCGTCCTTCATATCGATTTCCAAACTTATCAGCGGCTCCTCCAGGCAATGGCATTCTAGATCTTCGCCTCTAACTCTCGGTGCTTGTACATGCAGTTATTTTACCTGCTTTTCGCTTCCCAGCAGTATTTGCCCGTGCCATGCGAACAACGATCGCGGCTGGATGTAGCGCGTACATCCAGATATTGAGCCTGATGCGATCTTTTTGAAATATCTCGTTGCCATTTTGCACCACCTTGTGCATCAATCCCCTCTACTGGATACGCTTCCGACTGAAGAGCGCCGTCAATCTACCGTTCGTCGGCAAATCCCTCTCTTCATGCGCCCCTTGACATCTCATTTTATAGACACGACTTTGCAAACACTGTTCTTTAACGCATAGCACTTCAGAGTTTCTGTCACAAGATTAAGATCGTCTTGGAGCAAGGAGCATAGACCATGTCTCTCGACACTCTCCCCCTGCGGGAGAACCACACCCAGCCGAACCCTTCGGCTGGCTTCGACCATTCGGCTACATCGGCGATCCTTGATCCGTCGAAACCAGCGACAGGATCTAGCCTCACCCCGGCTTTGCCGCAAGGCCAAGACCCTGCACCAAACTGGGCCGAGTTTCAGCCCACACTGGACCTGCCCACCCGGCATGGCCTCACCGAGCTGAAGCGCCAGATCGCCCAGGATGATGCCGGTAAGTGGGACCTTGTGGTTCCCAAAGACCGCCTGATCCTCTCGCGCGGCCAGCTTATCCTGCCGGAAGAGCATCTGGACGAACACCCCGAATGCCTGACGCTCTCGCCATGGGGCACGGCTCAGGTCTGCCACCGGCTCGGCATCCCCGTCCCTTACTTCCTTCGCTGCCCCACTCCCCTGCAAGATGCTCAGTTCAACCACTGGGCCTGGCAGATTGGAGAAGAGCCGGATGAGGAACAGGACGGTAAAGCGGGCACTCCCCGCCCCTGGCTGCTGCGCTGCAAAGAGCAGATTGTCAGGGCGGTGCTGAGTGACCGCTATCGCCCTTTGGACAACGCGGACCTAGTCGGAACGCTGGTGCCAATCCTGGAAGACCGCTTTGAGGTGCGTGGCATCGCCCTCACCCCGGAGAGCTTCCATTTGCGGCTGGTAGACCCCCGGCTAGCCCGCGAGGTACTGCCAAACGACCGGCTAATGGTCGGCGTTCACGTCGCCAACAGCGAAACCGGCCGGCGCTCCGTCACTGTGGATGCCTTAGTTTGGCGGCTTATTTGCCTCAACGGCATGGTGAGACTCGTTCGCGGAAAGAGCCTGCTGCGCCAGCGGCACGTTTCATGGGACCGCCCGCGCTTTGCGGACGCCCTGAACCGGGCTGTCTGCGAAGCCGTCACTGCCGGTGCGGGCCTGATTGACCGCCTGCAAGCGGCCACACGGGAACCCGTGCCAGACATCGAGGGCGTGATCCGCGCCATTGCTCAGCAGGCCCTGCTGACCCAGACCGTTCAGGACCGGGTGAAGCAAGCGCTGCTCTCAACGCCGCCGCCTCAGCAAGACCGAGTTTATGGCCTGGTGCAAGCCCTGACCTATACGGCTCAGAGCCTTGCGCCGGATGACCGTTACGATCTGGAAGTGGTGGCAGGACGACTGCTGGACGAAGGGCTGCCTGCACCCGTAAAAGCGGATGCAATCATTCGCCATGGGCGAACACAAGGAGGATAACGCCATGACGACACTCTGCACAGCCGTCAGGCCGACGGGCACTTGCACGGTTCAGGTCGGCGACTTCCGCATCATTCGGCGCGGACGCTTCTGGATCGTCAAAGACCCGGAAGGCTCGCTCGTATGCGTGACGGTCTACAAGAAAGGAGCACTGGAAGTGGTCCGGCGACTGTTGCCACCGGAGAAGCGGCACCTGGCAGACGAAGTGAAGCGGCAGCGCCTCATCACATCCGCGCGGTCGCCGCGCTGCCGGTACAGCGCTCATTCACGCTGAACTAAACATTGACTTGAACACGACTTACAGACCAGGCACGATCTTGTGCCTGGCCTTCCCTCTGACTTACGCACCTACTGGGGCGGGCGATGAGGAACTACGAGAACAGGAGAAGCGAAAAATGGCAACGGTAACCGAGATGACGCTTGCACTGGGGCGGACCGTGTACGGCGGCGACCAGAGCGGCGAAGCAGACAGCGACGAGCGGGTTGAAGGCCGCGAAACACGCCTGAGCGTGACATGGCGGCTGACAGATGAGGAGCAAGACCTAACACTAATGGCGTCGGCGTTGGCCGAAGAAGCCGAACGGGCGCTGAGGCAAGCTGATCGGACAGTTCGCAAAAGTCCAAACACCGAGACGAACTGCAACATTGAGACAGTTCCGCCCCCAAGCAACGAGCCAAATCTCGCTGCGAACACAGGGCATGTTTCGACTGAACGGCAGACACCAGCGGGCACTTCAACAGAAGGCGTCTACGCCGGCAACGGGAATGGCAATGGTCATATTCCTGAACCTAGCCGTCAACCGCCTAGTTCCTACCCACCTGCCGCTCAGTCTATCTCTCATCAGAACGGAAGTACGGCACCAACGGCAAACGGTTCATCAGGCTACCCGGCTTATGTTCCGCCGATCACCAAGCCCCAGCAGCTTGCCATCCAGTCCCACTGCACCCGCCACGGCGTCGCGGACTGGGAGCTGCGGCGACTGCTCTGGGAGATGTTTGGCAAGAAGGAGCCGCGCGAGCTAAACAAGGACCAGGCCGGAGAGCTGCTGACGGCGTTGCAGCAAGACACACTCAGCAGCGCCTCAGAAAGCTCTGCCCACGCCAACTAGATTAAGTACGCCAACTAGACCGAGTTCAGCTTATGGACATCGAGAGGTACGAGAAGATGAAAGGAACAGAAAGATGAGAACGCAGCAGCGGCCAAGTGCCGCACAACCACGAGAACGCGCTGAGGACCACACTGGCTCAGATGATCCATTCGTGCCGGCCTCAACGTCTCAGCGCCGTAACGGAGGTGGCACTCAGTCGCCCGTTGCGATGCCGCAAGAGGCCGAACCGAAAGGAGCAGTGCTGGCAGACGCGATGCAGGACAGCCCGCTCACGGCTTCCGGCCCCGCGCCGGAACTGGACGGGCAGGAAGAACTTGGAGCGCAGCTTTGCTGGGTCTCCCTAGACTCCCCGCGCGGCCTGTTGGTCTGCAAGAACCTGGACCTTGAAGTGAGGGAGTTCGTCGGTACGATTGTGGAGAGCCGCGTCGTGCGTGTCATGAAGGATAAGGATGGCGGCGTGTTCTGCGCTTCCTCGAACCGGCAGACCGCCGATGTCGGGAGGCCGGGGCGCGAGTGTAGCTCGTGTGAAGACCGAGAAGGGTGCTGCTTCCCGCGCTGGTGGATTGCCTGGCGGGAAGAGGAAAGCGGGCAAGTGTTCGCCCACACGCTTTCTCAGACCGGCACCATGAACTTCACCCGCTACGCTGCAAAGCTGAAACGGGATGGTCATGTGCCGAGCGAAGTGTTGACGCGCATCTTCGTGGAAGAAGCGCGTCGGCAGAAAGCCGGGACGGTATACCGCCGGCTTCAGTTTGAGCAGGATGACCCGTTTCGCGACCAGTAAGCCATCCAGCAATTAAGTACGTTCACTCATGCAACGGACGTTGAACTTGCCTGACAGAGGGTTAGTATTGCCGCAGGCCACCAGGGATGGCAGCCGCTCGCAGAGGGCCTCGCCTTCTGCGGGCAAAGTCCCGTCCGTTTGCCGGAGAGCCAGCGACTTAGTGCGTGCGCTAAGGATAAGTCTTGTGCAAGACCGGCAGCGGGCGGGCAGTCCCCTCTTTCGAGGCAGGCAGCTTTGCCTCCTCACCCTGATCCCACTACCAATTCTGGCAGTGGGATTTTTTGCTTTCTAATCGTCAAAGTTCTATAGATCAGGATTGTAGGAAAATCACTTCCAGTTGTCGAATAAGAGTGAGCAGATCAGACATTGGTGAAGATAAACCATTCACTTAAGCACTGTTCGTTCCGCCTGTTTTTCAGCCAGAAAGATGATGAGCACATAAATAGGCTCATGTACATAATTTATCTAAGTTCCAATCTGCTGAGGAGATACACTTGTGTTAACATACCTAGATGGAAAAATTTACAGCAGCATTGGTGTTCTCTTTAGCTTATGGGTTATTTTCGGGTTATCCATCCCCAAATTCAACGAAGCGGCACAAGTTCTTTCCGATCGTCCAGTGACGCCCGAACAAATCGTAAGTTCAATGACGCCCGAACAAATCGCACGAGTCCACGACGGATATGTTTCTGATGGTATAACGTGTCTCATAGTGGGGATTATTTTACTTCTGATTTCTTTCTTCTGTGAATATCTTTATTTCTACAAATGTCCCGCAGATGATCGTAGGAAAGAAGCAGAAGAAGACCAAAGGCGGCTTGAGCGTAAAGAAGCTTATGAATTAAATAAGGAGCTTGAGCTGAAAGAATGGCTGAAGGAAAACTCGCCGGAGATCAAAGAGCAACGGGAACGGGAAGCGCAAGCCGCATTCGAGCATCGCAAGCAAGAACTAGAGAGAACGCTCCGTCATGGGAAAAACCACGCCGCTCGCGAATTGGAATTAGAAGACCTCAGAATGAAAATCCGGGATGCAGATCGAGAAGCTCGGGGCATACGTACCAACAAAGCGGAAGAATATACGGATCGTAACGCCCCATCAATGCAAGAAGACCCGCTTGCGTCTGTGTATCTTACTACTCAGGAAATTGATCAGATTGCACTTCAAGCTTTCACGCGCATTAGCATTCTTCCACCTTCCCAACAGCATCAGGCATGGGTAGAGTGGGACCGGGACCTGTCAGAGAAGTATGATGAATTAATCAGGAGTGAGATTTTCATGTGCACAGTTCGCTTGCGTAATTGAGGTGAAGACATAGGCTGATCTCGAAAATATTCCGAGCTGGAGGGGTCAGTAATCAGGACGGGTCAGCAATGAGGGGTAGATGAGTGGCAGTAAATGCATAAATGGAATGATTTGAAGTGAGCAGCCAGAAAAGTCAGACAGATACCGCAAATATTGTGCTCGGAAGCCGGCTTTCAGCACCCGATGCAAAACCTACTACGTTCTGGACAGACGAGGCTGAGCTGCAAGCACATATGCACCAGCCATGGATGCAGGCTTACGCAGAAGCCCAGTTTGGCATTGCAACGCCAGCAGTTACGTCTGCGGCAGCGGGATACGCCACAGTTTCCGACTGGGCACTCCGGCGGCATACGTGTCTTTTTGGGTCAACTGGCGGCGGGAAGTCTCGCCTTGCTCTTCATTTGGTTTCTGAGCACCTGCGTAACGGCGGTTCAGTTGTTGCCTTAGACCCAAAGCCTCATATCATCGCGTATTTACTGGACTGCTGCCGGAAGGCAGGGCTGTCGCCCGAGCAGATCGTAGTTCTGGACCCGGCTGACCCCTCAGCCGGAATTCCCGGCTGGAACCCGCTCCTCGCAGACCTTCCTCCCGCGCAAGCCGCTACCGATCTCTATTCAATCTTGAAGGCTGACGCTGAAGAATCCTGGGGGCCACGTCTCGGCGACATTGTGACGAACGCTTTGGTGTTCTTAGGAACGCACCGCTTGTCACTTTTCGAGCTTCCTCGGCTTCTCAAGCGGCCCAAATATCTCAGTGCACTGCTGCGGCTCTCTCCCCCATCCGGGCAATCAAACGGCGGTGCCGCCTTCTCCGAGGCGCATGATTTTTTCGCTGAGGAGTACCTGGCATGGACCCAGTCCTACAGAGAGGGAGCTATCGGGCCGGTGCTGAACAAAACGCGAAAACTACTCAGTTCAGAATTCCTTCAACCCCTCCTCTGTGCTCGCCGCAATACCTTGGACTTGGCATCCCTCTGGCACAAGCCTGGCGTTGTGCTGGTGCATCTCGACAGCAATGCACTGGGCGACGATGGGGCACAACTACTTGGCGGTTTGCTAGCCCATCAAATCTACCGGACAGCTTTACGCTCGTCGGGCCCAATTCCAGTTCTGCTCTCTCTCGATGAGCTAGGAGCGCAGGAGCGTTTCATTGGCGGGGCGCTAGGTAAAATCATTACGGTGGCCCGAGATCAGAACTTACGCCTCCTCGCGGCGACTCAGCACCTGACAAGTCTCTCTTCAGGGCTGCGCGAGGCATTTCTGGGCAACGCCGGTTTACAAGTTTCGTTTCGGGTAGGCTATAAGGATGCACGCCTGCTCGCAGCAAGTTACGCCGTTGGCGCACCTGAATCACTTTCGCACGCAACCGTGGGAGTTGCAGAGCGAAATCGTGTCACGGGCCGGCCCGAGCGAACCACATGGCGGCACCCGGTTCTAGATGCACGAGAGCGCCCTTTACGTCTTTCTCCTGCCGCCTGGAAACTGCTCAGGCACCACCAGGCAACGGCACCCCTTAGCGAGAATTCGTCCGTTGAGTTTATTCACACATTACTGGCAAAGGCAGGCATCCCTCGCCTCTATGTTCATGCCGCTGATACGAAGCTGCCGACAGCGCTCACAAAGTACGTTCAGAACCTATCGGGGGAAGAGTACTGGTTCGACGGTCCTGCTCCGCTGGAACTTGTCGTCAGCTTCCCACGCCCCAAGTTCACCCATGTCCAGCGCCGCTCAGCCGCTGACCTGACGGCTCAGTGGACCCGAACACTCCAGCAGCTTCCCGGACAGTATGCTGCAGTCCGCATGAGCGGCAACGACACCGAGGTTGTTCGCATTCTTGACGTTAAAGTTTCAGACGGTGCACTGTCGGATCCTGCATGGACCGCCGCCGCGCGTCGGGCGGCGAGCTTTTCGTGGAATCAAATCGCCGAGATGATTGCCTGGAGGAAGGGACAAATTGAGTGGATTTCGGGTCTCCGGGAGGAAGCGGTAACTCTTCCAGTTCCCACCCTTCAATCAGGCATTAGCGGGCCGCATCCAATTTCCTTGTTGGAAGAGGCGTTGCCCCAGTTATCCAGGCGTGACGGGGATGATACCGGAGGTTTCCCCACAGGAGGCACGCAAGGCGAGATGACACCTACATTGCGAGGCGATTGCATAAGCACGGGTGCTCCTTTCCACCAGAAACTCAACAGCGATGAAGCCAGAAGTGGCATTAGCGCCGTTGCCGGCATGAACATTAGTCATGAAAGGGAAACGGATCAGCAAACTCTACACGCCCAACAAACCGTCTCTGAACCCTTCATAGAAACTGTTGAGCTACAGACAAATACCGCCACTGGCCCATCGGCAACGTCCTTGCCACGAATTGATCAGCAAGCAAATTGGCCTCATGAGGAGGTGGCAGAAGATGGCAGCATCGCGTGATTTCGACAACAGTGTTCTGACCGACGCTGAAGATCCAGTTCAATCCCGCCGGAGTCGTTATGCCCGCGTGTCAGGAGGCGCACCCCCAACACTCACGCCGCAAAAAGTCGCAATCCTCAAATTTCTCAGCGAATGCCGCCTCCTCAGCCTGCCACAACTGGCCTGCCTCTGCTGCCCTTCTGAACAGAGTGCCCGCCGGCATCTCCGAGAATTATTCGATGCCGGACTGGTGGGCGTCATCGCCGTCTCACGGGCAGCTCTGTCTCCGTCCGAGGCCGCAAACGACGCTCGGCTTCTGTATGGCTCCGCTCCCAACATCTACGTCCCCACTAAATTAGGGTTGGAAGCGCTGGTTCGTGCCGGTCATCTGGATCGCGACGTCCTGCCCCGTTCCACTCCAGCACTTGGACCCAAAAATGCGCTCTTTCTCGCTCACGAACTAGCCGTCCGCGATGTGCGGGTCTGGCTGGAAGTGGATGCACTGGCCTATTCAACCCGGCGCGTTCTAGAGTGGCGTGTTGGGTCAGAAGCTCATCTTTCGCATTCTTCTGGGGCCACTCGCCCAGATACCTGGTTTGCCTATCAGCTTGGTTGGCATCAAGCGGCTATCGAAACCCCTAAGCAAGTGCCCCTTGTGCTCGTTGGATTGTGTGAAATAGATCGCGGAACCGAGCGCGGGAGCACTCGCTGGGCTGAGAAGATTGCCGACTACGGTGCTCTGTTTCATGATGGGGAGGCACTGCGGAATGCGACGGGTTATCACAATGCGCGTGTCCTGGTGTTTGTGCCAACCGCACGACGCCGCGATTCGCTTGCCGCCTTGATTGCGTCTCAGGTCCGCACCCAACGATTTCCATCCCGCCTACTAGACCGTTTCTGGCTAGTTGAGCACTCATTTCTTATGGATGGTGATTTGGGTGCTGCGGTCTGGAGACGCCCTGAAGATGAGACCCTGCAGCCCCTTCTTTCGCCGGCGCTACTTGGTTCACTGCCGGCTGTAGCATTCAACCAGTCAACGACTGGAAGCGCAACAACGAAGTCACAACATGACAAAGAAGACGTAACATGAGCTAAGAACGTTTGGTAGACGGCGGATAATCACATCAGCCAGAGCCGTCCGCCTCCTCTCCCCTTAGGGGGGTTCGATGACGAGGCTGGGAGTATAGGGGGTACCAGCAGAGAAAGAGAAACAGTTGCAGTGGATTTTCGACATCCGCAGCGTTCCTGTCCATCTCAGAGAGTAAACAATGAACCGAACATTCGGCTAATCAGTCCATTCATCACTCTATTCGTCGCTTCATTGTTCGGCTGCAAGGTTGTTCTACCGGGGCCGCTGAGCACTTATCCGACCCTGAGCACTCATCCAACCAAGTACAGGCACAGGAAACGCGGTTGAAAGTAACCAAAAACAAGGGGTTGCAAAAAAGCCCGCGTATGCGAGCTTGGTGGATTTAACCTGGCACTGGTCGTACTTATTCAAGGGATAAGCCGTGGGACAGTTGACGTTTGATATCTTCGAGTGATACGAGTGTCCAGCGGGGATTCGTAAAAATGCCATCCTCAAAGCAATAGGTTACGGAGCGGATCAAGTCCTCAAAATGATCAGTCATGCATTTTTCCGGATAGTATTCGATCCAGATCGGCTCGATGCCTGAAATAGCGAAGTTCTCACTGTATGTGAGACCGAAGCATTCAGGGAACCTGCGTAACAGCTCCGTTGCCACCTGCTCGGAGACATTCGTCATGCTTGTTCCTGAGCTACCTGGAATATGGCTGGTTACGATGACCGGGCGCTCCCCTTCCTGCTGAAAAATACGGACACGGCACTTGCTTCCCGGCACCGCTGGCCGTGGAAACGTAAAGATAATGTCAAGCACGATATGCATAACGTAACTCCCTTACCCAGCCTCAAAACAGTAGCGGCCAAGCGGGAGCACAATAGCAGAACTTCAATAAAAGTCAATTCAGAAACGTCAATCTTACGTATTATTCGACACTTTCAAACCGTTGAACAACTAGGTGATAAGATTACGTTCAGCAGATTTTCCAATCTTCGAAGCTCAATGGAGACTGGTTAAGCTCGGCGCGATACAAGCCCCAGTGAGGCAGGAACTGATCCATCAGCGCCCCAAAGCGGTCCGAGTGCGTTCGCTCATGGAGATGCACGAGTTCGTGGACGAGCAAATATTCAAGGCACAGCTCAGACTTTTTGACAAGTTCCAGGTTCAGCCATATCCGGCGTGCCTCGACATTACACGTGCCCCACTTCGTCTTCATCCTACGCACGCCCCATGCGTCAGCTTGAACTCCAATGATCGGCTGCCATTTGTCTAGGAGGGATGGAATCTGCTCCTTCAGCCGCGCACGGTACCAGCGCTCCAGCACACGCTCCCGCTCTTCCGTCGTTGCTTCACGGCGTACATGGAGTTCCAGCCGGGATTTATTGAGGATGACTTTCGGACAGGCCGTGCTTTCAACAATTCGCAGGCGATAACGATGCCCCTTGAAATAATGACTTTCGCCGTCAATCATTTCGCGCTTTCCCTGACGCGACTGGGCGCGAAAGTTTGCCTGCTTGCGCTTGATCCATCCAAGCTTCCCAATTACCGCACGGCGGACCGCCTCGTCGCTGACGGCAAGCGGCGCTGCGACCCGAACCCGGCCTTCGGGGGGATATACGCCGAGGTGCAGGTTCTTGATGGACTTGCGGACGACTTCAACCGTGAGATGCTGGACGACGATCCGGTGCGCTCCCGTGCAAGGCTTAATATTCATACTGGTTCTTCACAAGTTCCAGCACTTGTTCGGTCAATGCCTCGTCCCCGGACAAGGCTTCCTTGATGGCGTATTTCACTTTGCGGGTTTTGACGGGGCTGCTGCGCCAGTCGTCTTGACGCTCCCGAACGACGCGGGTGTTGACGGCCAGGGCAAGCTCCGTGCTCTGACCCAGGTTGTCGTACAACGCCCGCTTGGCGGGGGAGTCCAATTCCGCCGGGTAAGCGGCGGCGGGGGCGGGCGTTTTCACTTGCCGGGTCAGCTCCACGACCTTGTCCAAATACTCCTTGTAGCTCAGAGCGTCGGTCTTGCGCTGGGCGATCAGAGCGTCCAGCAGTGCGGACATGGTTTCGTAATACTTTGGGTTGATTGGAGTCTCGTCAATGATCAGCTTGCGGACGTTGTTTTCGATGGTTTCGGCGACGGCTCCCTCGCTCCCCCTGATGCCGGCAGGAAGCGCGTCCACCGCCGCGGCACCTCGCTCGACAATAAGCTGAACCAGGGAAAGGTCGTCAAACGCGGAGATCTTCTCGCTTTCCTCGGCACGAATGTAGCTGTCAATTAGGTGACGCATGGCAGGTTCGTACATCTTCAGGTCAATATAATCCCCGCTCGCGAGCTTCACTTCGCTTCGGACCTTCTCAAAGTAGTCTACTTCAGCCGACAATGCGGCACTCTCGGCGGGCGTGTACCCCGCATCCGATAGCTCATTGGCGACATTCGCGAAGGCGCGAAGCAAGGCGGCGGTCAGCTTGTAGAGCGCCAGCCGGTTCGGCTCACCCGCTTTAAGCTGGGCGGCATCACCGAACTCTGTGCCGCAGAAGTAATGTAGGTAGGCCGCCGTGTCTTTTGGCGCTTCCACCGGCTCGCACAGCGCTTTCACCGCTTCGCGGGCGTCTTCCAGGTCCTGCCGCCCCTGGGCCAGTCGGTCCACAAGGAGACCCTTGACGTCCTCCTTGTCGTAGCCATCCAGAGCGCCGGATGTGTAATCCTGGATGGACGACTCTAAGCTGTGGAACAGGTCTTTGTAGTCCACGATGTAGCCGTAGTCTTTGTCGTCGCCGTCCAGCCGGTTGACGCGGCAGATGGCCTGGAACATCCCGTGGTCGCGCATCTGCTTGTCAATATAAAGGTACGTGGCGGGCGGAGCGTCAAAGCCGGTCAGCAGCTTGTCCACGACGATCAGCAGCTTCATCTGGCCTGGCTCTTCAATGAACTTCTTCTTGACGGCCTTCTCGAACTCCTCAATTCGGTTCACCGCTTTGTCCGGCGCTTCATTGAACCAGCTCGCCATCATCTTGCGGTAGATGTCGTACTGCCGCAGCTCCTCAGTCGGCCCTTCGCCGGTTTCCTCGCCCTTGATGTCTGAGGCCAGCGGCTGATACGATGTGACGATGGCGACCTTGCCGGCCAAATCCGTCTTCTCGAACAGCTCGTAGAACTTACATGCCTGGAAGATGGAGCCGGAGACCAGCATCGCATTCCCCCGCCCGCTCATTAGCCGGTCGCGGGTGGCGAAGTCAAACAAAATGTCGCTCGCGATCTTTTCTAAGCGGTCCTGCGAGCTGAGGACTTTTCGCAGCGTCCCCCAGCGCAGCTTGAGCTGCGCTCGTGCCAGATCGGTCAAGCCGCTGGTCTTAGCCGCGAACCACTGGTCAATCTTCTGGGGGGACGTGAGCGTCTGGTCAATGTCCCGCGCCTCATAGCGCAGGTCCAGCACGACTTTGTCTTTGACGGCCTCATCAAACTTATAGGTGTGGATGTAGCGCCCGAAGATTTCGATGCTTTTCTGCTTGTCGGCCTTCAAGAGCGGCGTTCCGGTGAAGCCGACAAACACGGCGTCCGGAACGATGGCCTTCATGGCCCGGTGCAGCTCGCCGGACTGGGTACGGTGGCACTCGTCCACGAACACGTACAGATCGCCTTTGGCCCGGAAGTCTTTGGGCAGAGCGCCCTTGATGTCTTCGGCGAACGCTCCGACGTCCCCCACTTCCTCCCCGTCTTCTTTGCCGCCGAACTTGTGGATCAGTGAGCAGAGCAGCCAGGGCGCGGCGGCGTTCAGTGCACCAATGAGTTCCGCGCCGCTTTTAGTGCGGTGGATGTCTTCGCTGACGCCCTTAAACACGGTCTCGATCTGCTGGTCCAGCTCCGTGCGGTCGGTGACAATCAGCACCCGCGCGTTCGGGCGGTTCTCCCGCAGCCACTTGGCAAGCCAGACCATTGTAAGGCTCTTGCCGGACCCCTGGGTGTGCCAGACGATGCCACCTTCGCGCCGGGTGAGAAACTCCTGGGCGGCTTTGACGCCAAAATACTGGTTCTGCCGGCAGAGCTTCTTGGTCCCGGCATCATAGGCGATAAAGTCATGGATAATCTCCAGAAGCCGCGCCTTGCCGCACATTTGGGAAAGCTGCCGGTCCAGCAGGTTTGGAATCTCGCTTTCTTCTTTCCAGGCCAGGTAATACTTTTCCGGGGTCTGGATCGAGCCGTAGCGCATGCCTTCGGTGTCGTTGCCGGCCATGACAAGTTGGATCGTCGAAAAGAACGGCTCAATGAAGATTTTCTTCTGGTTGTCGAGGTTTTGCCGGATGCCTTCAGACATCGAGACTGTCGAGCGCTTCAGCTCCAGCACCCCGAGCGCGAGGCCGTTGACATAAAGAACGATGTCGGGCCGCTTCTCGTGGGCGGTGTCCCCCAGCGGCTTGACGGTGACTTCTTCGGCTAGCCCGAAATGGTTGTTTTCCGGGTGCTGCCAGTCTATGAGAAAGACCGTTTGATACTGCTCGCTAACGCCGGTTTTGACTTTGACCCCGTAACGCAGCATCTCGTAGACGGCCCGGTTACGGTCGTAGAGGCTTTTGCTCCCGTCGTCGGCTTCCCGGCTGAGGACATACAGCGCCCGGTCAATCAACTCGTCGCTGTGCTTCTTCTTAAGGAAGGCCCGCAGCAGGGTTTCCTCAATGTTCTTGTTGCCTACTCGGTCGGTCCAGTTGCCCAAATAATCATAGCCCAGCGTGTGCTGGAACAGCCGAACCACCCGGTCCTGCGTCTTGCGCTCGATTTGTCCGACGGCGGTGCTTGTGGCGGGCGTTTTCATACCAGGCGTGTCCTTCCGGTCAAAAGCTCCTGCATCATGCCTTGCTTGATGGCGCGGGTCTTGTCCCGCCGCTGCTGAAGCGCGTCTATCTCCGCATCTATGTCCGATAGCACAGCGGCAATCGCGGCTTGTTCTGGCAGTTCAGGCAAAGGCATTTTAAGTTTCAAGAAATTGCTCTTTGACAAGTTGTATCGGGTCGCACCTTGCGCCAGTGAATACACTAATTTTCGTCCTTCGTTGCTTCTAAAGAAGTAGGCCAGATAAGTGCCATCTGACTCAACTCCTTCTCGAAGCCTATAGCCAAAACAAAAGCTATTTAAGTAAACGTCGCTTAGGCTTTCCAGAAGAACCGAACACAGCCCGACTTCCTCCGGCGTC
>JAABUO010003832.1_pt1 | contig 17856 bp, 30 predicted proteins | sample 5559291 | NCBI WGS metagenome assembly JAABUO01 (sample SAMN10711878, study PRJNA513372) | rock metagenome | isolation source: Antarctica rocks | place: Antarctica: Victoria Land, Finger Mt sud | reverse complement strand
GGCCAAGGGCGTGGAGGTGCTGACGGAGGCGTGCGCCGCCTGCAAGGCGGCCATCGACAAGCGCAAGGGGCGGCTGGTCATCAAGGAGGCCGCGCGCGCGGTGCGCGCCTCCGGGGGCTGCCCGTGCTCTCTGTTGCATGCGCGCTGTCCAGGAAGGGCCGCTTGGGAACGAGCTGGCGGCCGGCAGCTCGTTTAGATCTTCCTGATGTTGGCAATACATAGTCGTCTGTATAAATGCATGCGCATGAGTGCCTGGCAGCCTTCTGTCAGAGGGCTTGCCTACTGGCAGCTTGTGCCTCGCGCACGTCGCTGCCGCCGTCCGTGCTTGGCAGTGGCGGCGGCGTCCTCTCAGGTGTGGTGGGGCAGCGGGCTGGCCGTCGGCGGGCTTGATTGCCAAAGCAGAGTTGCGCGGAGCCGCATGGCACGCTCGCGTACAGCCGTTGCCCCTGTTTGTATAAAGCCCGGGTTCTGCAGCGGCGGGCGCCAGGCAAATGAGCGGCAGGGGCTGACGGGGGCGGGCGCGCGCGCGCGCGCAGGTGAGCGAGCGCGACGACCGGCTGCTGACGGACCAGCTGCTTGCGCTGGAGAAGGCTAACCAGGAGGTCGCCGGCGACTCCGACTCCGAGGCCGAGGAGGAGGAGGGCATGTGCGCGCGCCCCCCGCCCTAACTCCAACGCGCGGCTGGGTCAGCCTGACCCTACCCTGTGCCGGGTGCACCGCATGGTTTAGGGAAGCTGGGGGATAGTGCTTGTTTCGGCCGCATTGCGCGCGTCCGGGGCTGCGTCCGCAGAGTGCACTGCTTGTGTTGCGGATCAGCGTCCGTGTTTTGAACCTCCTGTCTATGAGCAGTCGCAAAGGTACATCAACTGGTGTTGCCTGCGCTGTCCTCTGTTGCGTAGTGCACCCTGCTGCTCTCAACAGTGACTGGCGCGCAGGGGCAACATCGACATTGACGCCGTGCCGGCCATGGCGGTAGAAGCGGTGGCCTAGCGCGCGCAGCTGCGCTCGGCCGCCCAGCCGGGGCTCCCCGGCGTGCCCGGCCTTGCTTGCTGTCAGCTTGAGGATGCATGTGGTCGAGAGCCTGTGTGGGTGCCTAAATGTCACCCATGTACTATGCATGGATAAAAAAAGGAACCGTTCTAGCCTGTAGCTGCGCAGCCGAACCGCCTGTGTGTCCCTGTCAATAGAGGAGCAGAGTCCTCTGTTCTCCATGACCATGTGTCAGCTGTATGCTGCCTGTTTTGAAGTGCAAACTACGAGCTCCATGCGCATCTGCTCTGTCAGTCAATCTTGCAAGCGCACGGTCCTGCTGAAATTTTCATTGTTGACGCAATGGCGAGCGCCTTGCAAGGAGCAGCACAGCAGAATCGGGCATGGGCATCTTGAGCATACACACAACTGACATCCACAACGCATCAGGACCCATCGTCTCCGGAAGCGGCCCCTGCTTTCCGCCCGCGGAAAACGCGCCTCCTGGCAGCAGGCGCCGCCAGCGGCGCCCGGGCACCGGCCTCTTCCATCGCCACCTGCTGCGTAAGCCTAGGTGAGGGTGCATAGTTGAAACAAAACTGGCTAGGGCGTCAATTGTGCCGCTGGAGGTGCTTGGTGCTGCAGCTCACTATCAGGCGGGCTTCCGGCACACAGCCCCCCTGGCTCATGAAGCAAGTTCTGCCCGGGGCAGCTGCGCATGAGACTGGAGACTGGCCAGAAGAATAGGCCGCACCTCCTCAACCTCGCCCGCGGCTGGGCCCTCAGCCTCCAGCGCCATGGCGCCGCCGCCGTCGCCGCCGCCGCCGCCGCCCCAGCCGGTCCGCCCTGAGCCCCCCAGCGTCCCCGCTGCCGCCGCCGCCGCCGCCGCCCGGCTGCGCGCGCGCCGCGCGCGACCGGAACTCTATGCCGCCGCCAAACGCCGGCAGGTCGGCACGCGCGGCCTCCTCCCCGCCGCCGCTCAGGGCTGCGCCAGCGCCGCCGCCGCGCACGGCCGCCGCCGCTGTCTGCGCCGCGCGCGCGGCCTGCACCTGCACGGCACTTTGCGCTGCATTCAGAAGAGTGCCTGGCTCCTGCAACTAGGGCATTGCGGGCACCTGTGCTCTTGGGCTGCAACATGAAGATAGTGAGGCGCTCACACGCCGCCATGCACGGTGTTGCAGCTCATCCTCCCAAACACGTCCTGCGCCATGCCTCGGCAGGCACATCCGTGCCGCACGCCACAGCGGCGAGCCTTGGCCCTTACGGTGAGCAAGCCGTCACCTGCTCCACATCGCCGGCCTCCGCGCCGCCGCCGCCGCCGCCCCCGACGGTCAGCGGCTCGTCCAACGCGTAGCACGTGTACTTGCCTGGGTTGCGCACATGGTCCGGCACGTACGACCCGCGGCCGCCGCGCTGCGGCCGGCGCCCCGGCGGCCGCTGCGACCACGGCGCCATGCTGGAGCAGACACGCATATGTCAGTGCAGGACTACCACTAGGACTACCGGGTGCAGGCTATGAGGCAGGGGTTGCTGCCACAACAGATTGGGCTGTGACGTAGCGCCCACGTCATCAAAATTGTTCGTTCAAGCGCTTTCGTCAATCAACATGCAATAAGAGATGCTGCACATGCACATACCGCGTCTGCATGATCTGCCGGCTTTGCATGCAACCTGCCCCGATCGACACGCTGTGCATTTCGGATGGCATCCTGCACAGACGCAACCAACTGCACGAAACACAGAGCAGGAGCGTTGCGCGCTCCAAGGTGCACGGCACGCCCGGGACAGGCTTGCAGCACTTGGCGTCCAGGGCCACCTGGCTGCGCCGCTCGAGCTCTCGTCCTCAGCGGGCTGCGGCGCCGCGTCCGCAGCAAAGCGCACGCGCTTGCGGAGCTTGCCGCGCGCGCGCTCCTCCTCGTCCTCGCCCGCGGCCTGCTCTCTGGCGCCCTCCTCGGCGCGCTGCGCCGCCGACCCCAAGGACGCCAGCCGAGCAGCGGGCTCTGCGGCGCTCGGCGCGGCCACCGCGGGCGCGGCAGCGCGCGGCGCAGGCGCCAGCTCGACATCCATAGCATCGGGCGCTGCGGTGGCGGCCTGCGCCTGACTGCGGCGCTCGTATGCGTTGTCGTCAGGCACCTGGCGGTGTGACGCCCCAGTTTGTCAGTGCAGTTGTGCGGATTCTGCGAGCAGTCGACTTGTTGTGCTGTGCATGAAAGCAAGCGCCAAACACAAGCGCGCAGTCACCTCGGTCGCAAGGTTGGGCATCGGCTCCGCGTCACCGCCGCGGCGGCCAGCAGCGATGGCATCCGTTTCGTCAAACTCGTCCTCATTATCCAGCGCGTTGCAGAACGCGGCGCTCGGCTTGACAGCAGCCTCCCTGCCCTCGCCTGCCCAGTAGGCACGAAACCGTCAGCGTAGCTGGGGGCGCTTTTTTCCTAGCGTGCATATATGTTAAATAAATGCAGGCGCTGACCAGCGAGGTCCAGCAGGTCGCTCGGCAGAGTCTCCTCACGCCACTTCTCGGCAACTGCGGCCTGGACCTCCTCATCGCTGGAGTAGTCGGCGGCCTTGCCCGCTTTGAACACTGTCTCCCTGCTCAACGACCACGCTGGCTGGCCGGTCCCGGCGGACAGCGCGCCGAACACCGCCGCGGCGCGGCTGCTGAAGGCGGCCGTGTGTGCGTGCGCGTCTGGTGCACTGGCGCTCATCTTGCGAGCGGTGCGCTGCTCGCAGCCAGCCAAGAGAGCAGTTGCTTGAGTGAGACCAACCGGTAACTCACTTGCTGATCCCTGAAGTCAGTGAGAGAGGCGCTGCACAAGCTCTCCTGCTGGTGCAGCAAACTGCGCAATACCCCCAGCTGGGCAATACGAAGTAGAACACCTCGAGAGTTCTGGCGAAGGCTGTATTTGACAGGGGCTGGAAGTGTCTGATCGATAGCTGCAGCTGGCTGAGCCATAGTGTATGTTTTCTGTTCTTTATCGTGACTTGCAAGTCGGGGCGCGCTGGATAGCGGCGAGCGCCGCGCCGCGCCCAGCGCGTCTCTGTTTGTACTCTCTGATGAGGTCGTGCAGCTGTACGTCCTGACCAAACTGGACGTAGAGGACCTCTGTATGTTCGCCCGGGTCAGCCAGCGCTGCAAGCAGCTCGTGGCAACCAGCGATGAGGCCTGGGCGGCTGTACACAACCAGCTTTTTGGCGCCTGGCCCTTCCAGCCAAAGCCAGAAGGCAGAAGCTGGCGCGAGGACGTCAGGAAGAAATACCTGTCACGTAGGACATTGCATCGCCTCGAGCGTCAGGCCCGCCTGTGCAGCATGACGAGCGAAGCGCAGGCACGGAGCGCACAGCGCATGCTCCGACGACGCCGGTGCGGCAGGTGCCTGGAGGCCTGCTGCTGACTCGCGCGCGTCCCGACTTGCAGGTGCTCGAGGCGCGGGTGCATCGCGTCAGGGAAGACCTGGGCTTGACCCGGAGACGGCGTGAGCTGCTGCAGGCAGAGCTCTCCGGCTTGCTGAAAGCAAGGTAGTCCCTCACCTGGTTGCACTTCAAAGTCCAGCGGCGCGCCAGCCGCACGGCAGCTTTGCAGTGCAGTGCGGCGCAACCTCTGAGGCTGACGTCTGCGCGTGTGTTCAGGCAGGCAGGCGCGGCACTGCTGTGCTGGGAGCCTGCGGTGGTGCACAAGGCGCACGAGCGCGTGGTCAACCAAAGGCCTGTGGAGGTGCGGCTGCGCTGCTCTCTGTGTTGCACTTGGCAGGGCGCGCCTGAGAGTGCTGGCCAGCGCTCTCAAGCACTGCTTCACGTGGATTTGCCAAGTCCTGGTCAAATGACAAACACGTGCCTGAATAGTGGAACTGCCGACTTCGTATGCTCCCCAGCCTCACGCCGCGCGCTGGGACCCCCAGGGCGAGTGGCGGCTGCGCGACCTGCGCGAGGCGCTGCGCGACAACCAGGTGCACGCGGCGGGCCTGACGCGCGAGCTGCACGCAGCTGGTGACCGGCTGAAGACCGTCCGCGCCGAGCGCCGCGCGATGGAGGCGCGCTATGGCCGGAGGGCTCTGCTGATGCTGGCGCGCCCGGGCGCCTAGTGCCAGCCTGGGCAGTGTAGCAGGCGCCGCGTTCATGTTGGGTGGATAGCTAGCGAGCAGATTAGCTGCCTGTTGCGTTGAGGCTGCGCTTCTTTTGACATTCCTAGCTTCCTTGGGCTGCTCTGCCTCAAACGAGCGTGTGCCACCACCGATGCGCTGTGTGTGCGCCCTGTGCTAGCAGCTTCGAGTGTTTGCACAGTGATGTTGTATGTCTGCCCTGCCCCAGCAGAGGTGTACAGGAAGTTGGCCACCCAAGCTGTGCATTTGTCTCCGCCGCTTGGCAAAGTGTGCAGCAGGATGGATTGGGTGCTTTGTACGTCGTGTGAGCAGGGGAGACGGGGTGCATTTCTGCCAGGTGTGCTGGGCCAGGCAAGGGCACTGTATGGATGGAAGGTGGCATCTGTGCAGACACTGTACAAACAAGTGTAAGAAGCAGCTGCACAAATTTGCATGCAGGCGCTGTTTTCAAATGGATGGGTCAGGTGAGAGAAAGGGTGCTTGCTGTTGCAAACCTGGAGAATTTGAGTTGTATGCAAGCACAAGTTTGTTGTGTTGGAACCATTTTGCCTGTCATGTCTGAGTGACAGCTGCGTCAAATGATTGTCGCCTTGGCGTTCACCAGCGCTTGCATGAGCACACAGATGCGGAGCCTGAGAGAGAGACAGCAATTTGCGCACAACAAGTGTGATAGCCTGTGGATGGACTCACTTGATGCTGTACAAAAACAAAGTGCCTTCTTGGCCTTGTGGTGCGGGCGCCTTCGTTTGTCCGCATGCCAGGTAGAAGCAGCAGATAGGGTGCAGCAGCAAAAGTTCTTCTTCTTGTTCACTACAAGCAACCTCTTGAAGGCTGCACTTATTTTCGCAACGCAAGCTGGTGCGCTTGGTGTGTTCGAAACAGAGTTAAAAGCGCAGCTCGCTCTGCTCTTCTGCACGCCGCGGGCTGTTACTGCTGAATAGACAGGGGTCGCCGGGCGGACAGTGCTAGCTGAGGGAAGAGAGGCAAACGGGCTGGGCGCCAGCATGGGCTTGCCTGGTGCACTGATGCGGCCAGGCCCCTGTCCAGCCAGGCTCGGCGAAGCTTCTGTCGGTGAGCGCACCTGCGCCGACCGCGCTGACCTGCTGTGTGCGGCGCTGTAAGCGCTTGGCTTTCCAGCCACCGTGTGCAGCTGACGAAGACCGCAATGTGCTCGCGTGATTAGGCGCGAGGTTGCCCGGAAGGCAACAGCAGCGGCTCAGCAGTGGCGCCTGGCAGGTGCGTCGCGCCGCAGTGGCCTCCAGTGTACGCGCTCGCTGTGGTGCATGGCGTGCTGTGTCCGCGCACGCGCACCGGAGCATTGTGCTTGGCGGCTGCATCCGCCAGCTGTAGGTGCCGGCGCGCCTGCGCGCTGGCAGTGCCTGCTGTTCACGTGCCCTGTCTTCGGAAGCCAATGCGTGCACTGCTTGCTCACCGCTGCGCCCGCGCTTCCGCGCAGCGCGCCTCGGCCGACCCGCGCGGCAGCGCCCCGTGCGCGGCCGCGCAGCCGAGCACGCGGCAAGCCGCCGACGGCGCTAGCAGCTCGTCGGCCGGCAACGGACGGGTGCTGGAGCCGCTGCATGAGCTGGCCGGGCTGTCGCTCAACGGCGCCAGGTCGCCAGACCTGCTCGACGCGCCGGCGGCCAAGCCAGTCCTGGAGGCCGCTGGCTGGGGCGCGATGTCAGCCGGCGGCGCGGTAGCGCCGCGGCAGCACGTTGCGCTACCACAGCCAGCCGCACCCGCGGCGCCCAACCGCTTGCGCGTCTTCTCGGGCACGTCCAACATGGTGCGCCGCGACCGCGCACGCCGGTGCTGGCTCCGCTGTAGACACCCACTTATTCACACAATCACCCTCACGGTGATTTGCAGCATGCGTCTAGCTTGGCGTCTGCTGCCTGCTGGTCTCATCACTTGCGCACGGCACTTCCAGGCTTCCGTGCGCGCCAGAGCAGCGCGACCCGTTGCACGGCGCGCGCGCGGGGCGAGCAGGCCCCTGATGCGCTTTTTGCACGGCGCTGCGGCGCGCAGGCGCTGGCGCAGGAGGTCGCGTGCTTCCTGGGCCTGAACCTGAGCAACATCAAGATCAAGCGGTTTGCGGACGGCGAGATCTATGTCCAGGTCCAGGCGCGCGCCCGCGACGCGCCGCGCCACCCTGCCCGCCAATGCTGCCAGTGGACGTCAGCCTGGCCCCGCCACATGCTCATGGCTGTCCTGCCGCGCTCGCCTCGCACTGACAGGGCGGCCATGGTCTGAGCGCCGCCTGGCTGAGATGAGCATGGCCTCCGCGTTGCGAAACGTGCTCGCATCAGCCCCACTACTCAGTGGTGGCCCGCTCCCCCTTCCCACCCACCCACTCGTTCTAGGTTCCCGAGTGCGACTCATTGGTGACCTGCTGCGTAGTGCCTTGCTGAACAACGTTGCACCAGGGCACCCAATGCTTGCCCCCCCTCCGTCACAACATGACAGACTGAGAAAAGCAGATGCTGAAGCATCAGCCAACACAGCAGAGCGCCCTGCTCTTTGCCTGGCAACTGGCGCTCCTCTTCTCTGTTCACGAGGTGACATTGCCTGCCCCACGCGCGCATGCAGGAGTCCATCCGCGGCTGCGATGTGTTCCTGATCCAGCCCACCAGCCCGCCGGTAAACGACCACCTGATGGAGCTGCTCGTGACGATCGACGCGTGCCGACGCGCGAGCGCGCGCTCCATCACGGCGGTCATACCGTACTTCGGCTACGCGCGCGCCGACCGCAAGACGCACGGCCGCGAGTCCATCGCTGCCAAGCTCGTCGCCAACATCCTCACCGAGGCCGGTGCGAGCATGCGTGGCGCCGTGGCGGTTGCTGCTGAGATCCTGCATGCCGCGGCTGCAGTCTCCCGTCTGCTTGCGCAGTTCGCCATGCGCTGGTCAGGGCATGTGCTGGCCATGGCTTTGCACTGAAATATGCTCCTGCAACAGCGCCATGTCTAGGGCGTGCGCCCAGCACTTCGTGCCCTGGCAGAAAGTGCTTCCTGCGGGGCGCGTAGGCGCGAACCGCGTGCTCGCGATGGATCTCCACTCGGGGCAGTGCGTGGGCTACTTCGACATTCCCGTGGACCACGTGTACGGCGACAGCGTCATCCTGGACTACCTGGCGTCCAAGCGCCTGCCGTCCGGCGACCTGGTGGTCGTGTCGCCGGACGTCGGCGGCGTCGCGCGCGCGCGCGCGTTCGCCAAGAAGCTCAACGACGCGCCGCTGGTGCGCCCCCACTGTCAGCCCGCGGCACGCGCCGCAAGGTAATGACACTTGCCGGACGCGCCTTGCTATTTCCTGAGCAGAGGTACTGGCTGGTGCAAAACCAGTCGTATCACAGCACATGGCTCGCTGGTAGCGCCTTCCCTGCAGACGGGCAGGCCGTTGCCGGCCTCTGCGTGCTGAGTCAAGGTGTGCATAATGTCAGCAGCTCACATGGCACAGGCATTGTAGCACGGCCGGCCGCGCGCGGCAGGCGATCGTGGACAAGCGGCGCAGCGCGCACAACGTGAGCGAGGTCATGAACGTGATCGGCGACGTGCGCGGCAAGGTGGCTGTGCTCGTCGACGACATGATTGACACCGCCGGTGCGCGGCGGCCGCGCTCCCGGGCTGCGCGGATGCGCGCGCTGGCGGCGCATGCAGCGCTCTGCGTGCTTGCGCATGCCGGGCGCATGCGTGCGGGTAGGCTTGCCAGCGCGCTGCCGCGCATGTGCGGCCGCTCGTCCAGGGAGGTTCCGAGGCGCCTGGAGCAGCACCAGTTCGGCTGCGAGCCCGTTTCTGCCGGCCAGAGCGCAGGCGGCGAACGTTCGCGGCGCGCGCGCGCCAGGCACGATCACCAACGCGGCGCGCGTGCTGCACGCGGAGGGCGCGCGCGAGGTGTACGCATGCGCCACGCACGCCGTGTTCTCGCCGCCCGCCGCCGAGCGCCTCAGCAGCGGCGTGTTCCAGGAGGTGGGCCCCTGCGGGCCGCCCTGTTGTGTGCCCGCAGCCCTGCGCTCGCATGCACGAGGAGACACGGCGGGCGGTACCCGCTACCTTGCTTCCTGGTAGCCTGTGCGAGTATACCTGCCCAGCATCGAACATTGGTACGCGCCGTGTTGACGATGCTTCAGTAGCTTTCGTTCAGAATGCCAATGCACCTTTGGACAGTAGCCAACAGCTCAGCATGACAGGCAGGGCCCTTCATCTGACAGGGGAGGGAACGCAATTTGATACACTGCAAGCGTTCAGGTGCCGCGAGCCTGGCCCGGGTGCCACAGGCGACCTCGGTCCGCGACCGCGCGCCTTTGGTGCGCAGGTGATAGTGACCAACACCGTGCCCGTGCCGCCCGAGCGCTCCTTCCCGGAGCTGACCGTGCTGAGCGTGGCCAACCTGCTGGGCGAGACCATCTGGCGCGTGTACAATTCGTCCTCGGTCACGCAGCTCTTCTGAGGACGCACCTCGTCTGAGGACGCAGCTCTTTTGAGGACGCAGGTCTTCTGAGGCCCGCGCCGGCTGCCCGGGCCGCGTGGCTCGCTGCATGCACGAGCATTCATGAGTGGCGTGCTTGCTTGCCCTAGCTTTCATGAAGTGGCAGTGACAACATCCTGCAATTGCTCGTGCCGCAGCAAGCTGCTGCGGGTTTGTGGTGCCTGAGCTCTGGGTGCGCAGTCATTCGTGCCGCAGCAAGCTGCTGCGAGATTTGCGGTTCCTGAAGTCCAGGTGCGCCAGTCTGCCAGCGCCCCGCCCTTTGTCAGCTTGTCGTCAAAAGCAACAATGTTGCGTTGAAGGAAAGCACGTTTGTGCAGAGTAGGGCTGTGCGCTCGTTTGGCGTCTGTGGCAACAGCTGCCACTCTCATAGCTTGATGACGCTGTGACAAGGTCCTGCTGCTGAATAGACTGCATGCCTGCGAAGCTTGCCTGCGTTAGCCTGCCCAGGAGCGGGAAGGAAAGCGTGCGAAAAGGCAACAAGGAGTGTCTAACCTGGCCGCGAGGCTAGCCGGTTGCAAACGCCCTGGGTCTTTCATGAACACCCTGGTGTCCAGGCTGTGGGCCTACCATGGCTGGCGATAAGTGTTGAGCGATGCTGGGCAACATCCCATTCACCACAACGGCCGGTGATGACATGATAGATGCATGAGCCTACTCCACAGACGGCTGATCTACAGCAACATGCTCCCCAAGTTCATGGCGGTGGCTGCCTCCCACTCGCAGAGCCGGTGCAACGCACACCAGGTGCAACCAAACTCAACTGCTGCCCAAGCACCTCACACAGCAGGCAAGGACAGCACTGTCCACTGCTGTAGCGCGCTCTGTTGCTGGGCAGCAGTCCACAACGCGTGTCTGCATGTGCTAGCATGGTGGGGGTGCAAGGGCAGCGCCGCGCGCCATGAAGGATTGCCTGAGACCACCAAACGGAGAAGGCCCAGCCAGCTCGACAGGCGAACGCGGCGCGTCAACCAGGGCCGGAGCTGCTGCAGCGGAGGCCACTGGCGTGCGCCAGCTGGCGGGCAGCGAGTCAATGATGGCGGACGGAATCTTTGCCTGCCGGGGCCGCATGCAGGCGCGTCATCAGGCCATGGCTTGGCAACCAAAGACGTGCGGGCGGGCATCATGATGCACACCCTGGTATGCCTGTTGGCAGCTAGCGAATATGTACAAAGCATGTCATGCCCAAGCCATGCCCTTGGCGGCTACAAGCTTGACCCGGCATGGCGCATGGGCTGCAGAGGCCGTCAGCACACTGGCTGCATGTGAGCACACCCCGCCCGGAGCAGCCAGGGCCCCGCGCCTGCAGCAGCGCGCCGCGCGCGCCCTCCTCGGTCGCCACATTCCAGACGACGGCCGTTGCAGCCTCGGCGACGGCCACCGAGCGCGCGCGCAGCAGCACGCCCAGCGCCTGCAGGGCCGCGCCGTCGCCCGCCACCGCGCGCTTGGCGCCGCCGTCCAGCGTCAGCAGCCGCAGCGCGCCTGCCGGCCCATGAGGCCCCAGGCGCTGAGCGGTGTGTGGCAGCCGCGGCCAGCGGTCGCTGCATCCTTTGCTTTTAAGGTCATGACATGCACTGGTGCGACCGCACACCGTCAGCAGCCTCGGCAGAGCAGCGCGAGGACGATCGGGGCGGTCAGAGGCCTCCGCCCTACCCTGTGCAGACATCAGGCCAGGGCGCACGCCTGTCAGCGCGCCCATGCGCGCCGCGGCGGCGGGCGCCAGCACCAGCCGCCGGCGCAGCCGCCGCGCGCCGGGCCGGCCGGCCGCCGCCACCGCGCCGGCCAGCGCGATGCACAGCGCGGGCACCGCGGCCGCCGCGCTGCGCCGCAGCGCGCCGTCGGCTGCGAGCGCGCCCAGCACGCGCGCGGCCGCCGCCTGCTCGGCCGGGCCAGCGCCGCGCAGCAGCACCGCCAGCGGCTGCAAGTCGGGGCTGGGCACGTCAACATCAAGGCGATGGCTGAGATCGGCACTTACGACTCACACATGCAAGGCGAGCGCCTGCATAACAGGGCTGAGCATGTAATCATGAATGCAATTGCTTGAACAGTTGGCACTTGCGACACACACAAGCGCTCGCCACCGTACTCCATGTCAAGGCCTGGAAAGTGCTCTGCAACTCGAGTACAGGGGTGACAGGGAGCATCGGCCACTGACACCTGAGGGATATGTTGTGGCGGTAGGCTGTCCTGAGGCACCGACACTGCCTGCTGCAGATGCGGCACATGGAGCAGCCAGCCCAGCACCCGCACGCCTGCACGCCGCCCTGCGCCTCGATGGCGGCCGGCGCGTCCGCCGCGCCCAGCGCCAGGCTCGCCAGCGCGGCCACCGCGGCCGCGTGCAGCCGCGGGTCGCTGCTGCGCTCCAGCAGGCCCAGCAGCAGCGGCAAGCCGCCGGCGGTCACCAGCACCTCAGCAAAGCTGGGCAACGCGGCGGCCGCGACGGCGGCAGCGGCGGCCGCGGCCGTCTCGACGGCAATGGCGGCGGCGCCACCGACTGGACGGCCGGCGGCCACAGCGATGCGTGGGGTGGCAGCCTGAGCAGCGGGTGGCGGGCGCGCCGCGCCGGCCAGCGCCGCCAAGGCAAGCGCTGCGTCCAGCTGAGCCTGGGACAAGTTCTTCTGTGAGCTTGATGCTCACATGGAGTTGCGGCAGTGCGGCACGGTGGATGACTTGCCTGACTAAATGGCGGGTTGTGTGGTGTCCGCATTGCCTACAGGCCTATATGGCCTTGCAGTGCAGCCACCGTCTACTACACATCGATGTTGCCACCGTGCTGACGCTCTGTCTGCCTCATGGCTACAGAACATGAAGTGAATCAAGTGATGGGGCTTGCAGCGCAGGCAGGGCGCTGACGGCGCGGCCGAACCTGGCGCGCAGCGGCGCCGCGCGGACGCGGCTCCCGTAGCACGGCCATGAGCCGCGGCAGGGCCGGCTCCAGGCCGTGCGCGAGCTCCGGCTGCCGCGCGACGCTGCACAGCACCGCCGCCGCGCGCCAGGTGGCCGGCTCATCCATGCGGCCCAGCAGCGCCAGGAGCAGCGGCAGCTGCTTGCACCCGGCGATCCGGCCTTTGAGTAGAAAGTGAGCCAGCGGGGCTTGGTCGTGAGCACCCGTCAGGCGCGCTTGCACGCACTGAGCTCGGCGTGAGCCACCTGGGTGGCAGCTGTGCCTGCTCCCGATCACGGCAGGCACGGTGCGCCCGACACTGCACAACGACGCTCACGCAGACGCAAACAGGCACCTTATGTAAACAACTTCCCCGGTTGCGCGTATAGGCAGCTTGTCAAGCATTGTGTGAGCTGAGCTATTGGTCGGGTGGCAAAGCAACAGGCAGACCTGCTCCAGGACCATGATGGCACCGGGCCCGCCCGCGGCGGGCAGCAGCTGCGCCAGGCAGCCCACGGCGCCCAGCTTCTCCTCCTGGCTGCCCTCCTCCAGCAGGCTGAGCAGCGCGGGCAGGCAGGCAGCCTTCTCAACCTCGTCCTGCGTGCCTGCGCACTATGAGTGCTGCACGCAGCCCTTGGCGGCGCCCTAGAACAGATCTGCGCACCTGCGTCAGGCGCTGGCGGTGCGACTGGCCCCACAGCTGTATCGCCGCTGCACTCCTGGCGGTGAACCGCGCATCTCCCTGCCACACACACTGTGACGCTGAACTGCTGGGAACTTGTAAGCAAAAAGTGCACAGCGGGGCACACGCCTTGCCCCTGGTCGCGGGTGTGCTGGCGCTGTCCCTGACGTCGGCCCCACTCATATCTGAAGGCTGGACGCTGCGGTAAGTTCGCGAGCTCTCGGGACCACCGTCTGCTCGACTTGCTTTTCATAGGCACCCTACCCTGCATCTTCTAGTAAGTCAACATCGATGAGGCTGCCCATTGGCATGACATGTGCGACCGTGCATGCTGCGCAAAACACATTGTGTCTCACACAGCAGAACACCGCTGTACATAGTATCTTGGGAGAGCAGGTATGGTGACCAAACTGAGAATGTCAACAGCATTTCTAGCAATTAGAGAAACCCTCAAACAGCTTGATAGCAGACTGCTATTAGCAGTGGCTCCCATGCACACTTGTTTTACCTGCACAACAGCGGAAGCATGCAGGTAAGGGCAAGCAGCAGCGTCTTGCTTGCTCCACAGCTAGAAGGGGAGTTGCTGACTTTTCTAGAGATGTTTACACTTAGGCGCGTGCTCAGCGCCACCTGCAAGTGTATCACAAAACCTGGTAAAGGAGCGCTGTTGTGGTGTGGATCCTGGATTGCCATTGCATGTCAAGCGTACACTGAGCAGGGCGAGCCAAAGCGGGGGCGGGGCAGCTAGCGCGTCCCGCTCACCGGCACAACGCCAGGGCCAGGCAGCACGCCTGCCAGCCAGGAGTTGCATGCCAGCCTGCAGCCAGGGCAAGTGCCTGCGGTCGGGCCTTGTGCGGCAGCAGAGGCGTGTCGGGCGTGTGCAAACAAGCATGCTGCCGTCACGCAACCCCCTGCACTGTTTCGCCCGCCTTGGCAAGCCCTGGCTTGGCGGTTGCACAAGTTCGCTGCAGCGGTCTCACAGCACAATAAAGTCTTGGCTGTTCCAAATGCAGATGTGCAAGTTCGCAGGCTGGGGCAGGCGAGCCTCACTCTCATCCGACCTGGCAGCTCAGTTTGCGCATACCCTAGGCCGGCGCCCGCTGCTCCTCGAGTAGCTCGCCGGCCGGGCTTTGGCCTCCTCTTCATCTGCGCAGGGGAGCTGGACGGTATGCATCCGTGGGACGCGTCCACGTGCAGCTGCTCCAACCGAGGGCGGGGCGTGGCCCTGCCCCGGTGCGCATGCAGTGCATGAGATGTGTGCTTTCGCCACAAAGCAGTGAGGTGTCAAACAGCGGGGCATGAACACACGTGAAAAGCAGTTATCTGGGAAGCATGTGGCAGGGCTCACATGGGTGGCGGTCATAGAGCGGCTGCGCTGCGCAGGTGGGAGGGCTGCAGCTGGGCCGCACGGCGCCTGCCCGGGAGGCCGCCGCACCGGGACCTCCGCGGTGCGCCCTGCAGGCCCCCATCAGTGCGCTCAAGCAAGCCTTGCAAGTGGAAGCCTGCAATACGCAAGCTATGCAACCTTCAAGCTTCCAGCTCCCCAGCCCGTGTGACCCTGCGCCTTCGACCGCGCAGGCGGATGTCGAGCACGGCGGCATGCGGTGCCCATGTCAGCGGGCAGCTCCTCGCCAGAGGGCCTGGGCAGGAAGCGCAGGAAAGGCGGGGCCAAGCTTGGCGGCAGCATCAGCGGCAACGGTGGGGTCCCGCTTCTGTGCTGCACCGAGCATGCGCTGCGTCCGGCACTGCTGTGGTAAGCAGCGCGGCGGTTGGTGTGGCGGTCTCCTGCTTATTCCGTGTTTGTGGAGCTGGCAAGTCCTTATCTATAGCAATACAGCGAATAGCTGCGTGCACGACTGAAGAAACGCACTGGAGACCCAGTGTCACTGCTGCACTGGTGAGGTCCTCTTTCCTGAACACGGCGCACAGCACAGCTCCCGGCCACAGCAACGCGTGCCCACCGCGCTCGTGGGGGGGCGCGTCGTTAAGCAGGCAGCCGGGCGACCCTGGACGACACGGAGGAGGCGATGCTGCCCGGGCGGGACTTCATAAACCCGTCCCCGTCCGACATGGAGCTGGAGGAGCTGGCGGCTGAGGGGGTGCGGCCCCGCGGCCCGGCCGCGCTTGGGCGGCCACCTCCGCCCCGCACGGATGCGAGTCGCTGCATGCACGCTGCATGTGCAAGCCCCCGTCTGTGACATGGCGTCGGCTTTCCAACGGAGGAGCGGCAGCGCTGGCAATGGCTCTTGCACGCAGCGCGCTCCCCGCGTACACGGGCCGCGCATGCGCACGGCGCTGCGCACGGCCAGCCAGCGTGCGAGGCGGCAGCGGGGCGGCGACCGCGCGCCGCGCGGCACAGGCCGGCGAGCCGCCGCGCAGCGACCGCCCTACCCCTACCCTTTACCCTAGCCTTAAAAATGCGGTCGCGCCCTAACCCTACTTTGGCGCGCAGGCCAAGTTCATGGACGCGGTCATCAAGGTGTTCTGCGTGCACACGGAGCCCAACTACTCGCTGCCGTGGCAGCGCAAGCGCCAGTACGCGTCCACGTCGTCCGGCTTCATGGTCTGCGGGCCCGGCGGCGAGCGCTGGCTGCTCACCAACGCGCACTCGGTGGAGTACAGCTCGCAGGCGCGCCGCGCGGAGCCCGCCCTCAATTTGGGCACGTGCGCGCAACGTTTGGGGTCCGACCCGAGGCTAGGGGCCAAGCAGGGCGCGCCAGCAGGCAGCGCCCGGTCCCTACAGCGCGCTCCCGCAGCCTGCGGGCCGGCCGGCCGCCTCGCGGCGAGCGGCGAGCGAAGACCGCTGCGGACACGCACGCGCCGGGCCTCACTTGCCTGGCTTGGGATGTTTCCTAAAGGTGCCGGACGGCGCAGCAGTGTGGAGGGATACGTAGACGTGCTGTTGTTGTCCGTACCTGGTTGTATATGTTGCCGTGTCAACTGGTAGCCGCAAGGGCGGGCCAGCACATTGGCGGCCGCGTCACCGGGGCTGGCAAGCGGCGCGGGTCAACCGAAGGCGAGCCGCGCCGCGCGCGCGCGCAGGTGAAGGTGAAGCGGCGCGGCGACGACCAGAAGTTCCTGGCGGAGGTGCTGGCGGTGGGCACCGAGTGCGACATCGCGCTGCTGACCGTCGCCGACCGCGCGTTCTGGGAGGATGTCACGCCGCTCGCGTTCGGCGCGCTGCCGCGCCTGCAGGACGGCGTGGCCGTCGTCGGCTACCCCATCGGCGGCGACACGATCAGCGTCACGAGCGGCGTGGTGTCGCGCATCGAGGTCACCAGCTACGTGCACGGCAGCACCGAGCTGCTGGGCGTGCAGATCGACGCGGCCATCAACAGCGGCAACTCCGGCGCGCGGGCCCCTGGGTTAGGGTAGGGTAGGGTGAAGCAGGGACATCCCGCGGCGCCGCACCCTGACTGGGCCACCTGACCTGCTCTCCCGTTGCCACTCCGACGCCTGTGCACTGTTTCTTTCTGCGCTTCGCTGCCTCGTATTCAACTGTCTCTGCAGCGCGCAGCGCCGCCCCGATCACAGTGTGCAATGGCGCGCAGGCGGCCCCGTCTTCAACGACCGCGGGCAGTGCTGCGGGATCGCGTTCCAGTCCTTGTCTGGGTCGGACGCGGAGAACATAGGTGCGGCGTCCGGGGCGCAGCCCCCGCGCACGTGCATGCACCGAGACGCTCGAGCACGTCACAGGGCGTGCACCAGGGCTTGACCGGCGTCGGCGCGCCGCAGGCTATGTCATCCCCACGCCCGTGATCCAGCACTTTCTGACGGACTTCCAGTGCGGCCCCCCCTCCCCTCCCCGGCCCAGACATTAGCAGTGCTGCAGCCGCTGTGCACGCTGGTAATGCTGGCGACGGAGCTGCGCACATGCACCGCCAAGAGCGCGTGTCGAATGCATGCCGTGAGTGGTAGTGCGACGAACTCGGCGGAGGTTGGGCAGCTCGGCAGCAGGTGCGGGTTGTGCTCAGGCGCCCCGTCGCGGGTCATGCCGGGACGCGCGGCGACGGCCGCGATGCGGCGGGGCGGTGTGGGCCGCCGGCGCCATACACACAAGCGCCACCGGGCGCCGCTCGGCCCGCGTTGATGGCGGGCGCCGAGCGGCCGGGCGCGCGCGCAGGCGCAACGGGCGCTACTCGGGCTTCCCGGTGCTGGGCGTGAAGTGGCAGCGCATGGAGAGCGCGGCGCTGCGCGCCTCGCACCGCCTGGGCCCCGGGCAGAAGGGCGTGCTCATCCGCAATGTGGCGCCCACGTCGCCCGCGGCCGGCGTGCTGGCCGCCGGCGACATCGTCATGCGCTTCGACGGCATGCAGGTCGCCTGCGACGGCACCGTGCCCTTCCGGTGCGGCGCGACGCTGCTGTGTGCGTTGCGCTCTGTTATGGGGTGACCCTATCCCTGACCCGCCTGAGCGCCGGCGCCGCGGCGCGCAGGACCGGCGAGCGCATCAGCTTCCACTACCTCATCAGCCAGAAGTACACGGGCGACCAGGCGGGCAACCCTACCCTAATCATTACCCTACATGCTTCAACTGGCTGCCGCCGCGTCACCGCTGAATAGCTTGCATCGGCGGGACAGCGAGGCTGGTCTGAGCGGCCGCGCAGGTGCGGCTGGATGTGCTGCGGGACGGGCGCACGCTGGAGCTGGACGTGCGGCTCGCGTCGCCGGACGCGCTGGTGCCGCTGCACCTGGGCGGCCACGGCCCCTCGTTCCTGATCATCGCCGGTGCGGCCGCGGCTGCGC